>Ga0075112_1000057_pt1 | contig 52188 bp, 39 predicted proteins | sample AntAceMetag02UKF_FD_69783 | JGI IMG/M metagenome (GOLD analysis project Ga0075112, IMG submission 69783) | Saline lake microbial communities from Ace Lake, Antarctica - Antarctic Ace Lake Metagenome 02UKF | ecosystem: Environmental > Aquatic > Non-marine Saline and Alkaline > Saline | place... | reverse complement strand
TGGTGTGTTATCCAATTTCCAGTTTCAGCATCCGATTTTCAGATTCGACGTCCGATTTTCAACCAGAAAACATACCCCATTTCCGGGAAAAGTGTAAACTTATGGATGAAGGATGCCATTCAGTCTATCGGTTTTGCCTCGTCAATGAGCATAATGGGGATATCGTCTTTGATTTCATAGAGCAGTTTACAGTGGTCGCAAATGAGACCATCTTCTGCCTCAGTCAGATAGATATCCCCCTTGCATTTGGGGCACGCCAGAATATCCAATAATTCTTTACTTATGGTCATATTTTTTCTCCTTTTCCCACTCAAAAAACTCCATTACCCCTTCATATACCTGATTGACGGATATCTCTTTCATACATCTCATATCGTCACATTTTTTTTGTAGACACGGACTGCATTCCACATTTCCTCTGACAACCTTGTGCCCCTGACCGTAGGGGCCCGTCCGCCACGGGGCGGTTGGACCGAACAGAGCTACCGTGGGGCAACCCATGGCCGCAGCCATATGCATGGGACCCGTATCTGTGGTCACGAGCAGCTTGCAGCGCGTATAAAGACAGGCAAGATCCTTGAGACCGGTAATGCCCGCAAGATTCACTGGTTTTTTTTTCATTCGGCTCGATATCTCTTCGATTACAGATCTGTCCTCAGGCCCACCCGTAAACACAATCTCGCAATCCAGGCTTTCCTGTAATTTGTCTGCCAGAATCCCGAATCGATCCGCCTCCCATAATTTAGTATCCCATTTGGCAATCGGGTTAATTGCCACCAGCCGTTTGGCCGAAAGCCCCCTCTCTTCCAAAAGCGTGTCAACTCTATGTCTATTGCTTTCAAAAATTGGAATTTGCCCTTTCCACTCCCCGGTTTCGCACCCAAGAAACTTTGCAACCGTCAGTGTTCGTTCTATCGCGTGTTGATTATAGTCAACTTTTACGGCAGGTTCATTGATAAAAAGAGAGGCCCCTTCCCTGCTTCCACTCATTCCTATTTTTCTGCCGCCCCTTGCCAGTCCCACAAGAACACCACTTTTTAAAATTCCCTGCAGGTCGATAACCATATCATATCTGAAAGCTCTCAGCTCTTTTATAAATTCCTGAATGTCCGCGAAAACTGTCAGACGGCGTGTCCCATTTCCACGAAGCCTCTTCAGCCACAATTTTCTATGGGACACAATCACTCGGCGAATATCCGGATGCCCCACGATCATATCCGATGCCCCTTCCTCGACAACCCAGTCGATATGGGCCTGGGGAAACTTCTTTTTCAAGACCTCAAGAAAAGGTAGTGTGTGTACCAGATCACCTATGGCGCTCAATTTTACGATGAGGATGTTTAGTTGATTCATGTTGTCTTGGGAAACTCAAGCAAATTCGGTCCAATTTCGTTATTCATTCCACATTGGGTGTCGGACAATTGTAGTTTCATACGAGCGCCGCCGCCGGTTGAAAAAAACCCAGTCAGATCAAAGAAGAAACTTAAGCACTTTCACAATGGAGCATGTAACCGCAAAAAGAGAACCGCAGAATATCGAACAAGGAACCGCAGAATATTGAAGTGTGGAATCGCTTCGCTCTGACTTTCTCAGAATTAGAGAGGTCGATGGAACACCTTCCTTCGAAATTCGTTATTCCTTGTTCGATATCGGAGTCTTCGCTTTCCTGGATATTCGCTTTTCGTGAAGTTTCATATGAGCGCCGCCTCCGGCTGGGAAAAACAGTCAATCTTATCGAGAAAGAAACTTCGATATTCAACATTCCTTGTTCGTTATTGGATATTCGCTTTTAATATTTCACGTGAGGCTCTCTCCCCAATATCCACCGGACTGCTTCAAGAAGATCTTCCGCCACATGATGCGGTTTATACGAGAGCCTTGGAAAGACATGTTCCAAATCGCCCCGTCCATAACCGGTCTTTACCAATATCCCTTTAATTCCTGCCTGGGTGGCCATTTTGATATCGGAACATCGATCTCCAATCACGTAGGAAGCGGAAAGATCAATAGGAAAGTCCTCACCAGCCTTTTTGATCAGACCGGTCCCAGGTTTTCTGCATTCACAACGCATGTCATACTCTGGAACACTGCCACCGGGATAATGGGGGCAGAAATAGATTCGGTCAAGAACAGCGCCTGCATCTTTCAATCTGGATTCCATTTGTTCGTGGATATCGTATACCAGATCGACAGGGAAATAACCCCGTGCAACGCCTGACTGATTCGACACAACAATACTAAAATAGCCATTCAGATTCAAAAGCCTGATCGCTTCTGCAACACCCGGCAACAACACAAAACGGCTTTCATGGTTTATGTAGCCCATTTGTTCGTTTATGGTTCCGTCCCGATCAATAAATACAGCCGGTTTTTTCTTTTCAAACGTCATTTTTTAACTCCTGCATCACCTTCCACACTTCTTCCACCCCGATGCCGTTCATACATTGATGATCCGTCGGGCATTCAGGTTTCAAACAAGGACTACAGTGCACCCGATGATTTACAATCCGTGTTTTCTGTCCACATGGACCGGTCGCTTCCTGGTCGGTGGGACCGAAAATAGCAACGGTAGGCACATTAAGCGCTGAAGCCACATGCATAAGTCCTGAATCGTTGGTAACAAAAATATCGCACATACTCACGAGGGAGATCGCTTCCCTCAGAGACGTTTGACCGCAAAAATCGCATGCGGCATGCTGCATGCCATTCATCACTTTTTTGCCGATCTCAATTTCTTTGGCGCTTCCGAACACAAGTACTCTGGCGCCCCATTCCTCTATAGATTTGTCGCCAATCCTTGCAAATCTTTCCGCGTTCCACTTTTTCGCCCCTCCAAAGATGGCTCCGGCATTCAGCCCTACAAGCAGATCACCCTTCTTTACGCCCTCATCCCACAACCGTTTCTGCGCTCCTGCCCGTTCTTCTGAAGAAACGTGCAGAACAGGGTCTTTCTTTTCCGTTTTCAGTCCGAGTTGTTCGAGAAGGGACAAATAATATTCCACCTGGTGCACTCTCAAGACATCCTGGCTCCTTGCAACCCGATGTGTCAGCAAGAGACCCCGACCATCCGTATTATATCCGGCCCTGACAGGTATCCCGCCGGCCCAGGAAATCAGAGCCGCTTCAAAGGCATTCTGAAAAAGGATGGCGAGATCAAAAGGCCTTTTTCTCACAGATCTGATCACTCGAAAAAGCTCTCCAAAACCCGTAAATGCGCCGCCCCCCTTATTTAAAATAACCACGTCATCCACAGCTGGATGATTTCTAAAAACGGGTTCCACCCACGGTTTCGCAAGCACCGATACTGAGCTGGAGGGGAAATTTTTTTTCACCGCTTCGAGTGCAGGAAGGGTCATGACGGCATCCCCTACCCAGTTGGTAGAACGAACCAGTATTCGATCAATCCCTGTCTTGTCGATTGTCTTTCTATCCATCTCTTTCCATCTACCCTACTGTTGATTTCTCTTTGCTTTTCCGGATCATTTCGAAAAATCTGCTTCGATCGCCAAGGACAGAAAATCTGATGGTCAAATAAGCCATATGGGAACGAGGGAAGTCCATGGAAGAGATCCTCATCCAGTCTTTTTCCGTGGTGATAATAGTTGCCGCATTCAAACTTTCGCGCATCCTCAGAATTTTATCCATATCGTTTCCACTGAATGGGTAATGGTCCCTGAAGGGGAAAAACCGTACGACTTCGGCCCCTATTCCCAGCAACGTCTCCTTGAATGACTCTGGCGAACCAATGCCGGCAAAGGCAACAACACGCTTTCCTTTCAGAAATTCAGGGCTATGAGATTCTCCTGAATCGGGAATTACCACACTTTCAGGAAGATGGTCAGCACGGAAACAGGGTATGGTTGCAAATTCCTTTCTCACGACAGTTGGGATCTGAACCGCGTCACCGGATTTACCAATCCTTGTAAAGATACAGGCATCCGCCCTTTTTATTTGCCCTAACGGTTCCCTCAAAGGTCCCCAGGGAAGAAGATGACCATTGCCAAAAGGGTTCAATGAATCTATTAAAGCAAAATTCATGTCCCTCGCCAACCTGATGTGCTGATATCCGTCATCAAGAATAAAGAAATCAGATCCGAATTTTCTGTGTGCATACATCCCCGCTTTGTACCGCTCATTTGCAACAATAACGGGTACCCCGTCAAGTCTTTTCGCCAGAAGAAAGGGTTCATCTCCGGAAAGAAGGGCATCGGCCACAACTCTTTTCCCGTCCGATACCTCCAGCACTCCATGATCGTGTCTGCCGCCATAACCTCTCGTGAGTATGGCAACCTTCCACCCTTCTTGAACTGCCCATTCCGCAAGCATTACCACCGCAGGGGTTTTTCCCGTACCGCCGGCGGTCATATTCCCCAAGCTAACAACGAAACCGGGAAGCCGTTTTGCTTTTAATAAACCTGCATAATATCGCCATAACCGTGCCCGAACTCCGGCTCCATAAAAAAAAGAAAAAACTGCCAGAGGCAACGTCCAGCAGTTCAAAGTCTTCTGATTATGGATTCGATTCCAGTCAGGTGATAACACGTTCATCTTATCCTATTCAGAAATCAGTAGTACTCGCTTCGGGGAAAATCAATCCAACAACCGTTTCAAGAGCTCCCTGGTTGGATTCAACAAAGGTTCTGGCGTGGGCACCCATCTGAGAACATCTTTCGCGATCCTCCAAAATGGTTATTAATGCATTCTGAAGGCTCGTTCGGTCATGAATCTGCCACCCTCCCCCACATTCAAGAAGCATCGCAGACATGAGCACAAAATTGTGCATATATGGACCGAAGAGTACGGGACAACCAAAACAAGCCGGTTCAAGAAGATTATGCCCTCCCACCTGGACGAGGCTTCCACCAACAAAGCTCACCGTGGCAAGTCCATAAATCCTTCCCAACTCTCCCATGGTGTCTAAGACAAGAACATCCCATTGTACCTTATCACCATCTGAAAGCCCACTTCTCAAGGACCATTTCAGATCTCTTTCTGAAACCATCCCCATGAGTTCACCGGATCTTCCGATATCCCTTGGAGCCAGAATAAGTCGGAAATCAGGAAAAGAACCTCGTATCTTCATGAAAACATCCAGCAGAATTTCCTCTTCACCGGGATGGGTACTTCCAGCCACCCACAGGAAAGTTCCTGCTTTGATTTTCAACCTGGTAGACCATTTCTCTTTCTCTTCCCTGCCCACGGCCACCCATTTCTGGTCAAATTTAATATTCCCCGTAGTCTTGACTTTCGTCCAGGGAATACCGATTTTGAGCAGGCGATTTCGGTCCAGATCCGATTGCATCAGGCACAATTCAAAAGGATCAAAGAGTTTTCTCACCAAAAAACGGGCTCTGTTGTATCCCTTGAAGGTCCGAGGAGAAATCCGCCCGTTAACCAGAATGCTTTTTATTCTTTTTCGTCGAAGCCAATCCAGCAAGCCGGGCCAGATGTCCGTCTCCACCAGGATGAAAACCGATGGATGGATATGGCGGATAAACTTTTGAAGAATCCACCAGGCGTCCAGAGGCATAAATTGCAAACTGATATCCTTGTTTTTCAGTTTTTCTCTTGCCACGGACATTCCGCTTCTGGTTGTGACCGTAAAAACTATTCCCTGGTTGGGACATTGCGACTGAAAAGCATCCACAAGGGGAAGTGCTGAAATTACCTCTCCCACGGAAAGGGCATGTATCCAGATGTTGCTCTTTGCAGAGAGAGGGAGGTTTGAATCCAGAGCGAATCTTTCTCTTAATCTCCCGTTTCGAATAAACCGTTTCAGTGGAATAAAGAAAATGAGGAGGAGACTCCAGATAAAATGGTAAAAAAACATCATATACGTCTACAACCTCACAGGCAGTTCAATGATAAACTTTATGCCTTTAGGGTCGTTATTCTGAACACGAACGAACCCGTTATGGTCCGTGATGATGGTATTAACTATCGCAAGACCAAGGCCCGTTCCCTGTTTCTTGGTAGAAAAATAGGGTTCAAACAGGAGCTCCTTATTTTCCGCACTTATTCCCTTTCCATTGTCAGTAACTTCAATGGTCACCATTTTCAGGACGCTGTCGTGGGCCAGATTGACTGAAATGACACCATTCCCTTCAACAGCTTCGACCGCATTTTCAAGAAGGTTGATCATCACTCTTTTCATCTGTTCCCGATCAAGATTGAAAACAGGTGTGTCATCGGGCGGGACAAAGACAAATTCGATATCTTTATGGGCCTCCCGGTAAAGATTCAGGGCTTCAGATATGATCTTCCTGATATCCGAACGAACTGGATTGGTGGCAGGCATGCGCGCAAAATTGGAGAACTCATTCACAAGGCGCTTTAATTCCTCCACCTGAGTGATAATCATTCCAGTACATTCCTTGAATACATGTGCATCTTCATCCGCCAGCACAGATCCATATCGTTTCTGTAAGCGCTGAGCGGAAAGCTGAATAGGCGTAAGTGGGTTTTTCACTTCATGGGCAATCCTTCTGGCCACCTCGCGCCAGGCCTCTACTCTCTGGGCCTTTTCGATTTCAGTGAGATCCTCAAACACGGCCACGAGCCCAAGATAACGCCTCCTGTCGTCACGCAGTACGTTAAGGGTAACCAGCAGGGTCAGTCGTCTTCCGCCGACAGAGAGCCGGATTTGTCTTTCAAGGAATCCTTTTTCAAACAACCCCTGATCACCTAAGAACTTTTCAAGGATTTTGCTATAGTCCTGTTCAAGAACTTCCCGGTAATCCTTTCCGATGATCACACGGGGTTCTATATTAAGCATCCTTTCAGCCGATTTGTTGATGGTAAGAATTTTCCCCTGCCTGTCGGCGGAAACGACCCCCGCAGCCACATTGGCCAGGACAATTTCCATATAAACTCGTCGCTGTTCCAACTCCAGATTGCTCTCTACAAGTTTGCTGTGGGCTTTTTCCAATTTTTCTTTGCCGGTCTTGAGATCCATGGTCATCTTATTAAAAGAATTCACCAGGAGTCCCATCTCATCCCTTGTTTCCAAATCAATAAAGAAATCATAATCTCCTGATGCAATACGATTGGTTGCTTCTGCCAGTTCCTTGATAGGAACCGTAATTTCCTTTGACAAATAAAAACCGAACCATACAGAAGAAAAAATGATGAGCAGCGTAACAATAGACAGCGTAATCATATGGCTGGCCTTAATAGGCGTTTTCAGCATTTTGAGCTGTCTGTATTCCTGAAGTCCCTTTGAAATGGCATGAAGCCGGTTTACAAATGATCCGGGAACAAATTTGGATAATACAATAAGTCCCACAACGGCCTTGGACTTCGTCCGTGAAAAAACGGGAACGATCCCATTAACCAAATCGCCATGGGGAGAAGATTGGATAAACTGGCTGTCAGCTCCTTTCTTCAAACTGTTTCGGAGAATCTCAATATCCGGCTTTTTAAAAGAACTCAGATCGACTCTATGATTTCTTGAGACGGCCGTTAGTGCAAGATCCTGAGAAAAAACAGAAATAGAAGCAAGCCCGAACTCTTTCCGTTTTTCGTCCACAAATTTTTCAAGGTCTTCCTTCTTTGAAAGGATCATAAAGCCTTCGTAACTGATAACCCGACCGAAATTATTTCCAAATGAAAGGATTTCGTCCGCAGTTCCCTTGTAATAATCCCGGCCTACCTCCAGGGAATTTTTCAGGGATTGCTCCACCTGCAGATTAAACCAATATTCAATGGACGAAGAAATAAATTGCACGGAAACAAAAAAAAGAACCATCGTTGGCAGGAGAGTAAGGCTCACGAACGCCAAAACCAGCTTTGTCCTGAGTCTGGCACCCATAATGCTCTTTTTTCTCTCAAAAAGGAGCTTTACAAGGTTTCTGACAGTTAGGAAAATAAGGAGAAGAAGCAAGATTACATTGATATTAATGAGACCAAAGGCAAGAATACTGCTTGAAAAGGGAAGAGATTGCCCCAGATGAAAAAGATGTCGCCCAACATAAATCAGAATAGATATTACCACCCCCAGAAGAATAATGAGATACCTTTCTTTCCGGCGACGTTTGAGATCTAAAAATTCGGCTTTCAGATAATCCTTCATGATGGCAGAGCCAAGAGAGCTTTCGGACTATGGCCAATAGCGGCGAACAAAAGCAAAAGAAACACATTAGTATTTGAAATCAACGATGTACCAATCCGTCTCGAAATCCCAGAGCGAAAGAAAAAAGAAGACGTAATGGAAGTAAAAAGGCAGCCTGATTTTATCCAATTCCGCCATTATGCCGATCTGATACCGAGCCCCTTTTTGAAGGTTCATCAAAGAAGTTACTTTATATCCCGCTACTTCCGAAATTATTTTCCGGGCCTTATCAAAATCTTTCACATACACTTCCTTGCCGTCTTCTGACGACAGTTTCAGTATGTATACATTCTTGAGATTGTCATATTTTATTTCATGACTTATTCGGAGATCTGCAATTTCTTTATCCCACCAGAGATCTCTTACTTCATCCAGTCTTATGAGGAATGTAAAAACCGTGCTCACCCCGTTATCGATTGCTGTCTTCATATCTTCCGTAAAGCAATCCGTCACGGTAAAATATACTAGAAGGTCTTCTCCGGAGTTGGTAACGACAATATCGGTGATTCGTGCTTCTTCAGCCCAGCAAGTTCCTGCCGTATAGAAGGCAAAACTGATGAAAATCAGTAAAACCACTATCGATTTCTTTAACGAGACGGAAGTTTTCTTCATTCACTTCACCATACGTCTTATTTAACAAAAATATTAGAAGACAGTTCATTCTATCAGCTTATTAGACACAGATAATAAAAGAGACCTTCTGAAAATGCAAGGCATATCCCTGAAACCCGGCAATTTGCATTATAGGCCGGGCATGGGGAAAAAAAACCCCATGGCAACCTGGTTCAGATCAGGCTACCACGGGGTTAGAAACAAAAAAAATCAGTAACAGGTATTTTCAGGAAAAGGCTGGTTCCGCAAACCCTAACGTAGGAATCTTCAAGCTGTTTTTTGAATATTCTTCGGCAGTATCAAAAGAAAAAGCCTTCCAGTGCCGTTTAGATTCGATCAGCTTTCCAAGCATCTGCTGATTCAAGAAATGTCCAGACTTCCTGACGACAAAATGTCCAATAACGGGAGCACGGATAAGCGAAAGGTCCCCAATAAAATCAAGGATTTTATGCCGTACAAACTCATCTTTAAATCGAAGACCATCTTCATTCAATATTCTGAAATCATCGATCACAACCGCATTATCCAGGGAGCCCCCCCGCGCAAAGCCATTCGCTTTCAGAGTCTGGACATCCCGTAGGAATCCAAACGTCCTGGCCCGACTTATTTCCCTGACAAAGTCCCCTCCCGAGAAGCACAGTTCATATTCCTGGTTCCTCAACAGAGGGTGTTTAAAGTCAATCATATAGCTTATTTTCAACTCTTTTGAGGGATGTACCGAGATTGACCTATCGCCATCTTCAATTTTCAAAGATTTTTTAACAACAATAAAACGCTTAGGCGCTCTCTGTTCCTTGATTCCAGCGCTCTTAAGCAAAAAAACGAACGGCGCCGAACTCCCATCCATAATCGGAATTTCCGGACCATCCAACCCTACCAACACATTATCTATTCCCAAACCATAAAAAGCAGCCATCAAGTGCTCGATGGTTCCCACTTTGCAACCATTTGCACCGATACTCGTGGCAAGCGTGGTATCTTTCACATTTTCAAATCTCGCCTCAACCATGGGACTTCCTGGAAGGTCTAGCCTCATAAATTTTATTCCAGTACCGCACGGCGCGGGCTTGAGAGACATCTTTACTCTTTCACCGCAATGAAGACCAATTCCTGTACAAGAAACTTCATCGCGTAGTGTACGTTGTTTAAAATCCACAAATATTTCCTTTCTATAAGGAGATCATTAATCATTCTCCTTCTGACAAAAACCATTTCATAAACCGATTTTCCTGCTCGACTACTCAGCCCTTTAAAAAACCCGACCCAACCTGAAAAACCGTTGTATTTTATCAGAAGGAGCGACACTTCCCGAATCCGCTCTGCAGAAAAGCATTTCCCATTTTTAATGCAAATGTCGTGCCACACAACCCAATATGCACTTGAATTACATGAAACAATGGATATCCTCTTGATAAATCTGGGTTTTTATCCGGGACTCCCTCTTCGAACAAAACAGAATAAATTTTTCTAGGGGAAAACTGTGGCAAAAAAAACACAGCGATAAGAATCTTATCCAGACAGGCGGTTTCCCTGTTTCTTGAAAACAAAAACCTTTGAGTTCAAAATTAAGCGTTCACTCAACGAATGCCGTAAATGCCATCCAGCAATCTTACCGGATCGACCGCCGTGGTACCAACACTCACACCCCAGTGAAGATGCGGACCGGTTGCTCGACCCGTTTTTCCAACATGCGCAACTGTTTGACCCTTTTGAACCCGTTCGCCTTTCTGAACAACAACGCGGTCCAGATGAATAAAAACCGATTGAACCCCAAGACCGTGATCAATCATCAAAACATTTCCCATGAGAACCATTCCCGTTGCCGTCAGACTGACAATTCCATCAGCCGGACTGAAAACTGAAGCGCCTTCTACTGCGGCAAAATCCACCCCGCGATGGGGAGACCTGGAACGGCCGTTGAGAATGCGAAGACTCCCGAAATCGCTTGTTTTGGCGCCCTCTACAGGAGTAGAAAAGCCATCTTTCAAGAACAATGGATCAGAATAGGACGTCCCCGCTCTACAGTCACGAATACGTTGATTGTCTTTCTGTATTTTTTTTCTTGCTGCCAAAGGAGGTTCGACATATTGATTCGAAAGCCCATCAATGCGTTGGACAGACCAGGGATGTGCCATAATCAGGACAACCTCTGATACCTTTTTTCCCCCATCTGTTGCCAGAACGATCAGATTCTTCTTTCTGTCGCGCGAGACCCCCACGGCAAAATATCCTTTTGAACTCACCGTTACGGCTTTCCCATCCACGAAAACCGCTGCCGGGGGCTTACACTGCCCCACAAAAATATCGCCCTGGTAGGCGCGGCCAGGCAGAGTCAACTGCACACTCCAACAAAAAGTCGGCAGAGCCAAAATCAACCACATGGCAGCGACAGTCCAAATCCCAGTCACCGTACTGGACCTTCCGCCCGCAAATCCTTTTAAGGTTTTCGGCTTCATTTTGATCATAAAAAAGCTGTATCTCTTAACTCGATTGGCCCACATAATTCAAAATTCCCTGGACAACTTTTTCCGCATCACGTTGCCGCAATTCTTCGAAACGCAACGCCCAGGCATGGTCCGTGTATGCCAGATTTCGAAGCTCCAAAAGAACTTTCACATGCGCGGGATTGTTTCTCAAAACCGCGAGATTCTGCCCCCGGGTATATGCACCAGCTCCGAGCGCTGAAAGAATAGCCTGAGAAAAATTTCGTGAAGGCACGTCTATCCTGCGACTTCTTCTGTTCTCGTAGTATAAAACCAGAGGGGCTTCAGGTGATCTGTGGTCAATATCAGCGTGAAAAGAAAGGAATATACGCCGTTTCTTCGGGACATTTTTAAAAACCTTTCTGGAAATAGCGACACGCTGAGAGAGGTTGCCGTTTCGACCTCCATTTGGCCAGTGAGAACGCTTATTTCCACGGTTATAACTCGCGCTGTTATAGACCTCATTTTTTTCATTGACGAATGTATGCTCAATAAGGCTGGAACCACGAATGAGATGATTAGGGCTGAGTAGAGTCATGGCGACACGAGCGCCATGCATGCGCAACATAACATAAACTCTAAGGGCCACATCGTAAACATATTCATCTTCTACCACATAGGCTCTGTTGCCGTTCTCATCAACATGCTCAACTACAGCTCCGGGGTCCAGTCCTCCATGGCCGGGGTCCAATACAAAATGCCACCCTTTGAGGACCTTGCTCAACTGCCCCATTCTCCCAATCGCCTGGTCAAACGAACTCCACAACTTTGTCGCCTGCTGGTAGCTTCTGCGAAGAGACAGGGAGGACCCTTCATAATAGAAAGCCGTCTTCTGTAGAACTGCAGTCGGGCGTTTGCCGTAGTAAGGCCCGTTTTCATCCGGGATCCGCTGAAGACCTCTCACCTTCATGAGTTTATCCCACCTCATTTCACCAATAGCCGTCGACTCGTAGCTTTTGCGAAGAATAGGATTCACTTTCAGTTTCTGGCCGGGATAAATTACAGAGGAGCGCAACCCGTTCAACTGTTTCAGTTCTGAAACACTCATCTGGTGCAGGCGCGCAATCCTGCTCAGATAATCTCCCCGCTTGACCGTATATGCGTCTACGGAAACCGGCAGCCTCCTTCCCAGCTGTAATTCCTGGCCAGGATAGATCCGATCCTTAGTCAGACCGTTAAGTTCTTTCAGTTCCTTCACAGCCATGCCATAAGCGCGGGCAATTTCCCAAAGGGAATCTCCTCGCTCCACCATATGAATATGAGAAGGAGTTGTCTTGAGTCGCAATTTCTGTCCCACAAGGATTTTGCTGCCTTCAATGCCATTGATGCGAACCAGATCCTGCAGTTTCATTTGATATTTCAAAGCAATGGTAGACAGATTTTCACCAGCACGAACAACATGGACCGCTTCGTCAAGGGATGACGGTCGAAGCTGCAACTTCTGTCCGGGGTGAATCCGGTCACTTTTTAAATGGTTTAATCGCCGAAGGAGATTTAGGCCAACACTGAATCGTTGAGCAATTACAGAAAGGCTGTCTCCTTTTTTCACTACATACTCAAAAGGTTCATCGTCAGATTCCACTCTTTTCGACATTTCCCCCACCTTCAGCTTCATGCCTGGTCGAATCCCACTGGTTTTCAGTCCATTCATCTCCTTCAGTTCTAAAACACTGAGATCATAAGCTCGTGCAATATCCCAGAGCGTATCGCCTTTCCTCACCACATGGGTCGAAGAGCCACGCTGTCCTTCTTCGATTGGATTGATTCTGAGCTTCTGACCCGTGTAGATACGACCTTTTGTGATATGATTCAAGTGGCGGAGACTCGAAAGAGAAACACCAAACCAAAGGGCAATCTCAGAGAGCGTATCACCGCTTTTGACCACATAATAGGTAGTCCGGGAATTCGGTGATAGAAGAAGTTTCTGGCCTGTAAGGATTTTGTGCCCACGAATATTGTTCCACCGGCGCAATTGTTCCACTGAAATCCTGTGGGCCAAGGCAATCTCGCTCAGGGTATCTCCACTCTTCACGGTATAGGTGGATGGAACTCCTGCATACACTGCTCCACCGTTTATAATAGTGAACAGAAAAAGAACAAGAGTAGCATAAAACACGGACAAGTAAGGAAGAGCCGCGAGATGTGATCTTTTTTTCTTAAAAAGGCGGGTACTCGAAAACATGCACACATCATTATCAGATTCTCCCGGGAATGAAAACCCTCAATACATTTTTCCAGCTCTTTCGAAAAAAACCCATAATGAAAATGCTTCGCCATGTTTGTTTTTCCTTGACATTATACGGAAATTTTCCTAATTTTTATTTATAGATAATAATTAGTTACCCTATCTCTTTTCTCCTATTTGTTATTAAAGTTTAACAATGCCACCCACAGTTTAATGAGCACGGCTTGAAGATACTATACAATTAAGGCGGTCCCCCCTCATGATCTAAAAAGGAGCCCCAATGCGATTGAATTTTAGATTCCTCATGATTGAAGAATTTGCTGATCGTCTTGAAGTCGAATTCAAGAGAGCCTACGGCACCCTTGATGCCGGGTACAGTGGATTCATTGCCTGGGTGGCACGTTTCGCGCTCGAAAACATTGCCAATTCAGACATGCTTTATCACGATATGGAACACACAATGCTGGTTACCACGGTCGGTCAGGAAATCCTGATTGGCAAGCATCTTAAAGATGGGGGTGTAACTCCCCGTAATTGGGTAAATACAATCACAGCCCTGCTGTGTCATGACATCGGATATGTAAGTGATATTTGCAGGAGAGATGAAAAAGGAATCTGTGCAACGGGAATTGATGACAACGTCGTGGAACTTCCCCCGGGCAGCACAGATGCAGCACTAACCCCTTATCATGTAGACAGAGGAAAGCTGATCGTTCGTGAAAGATTTACCGGTAAAATGCTTGTGGATATTATAGACGTGGATCTCGTCTGTTCCTACATCGAAATGACACGGTTCCCTCCTCCCGAAGATCCGGCATATAAAAACACAGCAAACTTTGCAGGACTCGTTCGTGCGGCTGATTTCATTGGTCAGCTTGGCGATCCCGACTATATCAGAAAAATTCCGGCACTCTTTTACGAATTTGAACAGTTCGGCGCCAATGAAAAAATCGGGTACAAAAACCCGGAAGACATGCGCAAGGGATATGCCGGATTTTTTTGGAATGTGGTAAGACCTTTTATCGGTGATGCGGTAAGGTATCTTAACGTAACCCAGGATGGCAAACACTGGGTAGCGGGATTATACTCGCATGTTTTCTCAGCGGAGCACTCCACACAGATTTAAGGGCACACCCAACTTACTGAGTGAGCCCAAAGAGAAAACTGCTAATCAAGTTTTCTGAAAGCCTCTTTCCTGCCTGTATATTTCACCCTCATCTGAGGTTTCATGAGCTTTCCCGTTGGGTTTCTCATGACCGGATCAAAGACAACTTTTCGTGGAACTTTGTACATGGAAAGTTTTGTCTTTGCAAATTCGACCACTTCTTCCTCTGTCAGGCTTTCTCCCTCTTTACACTGAATGATGGCCATTACCGCTTCCACAAGCCGTTCATCGGGATACCCGATACAGGCCACATCATCGATCTTTGGATGCTCCATAAGGGCGTCTTCGATTTCTACGGGAAAGATATTTTCACCACCGCTTGTAACCATATCCTTTTTTCGGTCAACGATGTAAAAGAATCCTTCTTCATCGGTCGTGAGGAGATCGCCGGTATAGAGCCAGCCATCCACGAGGGTTTCCTCAGTCATCTCAGGGTTGTTAAAATATTCCTTCATCATCCTGTTCGTGCTGAATATGAGCTCACCCACTTTCCCGGGAGGAAGTTCTTTATCAAAGTCTACGATTTTTGCCTCAACCCCAAAGGTAGGTTTTCCTATAGATCCGGGCTTTTTCAGGACATCCTCCGGATAGAGATTAAAGGTTCCCCCACCTCCCCCCTCTGTGATTCCATAGATATTGGAAACCTTACAGGGCAGGGTCTCTACAAGCTTTTTCATGACTTCAAATGGGACGGGCTGGGCGCCGATCTCCATATATCTCCAAGCCGAAAGATCGTAGTCAGACAGCTTGATTTCACCGCTCTCAATGGCATTTAGTATGGCCACAGCGATAGGAACCACAAATAAAACATCCGTGCATTTTTCCTCGGCCATGGCTTCTATGAGCCATGCCGGTTTCTTCATATCTCTTACGATCGTCCCTGTAGCTCCAGTCGCATAGAACGGGGCCCAGAGGAACATGGTCCCACTGTGATACAAGGGAAGGAAAAAGAGGTAATTATCGTTTTTCTCCACAAAATAGCTCATCCCGTTGGCGATGGCGACATTATTCACCGAATAATGGGTATGGAGCACCGGTTTCGGTTTTCCCGTAGTCCCGGATGTAAACATCATGGCGACAGCGTGCTGATCATCCACGTCCACTATGGCCTCAGCTGCATCATCATACGCAGCGACGGTTTTATAATCAATCATGTCTTCGGGAACTTCTTCCCCAACACAGATATATTGCTTTACAGTAGAAAGCTCGCCCTGTATGGGCTGTACAACCGGAAGGAATTCGGAGCCAAGGATAAATACTTTCGGATCGCACACATCCGCTGCAAAAAGGATGTCAGATCCCACGAATCTGAAATTCAAGGGGACAACGACGGCGCCCAGTTTTATGATGGCATAGTAGGTTATCAGCCACTCAAGGCTATTGTTCTGAAGATGCATCACGTAATCGCCGTCTTTAACGCCTAACTCTTTTGAAAAATAGTTAGCCGTCCTGTTGATCTGATCATTAAATTCCCTCCAGGTCAACGTCCTCCTCTGTTTAATGCCGGGAGTTCGTTCAATCAGGCAGATCTTTTCAGGTAAGTGACGTGCATGGATTTTGGCGTATTTGGCGTAGTTCATTAAAGCTCAACCTCCATTTGATGTTCCGTTAAGTGGTCCAATCGATAATTAGTTCAGAATCCGTGGTTCAATGCTTTTCTCTCAGAGCCGTAGGCCGCATACTTTTCAATCCCCTGTGAATCCGAGCATTCTGGGCAGCCACAAGGTTAAATTTGGCGCGTACGTCATAATGAAAAGAACCGCATACTGAATAATGAGAAATGGCATAACGGCACGGGTGACATACAGCAGATCCTTATTTGCCATAGCGCCGGTGATATAAAGACTCACGCCCATGGGCGGCGTGCAATAGGCAATAGCCAGGTTAATCGTCATAATCAAACCGAAATGCATGGGGTTGATATTGAACCCATCCAACATGGGGAGGATTACAGGCCCCAGGATAAGAGTGGCTGAGATAATATCCATAAACATTCCGACAACAACAAGAAGCAGATTAATGACCAGCAGAAAAACAATGGGAGAATGGATATTGGCCATGACGGCTTCGGTGATTTGGTTCGGAATGTCCGCCATGGTGAGGTACCTGCCGAAACAGGTCGCCCCGGCAACAATGATAAGCAGGGTCGCGGATGTCACGGCTGAGTTAATGGTAATCTGCTTGACATCTTTCAACTTGATGGAACGATGAATAAAAAGTTCCACGAAAAAAGCATACACACATGCCACCACGGCAGCTTCATTGGCTGTAAAGGCACCTGAAAAAATGCCGCCGAAAATAATGACGATGAGCATCAGGGACCAGAAACCTTCCTTCAATATTTTAAGGACCTCTATAAAAGAAGGAACAGGAAGCCTGACAAAGTCGGTTCTATTTCTGTGAATAACATAGGTATAAAGACAGACCCCGAACATGATCATAACTCCCGGCAAGAATCCGGTAAGGAAAAGGCCTTCCAAAGAGACATTGCTGATCATGCTGTACAGAATCATCCCGATACTGGGAGGGATAATAACTCCCAGGTTGGGAGACGTAGTCATAACGCCGATGGTATATTTTTCGCGATACCCATTTTCGATCAAGGCCGGGATCATGAACCCGCCAAGAGCCACCACAGTTGCCACGGTAGACCCCGAAATGGCGCCGAAAAGCCCGCATCCAAGAACACCGGCCATTCCAAGACCGCCGGGGAGCCAGCTTACCAGAACATTTGCCACTTTAATAAGTTTTTCCACGATAGAACCGGCGGTCATAATATTCCCGCAAAGGATGAAATACAGGACAACCACCAAGGCAAACTTATCCATGCTTCGGAAAATGGTCTGCGCCAAGAGAAGTAAGGGGAGATCAGTGAAGAAAATGAAACCGAGGACAGATGTAAAAAAAAGACACATGAACACAGGCACAAGGGTTGCCATGCAACCTAACAAAATGCCTAAGATAACAAAATGGCCTACTTCCATGATAGAATTGTCTCCGCAAATTTTGAAAGGGTATCAGCTTCTCGCAATTTGATCTTATCACGCAGTTGCAGGTTTATCTCCGAGGGCCTGAATATCCTCATGGATAACCATGCAGGTTCTTAAAAACATCATGATTCCCATTATCGGTAGAATCGCATAAAGATACACAAGTGGGATTTCAAGGATAATGGTTTTCTGGTTGGTCGTCACCTGAAGGGCCGCCATTCTCCACCCGTAATAAATCATCATGGAGGCAAATATTAATGTGACAAAATTACTGAAAAAAGTAAGGGGGGTCTTTAGACGGGGAACTAACTGAACCAGTGCGTCGATCTTGATCATTGATCGGGCCTTGATAGCCGCGCTGCACCCAATGAACGTCGTGAGAATAATCACTTCCCTTACCAACTCTTCGGACCACGCCAGGGAATAATTGAAACCGTACCTTAGAACAACGTTCACAAAAAGTGCAATCAGGGCGGTGAACGTGGAAATAAACAACACCCAGCCCTCAACGAATGAGAGAACCTTATCAAGAAACCTGAATAAATTCGCCATGTACTATAGCTCCAGAGAAAAAAAGCGGAGACTGAAAAGAACCTCAGTCTCCGCTTTCAGCATCATTTACGGTTTATAACCCATATAGTCTTGCACTTCTTTCATGAAATTTTTCGGCCGGTAGGTATCGGTCGGATACAGTTTATTAATGTCACCTGCAAAATCCTTATACACGGAGTTGCCTTCCTTCTTAAGAATACTATGCTCTTCTTCAGAAAGATCAAAGAATGTAACACCCGCTTTTTCTTTAGCGCCTGCGATGGCCCACGCTTCCTGTTTAACGGTCTCTTTTCGGATCTTGGCGCATACATCGTGCACCACTTCCACAAAAATTTTCTGCATAACATTGGGCAGCTTGTTGAACCAGGCCTTGTTGAATACCCAGATAAACAGGCCCTGGGCGTAATTAACCCTGGTGAAATATTTGGCGACCTCGAATTTTTTGGTAATAAAACATACCATGGGGGTGTGATCCAACCCTGTAATCACTCCCTGTTTGAGGGCAACAGGCACATCGGGCCAAGGCATAACCACCGGATTGAAACCCCACGCTTTGTAAAGAAGCTTATTGACGGCCGCCTCTGCAATGCGGAATTTCACCTTTTTGGCATCTTCAATATTTTTAACAGGCACCGTCGTAGCCCAGCCGTAGTTGCCGTAGCCGGTAATATCAAGACCAATAATTCCCTGATGTTCCATGGCCCGCATATAATGTTCGAAAAGCTTTCCACTGTTGACAAATTTATCTAATTTATCAAAGGAATCTACCAGAAATGGCAGATTAATTAAACCAAATCTGGGTCCAAGGTTCGTAGATGCAACAGAGCTGCAGGCCATCCCCTGGATGGCACCCATCTGTAACTGGTTGAGTACCTCAACTTCTCCACCAAGAATCGAAAAAGGTTTGAAATCAAGATAGATCTGACCGTTCGTTCGTTTCCATAACTCATCCCGAATGGCAAACCCCGCGAATACACCTTTAATAACAGGATGCGAAACATTGGAAACAACACATTTGTATTTTGCCCCGGAAGGATCAAAATCCGGTTTCCATTGATTGAGGGAAGGTTTCTTCTTTGCCGACGCCACACCAAAGACCATAAAAACAGCCAAAAGACACAACAAAACCGAAAACATAACTTTTTTCATACCCATCATAACTCCTTTCTCAGCCAAAGGTTAACAAAATACTTCCAATTCAGACCAAATACAAACTTCGTGAAAGGTTTAACCCGTTACTATGTCCCCAATCATTCAGGGCAAAATTTTCTGGAAAAAGTTATAGGCTCCCCCGGCCCAAAAAGCAGATGCCATTCTCTAACAAAGAAAGGAAATTTTCTGATAATGCTAATTGTGAAATCGCCAACAAGATTCATAGTGATTCAGTGCAACCAGAAATATTTGGATGGATATAAAAATGTGTAGATTGGCGAATTGAAACAGAGATTGAATTTCATGTCAAGGAATTTCCGGCTATTCCGGTCATATGCCACGCGACAAAACTTTTTCATCATGCATCAGTCTACTCTGCATGCCTTTGCTCACGAAGGATCTTTTTTGAAATTCCAGCCAGAAATCCTTATCCTTTTCCTTCCACCCGGGACCGAATTTATCGTCAAAAAACCCTTCCAGTTCATCAAACAGTATTTTCCACGTGGGTTCCCCATCATGAATAGCTTTGAACATATTTTCGAGAATGATATCCAGATCAGCAAGTTTTTCCTTAGGTAGAAAAGAAATGGCGCCCTTTTTGATGGAAATCATAAGCGTTTCCACATTCATGGCGTGGGCGGTCAACATAACGGTGGGGATACCTTTTTCCACGGTTTGATCTAACAATGTCAGGCCATCGACACCCATGATATCAAGAACGGCCAGATCGTACCTGTTCTCCTCTATCTTTTCCTCAGCGGTCTTAAAATCCAAAGCCTTGTCAACATGAGCAGTCTCCAGCGCATCTACAATGGTTTCCAAAACATCTTGTTCATCGTCAACAGCAAGAATTTTCTTTCCATCAAGAAAAGATTTCTTTTCAGACATTCCACATCCTCCTCATCAGAAACAGGCGAATAAGCTATTCCGGAAATTTATAATAACAAAGTGTAGAAAATAGCAAAACTCCGTGTCAAGGAAAAACGGGAATTCCAGCCCGCAAAAGCGGATTTAACCGCATTTGATACCAGCGGCGCTCACACCTATGCACAAAACAGGACCTTGATATCAGGTTTGACAACCTTTCCAAGAGCGTTTCGAGGGAGCTCATCCACAAACAGCACAAGGGAAGGAACCTTATATGGGGCCAGACATTCCTTTGCCCAGGTACGGAGCTGGGAAACGGACATGGTATTTTCTCCCATCAACACAATAGCCGCACATACCCGCTCCCCCCATTCCGGGTCATCCATGCCCAAGACGGCGCACTCCTCGATATAGGGATGTGTGCGCAAGACTTCCTCTATCTCCAGTCCGGATACTTTGTAGCCGCCCGTCTTGATAATATCCGTACTCATACGGCCCATGATCCTGTAATAGCCGTTTTCCACAATTCCCACATCACCGGTGCGAAACCACCCATCCCGGAAGCTTTTTTCGGTTTCTCCGGGGCGCTGCCAGTATTCACTAAATACCGAAGGGCCTTTGACCTGAATCTCTCCCGAATTCCCGACAGGAACCCTATTTCCCGCGTCGTCTACAATTCGCACTTCCACACCGGGCAGGGGAACCCCTACATGGCCACGTCTTCTTTCCCCATGGTACGGATTTGAAAGGGCCATGCCAATCTCTGTCATCCCGTAACGTTCCAGCATGGTGTGGCCGGTAATCTCCCGCCACCCGTCAAAAACCGACACGGGGAGAGCGGCCGACCCCGACACCATGACCCGGAATTTATCACAGGCTCTTTTCATGCGCATTTTGTCCTCGGGATGCGACTCCTTCCAGGCCGATATCAGTTTCACATAAACAGTCGGAACAGCCATGAAAAGGGTAAGATCACCTTCCACGAATTCCTGCCACACCCCCGCAGCGTCAAATCCGGGAAAGATAGTACACCTGGCCCCCGTCCAAAGTGCGCAGGACAATACATTGATAATTCCATGTACGTGGTGAAGGGGAAGAACGAGCAGAATATGGTCCTGATTTGACCACTCCCAGGCATCTACCAGAGTTTTAATCTGGGCATTAATGTTGAGATGAGTGCTCACAACTCCTTTCGGTCGCCCGGTAGTCCCGCTCGTATAAAGAATCATAGCACGCCTGTTGGGACCTACCCGGGGCAGCATACCGGATTTTGCTTTCATTAGATCGTCCGTTGAGAAAACCTGGATTTCCGGTTGCAGAATCATGGATTGAATCCGGGAAGCAAAATCGGGATGGACCACAATCTTTGTGGCGCCTGAGTCGCGAATCACATATTCCAGCTCGGCAGGCGGGTATATGTCACACAGAGGTACCGCTATTCCCCCAGCTCTCCAGATACCCCATTGAACGGCAACATGGACAAAACTCCTCGCGATGAGATAGGCCACCCGCTCGCCATCCAGATCATCTTTGTTCCTCAAGAGCCCAGAAGCGATGCAACCGGAGATATCAAGGAGTCTCCTGTAGCTGAACGCGCCTTCCGGGCTAAGTATGGCGAGGTTATCTCCGTGTTTATACGCCTGATCTATGAGCGGAATGGAAGAAGAGGTCATGTCAAATCGTATTCTCTCTACCTGCATAATCTGTCCCCTAAAAGCTGCAATTAGCTCTTACATAGCCGTTAGCTTAAAGATTTCAAGCATTTGAATGACTTGTTTTCGTGCTGGGATTCTCACTTTTTGATGCTAGCCCATTGCGCCCTAAGCCACTGACTTTGTGCGGCTAATAGCTAAAGGCTAACCGCTAATTGCATCTTTTAAGTGTCCTTAAGTTTCTATAAACGATCTACCTGGACATTCCCTAACAACTCTAACATATCATCGTCCAGCAGATACATAAATTGGTTCAGGGGATATTCACTGCCACAACCCGGGCAGCGCCAAATTGTTCGTCTTCATGTACGCACCAACTTCAATGTATCTTTGCACTTACACTTCATAGCGTTTTTCCTGTTCCTTTTTAAGATTCCTTCGCTGTCATTAGGACATAAACTCAAACTGACTGCGGAACGGTCCATACCAGAATTTCCCATAAATGTCACTGCTAAAATCGGGACTTCCAAGCTCACCGCTTTATACTACCATTTTTAACTTTCCTGTGCTATACAAGCGCGAGAATTAAGAGAGGTGTGAATAAAAGGAGAAAAAAAATGAAAATCGGCTGGATTGGTACAGGTGTAATGGGTGGCCCAATGGCAGGTCACCTTCAAAAAGCAGGCTATGAACTTTCCGTCCATAACCGCACAAAAGAGAAAGCAATGCCATTGGTCGCGAACGGAGCCCATTGGTGTGATACACCGGCACAGATAGCACAGCAATCCGAGATCATTTTCACCATGCTAGGACATCCTGAAGATGTAAAAGAGATCTATTTTGGTGAAATGGGAATCCTCGAATCGAAAGGAACTGCGCAGATCATAGTGGATATGACAAGCAGCCAGCCGACTCTTGCACGCAGCATATATGAAGAAGCAGCAAAATTGGGCATTGAGTCCCTCGATGCCCCCGTTTCCGGGGGAGATGTAGGTGCAAGAGAAGCTATACTGGCCATCATGGTGGGAGGGGAAAAGAAAATTTTCGAGCAAGTTCTCCCGCTGTTTGAGGTGATGGGAAAAACCATCTCCTTTATGGGCGATCCCGGCGCGGGACAGCATACAAAAGTGTGCAATCAGATTCTTGTAGCTGGAACCATGATCGGCGTATGTGAATCCCTTCTCTATGCGTCGAAACAGGGCTTAGACAGCAGTGAGGTAATCGATATCGTAGAAAAAGGAGCAGCCGGGTCCTGGTCCATAAGCAACCTGGGACGAAGGATTGCCAAAGGGGATTACAATCCCGGATTTTTTGTTGAGCATTTCATCAAGGACATGGGCATCGCTCTGCACGAGGCCTCAGCGGCCGGACTTTCACTGCCCGGACTGGCCCTGGTACAACAATTGTATATTGCCCTCAAAGCACAGGGACATGGCCGCTCCGGCACACAGGCGTTAATCCTTGCCCTTGAAAAACTCAGCAGCAGCAAATGAATGTACATCTATTAATGCAGGAGGCAACCATGGCCAAATTATTATGGCAACCATCGGAAGAGCAGATAAAAAGCAGCAACATGTATCGATTTATGCAATTTATAAACGACCGATACAATAAAGAATTCACGGAATACGCAGAGCTTTACCAATGGTCCATTGATAGCATCCCTGATTTCTGGGATTCCATGTGGAAATTCGCAGAAATAAAGACATCAAAACCTTATGACCAGGTTGTTGATGACCTCACCAAAATGCCCGGCGCCAAATGGTTTCAAGGGGCACGGCTTAACTTTGCCGAAAACCTTCTCCGATACCGAGACAACCATACGGCCCTGATATTCAAAGGGGAATCCAACGATTCCACCAGAATGACCTATGCCGAACTATACGATGAAGTAAGCCTCGTTGCCGCCGCATTGAAAGAAGCCGGCGTAGAATCCGGGGACAGGGTTGCCGGATTCGTGCCTAATATGCCCCAGGCAATCATTGCCATGTTAGCCGCCGCAAGTCTGGGCGCCACATGGTGCTCCTGTTCCCCTGACTTCGGTATGAAGGGAGTGCTTGACCGCTTTGGCCAGATCAAACCGAAAATCCTCTTTACGGCCAACGGCTATTTCTTCAAAGGGAAAAAGCTTGATTCACTGGAAAGGGTTTCAGAGATCATGGCTGCTCTGCCATCCATTGAAAAAGTCGTGGTCGTTCCTTATACGGAAGAAAACGCCAACCTATCAAAGGTTCCGAAGGCCGTAAGCTATGGAGAGTTTATATCGGGAAGGGAACCTTCCGAAATCACGTTTAAACAGCTACCTGCAGATCATCCTCTCTACATCATGTTCACCTCAGGCACGACGGGTCTCCCCAAATGCATGGTTCAGAGCGCAGGCGGAATTCTGGCAAACCACATCAAAGAGCTGATGCTCCAAGCCGACCTGAAACGGGAAGACACCATTTTTTATTTTTCCACCTGCGGGTGGATGATGTGGAACTGGTTGACAAGCTCTCTTGCCCTTGGAGCCACCTTGGTGTTGTTTGACGGCAATCCTTTTTATCCGGATCCGGGCGCCCTCTGGAAAATGGCCCAGGATGAAAAGATCACGCTTTTTGGAACCAGTGCCGGGTATATCGCCGCACTCCAGAACGCCGATGTACATCCCGGGAGAGACTATGATCTGTCGTCACTGAGGGAAGTCCTTTCAACAGGTTCGCCCCTTTCCATAGAAGGATTTGAATATGTCTATCGGGAAATCAAAAAAGACGTCCAGTTAGCCTCCATCTCCGGTGGATCGGATATCAACGGATGTTTTGCCGGAGGAAATCCCATGGGCCCGGTCTACGCAGGAGAACTTCAATGCAGGTACCTGGCCATGGACGTGGAAGCCTTTGACGAAAACAGCAAGCCTGTGCGCAATCAGCAGGGAGAACTGGTATGCCTGGCACCATCCCCATCCATGCCGATCTACTTCTGGGATGATCCCGACGGCAAGAGATATCACGATGCCTATTTTGATGTGTACCCGAACATCTGGAGACACGGGGATTTTGTAGAAATCAGTGATCGCGGGGGCGTTGTCATGTACGGCCGGTCGGATGCCACTCTAAATCCTGGAGGAGTTCGAATCGGAACGGCGGAGATCTACCGACAAATGGAACAGATGGAAGAAATCGCGGACAGCCTCGTTGTAGGCCAGAACTGGGAAAATGATGTTCGCGTAATCCTCTTTGTCAAATTGGCGGTCGGCAGCAAACTGGACGATGATCTCAGAAAACGGATAAAGGCCACCATAAGGACCAATGCATCGCCCAGGCATGTGCCGGCCAAAATTATTGAAGTCCCCGACGTCCCCTACACCCTGAATATGAAAAAAGTTGAGCTGGCCGTCAAGAAGATCATCGAAGGAAAAGAAGTCCTGAATCGGGATGCTTTGAGCAACCCGGAATCCCTTGATTTTTATGCCGGTATTAAAGAACTGGAAGAGGCTTGAGAACAGAAGTCAGAAGTCAGAGAACGGAAGTCAGAAGTCAGAAAACGGATAAACCTATTTTGCCACAAAAATCTCATTTTTTGGACAAGGTTGAAAATGTAAACCATGGAATTAAACGACACTGATATCATTCTTTTTCCCCACTGTTATCTGACAGAGGGGGCACTCAACAAAGTTCTTGAGACTTTTGGAAACCTCCAGATCTGTCTGCCATGGTATATGGAACCGCCCGGAGCAGTTTCAGAGATCGGGAACAAGTCGAACGTGAAAGTACTTTATCCTCCGGACAATCTTAAGCCGGACGGAGCTTTTCTTCCTTTGCTCTCTGATTACAGGTTCTGGATGAAAGAAAATATGGGGAACATGCCTCACATTTCGGCATCGAAACTTGAGAGGGATGAAGCCTCTTGGGATATCCGAAAAACCATCCGCCCCAAAGAAAAAGACAGTTCTGCAAAATGGAATGACCGCATCACTCCCTGGCATCTGATTCTTCATCTATCGGGAGAAATGGAGAAAGAGAACGCAGATGCCGATGCGGCACTTGAAGAAATAAAAGCTTTAGGGTCTCCTCTCAAAGAGGCTATGGGCGATGAATATCCTGAGAGTATATTCGATGATCTGCCGGTAACGCCTCCTTCATCAATGGGAGAAGACAAGCAGCGCATTACCCGTTGGATAGAAGCATGGTTCGGGCTTTTTGGTTCCCATGTTTCGCCAGGGTCCCGCCTTCTCACTTTGAACCGGGATATTTTTGAATTTGTGCTGGATCTGTTTGAAAGACCTGATTCCGAAATCTCAAATGGACCCGGCAATCTCGATGGTTCCTTTACCAAACCGGCTCTTGGGGAAACGGTCGACTTGCCTAATCTTTCCGGAGGCTCAAACCTGAAATACCAATCGATCCTTGCAGATCTTGCGGGAAAGACCATCCACCTGTTGGAATATCCGTGATGGAAACGGAAAAAAGCATTACCGAAGGCATCGAAAAGGCTGAGAATCTTCAAAAGGATTCGGTTTAAAAAACCCCATGTTCAGGCTTAATGATCTGATCCTCATCGTCGTAATCTTCGCTTCCATGTTCGCGGGAATTCTGTTCCCGAAACAGGTTTCCTTTCTGCAGCCCACTCCACTCTACCTCATGATGCTACTCCTTTTCCTGAGCTTTCTGACTACGGAAATGACATCCGTGTGGGACATCCTGAAATCCCATGGTCCTACGGTAATCTGGCTCTCTTTTCTGAAAATGTTCCTGATCCCTGCCCTCGTGTATTTCATTTTCAAGGAATTATACCCTCCATACGCCATCGGGGCCCTGCTCCTGACTGGGATATCCACCGGAGTGGTGGCGCCGTTCATATCAGGTCTCGTAAACGCAAACAGTTCGCTGGTTCTCGTGATGGTGGTCATTTCTTCCCTCATTGTGCCCTTTTCCCTTCCTTTTCTTGTGAAAGTCCTGACCAGTCGGGATGTGGCAATTCCACTTGGTAAAATGGTCCAGATGCTGTCGCTGGTTATTTTCGTCCCCGCCATCGCATCGGAAGCCTTGAGACGTCTATCCCCGTCGATCCTGAACAAACTCGTCGCCAGGCGCTACCCGGTCTCCCTCGTCATATTCGCAACCGTCAATCTTGCCGTATTTTCCAAATATGCTGATTTTTTCAGGCAGAACCCGGCGACGATCCTCGAAGCTTCCTGTATCTCCATCATCCTTGGAGCGGTATACGTAATCATCGGGATTCTTACCCAAGCGAAATCCACCCTCAAAAATCAACTGGCAGCAGCCATTATCTTTGCAAACATCAACAACGTCCTGGTTATTGTTTTTGCATCGGAATTCTTCGGTCACCTGGAACCTACCCTGGCCGCCACCTACATGATCCCCTTTTTCGCACTCATTTTTCCTCTCAGGATTTACCAGCGGATACGATCCAGCTCCGTCCCCTGATCACCATTGCATGGGGATCTTTTACGTACCATGCTTCAGCGAATAGATTTTTTCTTCGAAATCCCAGCGGACACAAGCAATGCTGGGCTGCCAACATTGTAAGTGAAATTTCGGTTTCGTAAGCCCGTTCGATGAACAACTACGGTCTCCGATTTTAAAAAAAAGCGATTATTACCCAACCCCCTGATATACCAAACTATTAAAATTATATTGATTTTAAGAAATTTTGGGTACAATTATTGCATTATTCTTCATTGACGATATTGATAAACATTGTTATTGTCCAATTGAGGAGTTTCAGAAAATTGAAAAACATAACTGAGTAGTGGATTCAGAAGCAGGCCACAAGAACCAGAAAGGAGAATTTATAATGAAAATGCGAATAATGAGTGCGATGTTGGCGGGTTTGGCCCTTTTGTTTTTCCACACGGCTGTGTATGCGAGCTATACGAATATCACTACGTATGACGGATACGGTTCTGGAACCGGCTGGTATGGGGGACAAGAAAATAATGAAGTAGAACCTGGCGCTGCAACCGGCCAGGGGTGGGACCTGGAAGGTTTTTATTTTAATGAAGATGATAATAGTCTGGCATTGGTTGGCGGTTTCGATCTTGTTGACGGCGGTACGGACTTAGGGTATTCTTGGGTGCAGTCAGGAGATATCTTCCTTGAAACAAACGACCAGAACGATTTTTATGAATACGTACTGAGTATGGATTTCACGAATAAGGAATATACAGTGTACGACATTTCGGGTGGAGGAAGCACCTACACTGAGACACACAATGGCCCGGCTGCTATGGCAGGCTTGCCGTTGAATTATACTGGCGGAGGTACCGAAGTAACAGGTAGTATGCCTTTCACATATGTGGCAAATTTGACTGATTCGGAAATAGTCGGTGACTTGGGGGCTGGTCCGCATAATGCAGCATTTGTAGACATGTCCTTCCTGGAGCCAAACACCAATTTCGGTTCCTTTTTTACCATAACCTGCGGAAACGATGTTCTCACGGGTGCGGGTACAACATCCGGAGGGCAGGTTCCGGAACCGGCAACCATTCTCCTGCTGGGATTCGGCGTGGCGGCCCTGGGAGCAAGGGCAAGAAAAAAGAAATTGAACAGTGCAAAGGAAATCTAAAAGTTGCTGAAATTCAAACAATTTGACATGTACAGTGTTCATTGTTTTTAGTAAGAAGGAATTCACTTGTAGAATACGGTAGAAGGTCTTACTCGGAATTCACGAAAGCACGTAACCGTAAGAAATTTAGGGGGTGTGTTATGAAAAGGAAAATGATCTCGCTTTCTGCCGCATTTATTGTGTTTTTTCTGGCCGGTAGTGCGAATGCTTCTTATTTCTATATCGGAACGGATTATTCTGTTAATAATGATAAACCAAAGTATGTTGCCGATTACCTCATTTCTGAGGATTATATTTTGGGGGAAGATGGGTTATCTAAAGAAGAAGGAGCTTTCAGTTATACTGTTGCTGATGATGGTCTATCCGGAACGTGGAAATCCGACGGATCCGTTGATTTTATAACTATAAAAGCTTCAAACGCATATGCAGCCTATCAAATAACAGGTTTAGAAAGCGGAGTGTGGAGTACGGTAAAAATTGAAAACGGTGGAGGGCAACAACCGGAATTATCCCATATGACTGCATGGAGTTCGCCAGGATATACAGGCGGTCATTCTGGGGGCGGTGGATCCTCAGCAGTCCCCGAACCAACAACCATGGCCCTTCTCTTTGGAGGACTTGGAATTTTAGGCTACAATAAGTTTCGGAGTAAATTTGGCAGGAAGAAAGAATAGCTCTTTCTGAACATGAAAAGTCATTAATGGCGGGGTCTCATTCAGAGTCCCCGCTTTTTTTGTTCATCCTATAAATCCGCTTTTGCCTTTGTTTAACACGGTCACTACCACATAAGAAAAGGAATTTGGACGCTGGTAAACGTAAACAATCCCTGATTTTTTTTAATGATTATCTGCGTCTATCTGCGGAAATCTGCGTCCCGCATCAACCATGGACTGAAGACGATAGATAATCCGCCTGCAAACGATCAAGGTATGCGCGAAGCGTTGTTTGAACATCAACGGCTTCGAAAGGATGACGCCTTTTCGCAAGTCCACAATCATCTGCCTGAATTCCTGTTCTCTTTCATCCAATTTCAAAAAGAGGAAATTATAATCTTTTTCAGATTGGGCCTGTGAGAGAAGAAAGATAGTCTCCACCAGGTGAGGGATAAAATCCGGGTTGAGTTTCTTCAACACCGCGACTGTTTCCGGGTCCGCCGCTTCCATCCCGGCGCTTTCCTCTGCAAAAAAATGAAGCTGATCCAGCCAGGAACGGACCGGGATGGCTTCATCAGCGCTTAACTCCACCTGTTTGAGCAATGTCTGCAGGGTGGCTTGCAAGGCAGCCACATCCAGGGCAACAGGTTTCGGTCGGCTATTGCCTTGGAACTTCGCGGCAATTTCTTCTCCAATAGATGCAATTTTTGTTTCAGCAAGTCGCAGACTACCATGAAACTTTTCCAGCAGGTCTTCACGCCATACCAGAAGATTGATTATCCATGTGAACAACACCCCCAAAAAAATGCCCACCAGACGCTCCGTGGGGGGGGCGAGACTGGCCACGGCGTGTAGATCATGAATGGTCGCTACTACATAACAAAGGGCCGCCTGACATCCCAGGTAGGCGGTCCCGGGACGTCCACCCCAGATGTAGGCAAAGAAAAAGACCACCATAAACGTTGACACACATAGGAAAAACGTGGATTCCACCTGTAACCCTAAGAATGCATATCCGGTGAGCGCCCCTACGAGGCAACCTAAGAATCGCAGCAACCCCTTGTGATAGGTAGACATGAGATCCTGTTGAAGCACGGTAATCACTGCTACAGACATATTCAGGGCATTGCCTGGAATTTCCGCCCAGAACCAGAACCAGAAAACTGATACAATGCCCAAGGCTCCTTTGATGGCGTATTTCATGGAAGGGATATGGATGGCGCGGGTTCGGTGAAAGAGTCTAAAGCGAAACAGATCGGTACTTTCCACTTCAGTGCCGCTATCGGTTTCCAATGCCACGTCGCTGATGAACTGATCCCGCTTTTCCATGGAAAGATCATTGACCACACGTTGAAGCAGGTAGATCAATTCCAGGAAAATCAGGAAATCGAACACACCATATTTTTCATCATGCCTGCTTTCGAGGGTCTTCTGGTAAACGGACTCCATGGTTGCCAGTTCCCCGGCCATGGCCTTTGCCGCAGCCATTCTTGCAGCGCCCTGCCAGCCGTCTACCTCAGACAGTTCGTGCATTTTTCCCAATAGCTCTTCAAGAGCGGTTCTATGGTTTTCCTGGTACGCATGGCCCGGTTTTTCCTGCAACAACCCGTGGTAAAAGGCATGGAAATCTTCAATGCGGCGGGAGAGCCTTTCAAAAGACAGATCCAGGATTCCCAATTCTCCCTTCAGCACCTTCATTTCCATGGAGGCATCCTGCAGCAACACCGCAATTTTCTTTTCCCTTTTGGTTAATCGCAGGTAGTTTTCCTCCAATCCTTCCGGCTGATAGTTGCTTTCCAGATACTGGTAAACAATTTCCCGAATCCATTCAAATGCCTCCATGTAAAACTGACCATATTCTTTTTCCAGCGTTTCAAAGGCGTAATCCGGGAAGATCACCACATTGACCACAAGCGAAACCAGCACACCGATCGTTATGGCCGCCCCCCGATGAACCGTAATGTATAATTTCATTAGGTTCTTGTGAGTCAGGAAGACAACAGAGTATTGGGTTAAAATGTCTATGGATGACAAGTTTGTCATTGAACTGGAGAACGGTCAAGTCTGATCCCTTCGTGCTCTTCATGTCCTTCGTGGTAGACAGGCGGGGAATGACGATTTATTCGAGGCAGAATTTAGACATTCCTTCATCAATGGGAACGGGGTATTCCCCATTAAAACAGGCAAAACAGAGGTCCTCATCAGGAATCGCGGTTGCCTTTTTCAAGTTGTCTATCGAGAGATAACCAAGGCTGTCCAGACCCACAAAATCCCGGATCTCCTCCACGGATTTCTGGGCTGCGATCAATTCGCCACGGGTGGAGAAATCGATCCCGTAATGGCAGGGATAGCAATGCGGGGGGCAACTCACCACCATATGGACCTCTTTGGCCCCAATCTCCCGCAGGGTTTTCACACGGGTCTTGGCCGTAGTGCCCCGGATAATGGAATCTTCCATGATCAATACCCGCTTGCCTCGCAGCAATTCCTTAACCGGGTTCAGTTTGACCTTGACCCCGAAATCCCGCATGCTCTGGGATGGCTGAATGAAGGTTCTCCCGATATAATGGTTTCGAATCATTCCCATTTCGAGAGGAATCCCAGAGGCCTGGGCATATCCGATGGCGGCATAATTGCCCGAATCGGGAAACGGCATCACGAAGTCCACATCCAAAGGGAATTCTTTTGCCAGGAGTTCCCCTTGCCGCTTCCGAAACAGGTACACGTTTTCCCCAAAGACATTGCTGTCGGGCCTGGAAAAATAGATCAATTCGAAAATGCACTGGCTTTTGCGCGACGAAATACCCGAGGGAATGCTTTTAATACCGTCCCGGTTGATAATGACGATCTCGCCCGGCTCTATAAACCGGATAAATTCCGCTTCCACGAGGTCAAAGGCACAGGTCTCCGATGCAATGACGTACCCGCCATTGAGCTTGCCCAGGCAGAGAGGCCGGAATCCATTGGGATCCTTGGCGGCAATGAGACTGTCCTCGGTCATGACCACAACAGAATAGGCTCCTTTTAACTGATCCATGGTCTCGATCATGGCCGTTTCCATACCCATGTTTAACCGCCGGGCAATCAGGTGCAGGACCACCTCGCTGTCCATGGTAGTCTGGAAAATGGAACCGCTCTTTTCCAGTTCCGAACGGATACCGTGGGCGTTGACGATGTTGCCGTTATGGGCAATAGACATGGACTTGCCTGAATGGCGTACGCGGAAAGGTTGGGCGTTCACCAACAGAGAAGAACCGGTGGTGGAATAACGGACGTGCCCAAGGGCCATGTTCCCCTTGAGGTCCCTCAGGACGCGCTCGTTAAAAATCTCGGGGACAAGGCCCATGGCCTTATGCTCCATCACCTTTTCCCCATCGGAGACAACGATTCCCGCACTCTCCTGACCCCGGTGTTGCAGGGCGTAGAGCCCGAAATAAGTCAGCTTGGCCGCTTCTTCATGGTCATACACCGCAAAAATACCACATTCATCCTTAGGCCGTCGGGACAGATCTTCTCTTATTTCCATCAATTTTCAATCCCCATGGTATTCCTGTATGGTTCGCACCTTCAATTCGTCCCGGGTCATGGACTCAATAGCCGAAACAGTCGCCTTTGCACCGGCAAGGGTGGTGGTATAGGGAACATTCACCGTAAGAGCCGCCCTTCGAATGGAATAGGATTCGGAAATGGCTTTTTTATCTGTGGTGGTATTGATCACCAGATCAACTTCCCCATTCTTGATCATATCCACCACATGCGGTCGCCCTTCTCTCACCTTGTTAACCACCGTGTTGGCCACCCCGTTTTCAAAAAGATGAGCGGAGGTACCCTTGGTGGCCAGGATCCTGAAACCCAGATTGGATAAACCCATGGCCACGGGAAGGACCGCCCCTTTATCTTCATCCTTTACGCTGACAAAAACCGTTCCGGAAAGAGGCACCCGCTGGCCGGCTGCTAATTGGGATTTCCCGAAGGCCAACCCGAAGTTGCGATCGATCCCCATGACTTCTCCGGTGGATTTCATCTCGGGCCCCAGAATAGTATCCACCCCCGGAAAACGGCTGAAGGGAAACACCGCTTCCTTGACCGAAACAAATTTCGGCACCACTTCGCGGGTCAATCCCAATTCCTTCAGGGTTTTTCCCATTATGACTTTGGTAGCCATCTTGGCCAGAGGTACGCCGGTAGCTTTGCTCACAAAAGGCACTGTCCGCGAAGCCCTTGGATTCACTTCAATGACATAGACGACGTCCCCTTTCACCGCATACTGAATGTTCATGAGGCCCACCACGGTAAGTTCCCTGGCCAATGCCCGGGTATGCTCCATGATCTTATCGAGGATCTCCTGTTTCAGGGACACAGGGGGCAAAACGCAGGCGCTGTCCCCGCTGTGGATACCGGCCTCTTCGATATGCTCCATGATGCCCCCGATAACCGTATCATGCCCATCGGAAATAGCGTCCACATCTATTTCAATTGCCCCGTCCAGAAAACGATCAATCAAGACGGGTTTTCCGGGGGATGCCTGCACCGCGGTCTCCATATAGTATTCCAGATCACCTTTATCGTATACGATCTCCATGGCGCGCCCCCCTAATACAAAGGACGGTCTCACCACCACGGGATACCCAATCCGATCGGCTGCGCGGATAGCCTCAGCCTTGTTCACGGCAATACCGTTTTCCGGCTGGAGGATTTTAAGCTTTTTGAGCAAGCCTTGAAAGCGCTCCCGGTCCTCTGCGGCATCGATACTATCTGGACTCGTGCCGAGGATGGTCACTCCTGCCTCGGACAGGGGTACAGAAAGGTTCAAAGGAGTCTGCCCGCCAAACTGCACGATAATCCCTTCCGGTTTTTCCTGTTCAACGATATGAAGGACATCTTCCCGGGTGAGGGGTTCAAAATAGAGTCGATCCGAGGTGTCATAGTCCGTACTCACCGTTTCGGGATTGCTGTTGACCATGATGCTTTCAATACCCATCTCCCTCAAGGCCATTGAGGCATGCACGCAACAATAATCAAATTCAATTCCCTGCCCGATACGGTTTGGTCCGCCACCAAGGATGATCACCTTCTTCTTGTCCGAGGTTCGGATCTCATTTTCCTGTTCATAGGTGGAATAATAGTAAGGGGTATACGCCTCAAATTCAGCGGCGCAGGTGTCAACCAGTTTGTAAACGGGTTCCACTCCCTGGGTTTTTCTTATCTGCCTGATATTCTCTTCATCGGTTTGAAAAATGGAAGCCAACTGAATGTCTGAGAAACCGTATTCTTTTACCTCTTTCAGAAAATCCGAATCCCATCGGTCGGGCCCCTGGCCCTGATCCGCCAATTCCTGCAATTTCTTTTCAAGAGAATGAATTTCTTTCACATGAAAAAGGAACCAGGGGTCAATTCGGGATAAGTCGAAAATCCTTTCAGTGGTCATATCCCGATTCAACGCTTCATAGATATAAAAAAGTCGGTTCGAATTGGGATGGATCAGCCCTTTTTCCAGTTCATGGATATCCATGGAAGAAAGGGCGCAGTCGGATCCTTTCGCACCAAGGCCGAATCTTCCAATTTCGAGAGACCGTACCGCTTTCTGTAAAGATTCCTTGAAGGTTCGTCCGATAGCCATGGTTTCACCCACAGATTTCATGGCAGTGGTCAGAAAATCATCAGTGCCCGGGAATTTCTCAAAAGTCCATCTGGGTACCTTGACCACACAATAATCGATGGTGGGTTCGAAGGAGGCCAGGGTCTCCCGGGTAATATCGTTTGGAATTTCATCGAGGGTATATCCGACGGCCAGTTTGGCAGCAATTTTGGCAATGGGGAAACCGGTAGCCTTGGAAGCCAGGGCCGAACTCCTGGACACCCTGGGGTTCATCTCAATCACTACCATATCGCCGTTATCCGGATTAATGGCGAACTGGATATTCGACCCGCCCGTTTCCACACCAATCTCCCGGATAATGTCGATGGAGGCATCCCGCATCGTCTGGTATTCACGGTCGGATAGGGTCTGAGCCGGAGCGACAGTAATACTGTCGCCGGTGTGGACCCCCATGGGATCAAAGTTTTCAATGGAACAGATAATCACCACGTTGTCTTTGAAATCCCGCATGACCTCCAGTTCGTATTCCTTCCAGCCCAGAAGGGATTCCTCCATGATGATCTCTGTGATCATGCTTGCATCAAGACCGATCTTGGCAAGGTCTTCCATCTCTTCCCGGTTGTAAGCCACGCCGCTGCCTATCCCCCCGAGAGTAAAACTAGCGCGGATAATCACGGGAAAGCCTATCTTATTCGCCGCTTCTCTTGCCTGCTGCATATCCCTTGCTATGAAACTCCTGGGCAATCTCTGGCCGATCGCCGCCATGGCATCGCGGAAAAGTTCGCGGTCCTCTGCTTTATTTATGACCGGCAACGACGCCCCAAGCATCTCCACACCCAGCGCATCCAACAGCCCTGACTCTGCGACTTTCACCGCCGTGTTGAGACCTGTCTGGCCTCCAATTGTCGGAAGAATCGCGTCCGGTCTTTCCCTTTCAATGATCTTTGAAACAATCGGGGGCGTGATCGGCTCAATATATGTGCGATGGGCGGTTTCGGGGTCGGTCATAATTGTCGCCGGATTGCTGTTGACGAGCACAATTTCGTACCCTTCTTCCATCAGGGCTTTGCAGGCCTGGGTCCCCGAATAGTCAAATTCACACGCCTGGCCGATGATGATGGGTCCGGAACCGATGAGTAATATTTTGCTAATATCTGTTCGTTTTGGCATCTATTTTTTTTCCATCATTTGAATGAATCGATCAAAAAGATAATCTGCATCGTGTGGCCCCGGCGAAGCCTCCGGGTGATACTGTACAGAAAAGAGAGGGTATTTCTTGTGAATCATCCCTTCAACGGTGTTGTCATTCAGGTTGATGTGACTGATTTCCACGTCCGGGTCCGTAAGACTTTCCATATCCACGCAAAACCCGTGGTTCTGGGAAGTAATCTCCACTTTTCCCGTTCTACCATCTCTCACAGGCTGGTTGCCTCCCCTGTGGCCGAATTTCAACTTGAATGTGGAGGCCCCGAGCGCCAATCCAATCAACTGGTGTCCCAGACAGATCCCGAAAATCGGCCGCTTCCCTAACTGCCCCCGAATCATCTGCACGGCATAGGAAACAGCCGCCGGATCACCGGGTCCATTGCTCAAAAAGAGACCGTGCGGTGCAAGGGCCTCAATGGTTTTCGATTCGGTACCGGCGGGCAGAACAAGGATGCAACATCCCCGCTTTTCAAGGCATCGAAGGATATTGTATTTGATCCCGTAATCCATGGCCACCACGCGAAAAGTTCCCTCTTCTTCAGGCCACTTGAAAGCATCAAGATCACTCAGCACTTCTACGGCCTTCCCCTCTTTCCAGAGGTAAGGGTCGTTGCACGTTACCACCTTCACCAAATCAGCCCCCACCATATCAGGAGCAGCAATGGCTTTTTCTCTTAAGGATTCAGGATCTAAATCTCTCGTGGACAATACCGCCTTCATCGCTCCTTTGAGCCGGATATGTCTCGTAAGGGCCCGTGTGTCTATTCCTTCGATACCCGGAATACCGTTCGATATCAGATACTCGGCGAGTGTCCCTTCCGACCGGTAATTGCTTGGGAATTTCTGGTATTCCTTCACTAACAATGCCCTGACCTGTATGCGATCGGACTCCACATCTTCCCCGTTCACCCCATAACTGCCGATCAACGGGTAGGTCATGGTGACCATCTGGCCGCAATAGGAAGGATCGGTAAGAATCTCCTGATAACCCGACATACTCGTGTTAAACACTACTTCTCCCGTATTTTCACAATGTCCTGTAAAAGAACGACCGGAAAATACCGTCCCGTCTTCCAATACCAGTAATGCCTTCATATTGGTGTTCCCTGGTTATTTATTTGTGCCTGATTGTTTATACTTTTTCCCGACCTTCACAGAGAGTGTAAATCAAACTGTTAGAATCAATCCCACCCTAATCCGGAACAGCGGGAAATTCAATCTTCAATTTAGTCCGATGAAATTTTTATCGGCTCATGGCGGATTGGCGTGAAAAGCTCTTTTTCCTGACACCTGACACCTGACACCGAAAACAGCAATAATAGGTCAAGTCATGCTTTAGCTTTAAATCATGAAAAGTTCAGGAGTCATCTTGAAAGGGGCTGGTCCAGAACTCCCATCAACGTTTTCCTCAGATCCCCGATCTCTTCTTCACCATAAATTTTCTGCCCATCAGAATCCCTGACATAAAAAACGCCTGTCATTCTTTCCTTGTCACTGGAGATCTTTGCAGAGCAAAGATCGAGCCCGGAAACCTTGATTTGTTTGGCCAGATCGTAGAGAAGCCCCATTCTGGACCCTGCACGCACCTCAATGAGGGTAAAAAAATCGGAGGTTTCATTGTCGATATGTACCTTCTTTTTTACCGAACCGCCATATACAGCGGGGGCCATCACACCCTGCCCTTTTTCAAGAATCAGCTCATCCAGGGGCAGCTGGTTTTCCATCGCCGCTCTTAAATCGTCACCGGTCCTGAGCCACTTCTCCTCCTGCCTGAATCGGTCAGGGGGATTTGTAACCTCGAACACATCGAATGCAAGCCCATTTTTCGGCGTAAAAATTCTGGCTGACAAGACCTCCATATTGTTCAACGTAAAAACACCGACCATCCTGCTGAACAATCCGGGCTTGTCGTGTGTGCACAGGATTACCTTCGTCACGGACGCATCACGAATTCCCTTCAATTCCCACAGATACGCATTTTTCCCAAGGCTCAAAGCCATGCGGAAATGGCTGAACATTTCCTCCGAGGAACTATTCAGAAAATAGCGGGAAGAAACCTGTTCAATAAGCCCGAGTACATCCTCTTCTTTAAACTCTTCCTTCAGTTCGTTGCGAACAGCCTCTTTTTTCAAGGAAATTTCCCTGGTGGCATCCGGTGTGGCTAAAATCCCTTTTTCCAGGACGCGTCTTACTTTCACATAAAGTTCAATAAGCAGGAATATCTTCCAGTCACTCCTTGCCATGGGACCCGTGGCAAAACTATCTGCGAGATTCAGAAGAAACAGCATATGGAGGACGTCCACGTCCTGAACAATCTGGGCTACCTGAACAACTGTTTTCTCATCATTCAGGTCTCTTCGCTGTGAGATGTTAGAGAGCAAAAGATGATGCAGTACCAGAAATGAAATAGTTTTTCCAGCCTTATCGCCCAGATCAAACCGTTGAAGTATTCCCGGCACCAGCCTGCTTCCTTTTTCAGAATGGTTCCCACCCCGTCCTTTTCCGATATCGTGCAAAAACCCCACAAGAAAAAGCCAGTCAGGGTGAGCAATACGTTCAAAAGCCTCTCTGAACAACCCCCATCGCTCATCGTAGACCCCTCGTGCAATTTCACCGATGATCTCAAGAGTCCGCAAGGAGTGGAGATCAGCCGTCATAACGTGATAAAATCCGAACTGCGCAAGATTCCTGAGTTTTTTAAATTCAGGAATAAAAAGGGTTATTAAGCCAAGTTCGAGTAGCAACCTGATAACCCTCGTATTTTCCGATCTAAGGACGATTTCCAAAAACAGTTCTCTTGCTTCGGGAACTTTGGCAAGTGAGTCACCATCCTTCGAAATGATCTTTTTTGCTTCCCATATAAAACTGGAACCGATTGACAGACCGCGCTGACTGGCTTCGTGCAGACCACGCAGAATCACGATAGGGTCCCTCTCAGAAAGGAACCCGTCTTTGAGAACGATATTGCCCTTCACGATCCGGAATTCCGAAGAAACTTCTTCAGAGTCCGTTACCATCGGCTTGGGATCGATCGTGTCAATTGTTTTGGTATAAAACTCTTCGTAACCGTATCGGATCCTGTTCAGATGCAGATAAAGATCCGTCATGAGGTTTTCCGGCCCGGAAGCTTCCGGATTCTCTTCATAACGCAGGAGCTGTGCCATAGCTTCTTGATGGGAGAGAAAGAGGCGGTCCTCTTTACGTCGGGTCAAAAAATGGAGCTGGTTCCTGATCTTCAACAGAAAACTTTTTGATTCGTTTAAATCATCAAATTCAAAATATCTGAACTCTGAAAATCTCTGCATTTCCCTGAACTTCTTACAACTGAAATAGACTTTTGCCATCCAGGACATGAGATGCAGGTCTCGCAGACCTCCAGGCCCCTCTTTGAGATCAGGTTCAACAAAAAAGTTTTCAGAGTCGTATTTCTCTATCCGTTTTTTTCTTGAAACCAGGAACTTCCCAAACAGTTTTTCCTTTTCCCTGAAGATTCGGGACCACAGAGCGTCTTGAAAGAGCGTGAAAAAGGACGGCGAACCTAAAAGAAACCGTGCATCAAGAAGAGAGGTAAAAACCCGAAAATCATCCAGGGAAAGCTGAAGGCACTCACGGAAGGTCAGGATGGAATGCCCCACTTCAAGGCCGGCATCCCACATGGGATAAAGGACCCGGGGGATCATTTCACGTATCTCACCGGACAATGGCTCCTGATGAATGATCATGAAATCCACATCAGAGTTACAGCAAAGCTCTCGCCTTCCATAACCACCCAGCGCTACAACAGCCAGATCTTTTTGACTCTTATCCCCGGTTTCCCGTTCAAATCCTCCCGCAGAAAAAAGACGTCTGATCAGACCGTCCATAAGAGCAGAAAAACTCTGCACAATTTCTATCCCTGTGCAGACTTTCAGCTCATTCTGAAAAAACGATTCCTTGGCCGCTAAGAACTCGTCGGCAATCTCTCTGGGTTGTAGTTGGTTCACCATGGCGAATTGCTACACTGCGTCCCTGTCTTCCTCACCTGTCCTGATGCGAATAGCTTTTTCCACGGGAATAATGAATATTTTTCCGTCTCCAATCTCTCCCGTATGGGCGTTTTCTTTTATGGCCTCCACCACCCTTGGAACCATATCGGAAGCCACCACAACCTCCATTTTCACTTTGGGCAGAAAATCCACGACATATTCAGCGCCCCTGTAGATCTCTTTATGGCCTTTTTGTCTTCCAAAACCTTTGACTTCCGTAATGGTAATACCGCTTACGCCCAGTTTCAGTACCGCACCTTTTACATCATCCAGTTTGAAAGGCTTGATAATGGCCTCTATTTTCTTCATATTAATCTTCTCCCCATTCTTCTAATCCATCATGTTTCATATCTACCGTCTTCTTTGGCTGCACTTTTCGATACACCTCAAGAGGATCTTTTGAAACACCCTCCACCGTAAGCAAATCCTTCTCAATGGAAATGCCGAACAGGGCCTCGTTCTCCTTGAGGTAGGGTAAGATCAGGTCCCAGTCTCTTTCCTCGAGGGGAACGACTTCGCCGCCATTGAGCTGCTGCTCGTCTATCATCTCGAAAGGATCCCGCACATAGATGGCGCCACCCGAAGCCAGCGAAAAGAGATTCGAACCGGGATACGGTGTGGCTTGAGATATCACGTTCCCCATACCATCGAATTCAATTCCGTTCAAAATCACAAACCCGCCTTCATTAAATGGATCCCCTGCCATGAAAGATTCGCCTAAATAATCCAGACAGGTCCCGTTGATAACCACCCTCGGTTTCCCTACAGCGTTAATCAATGGCCGCCCTGCTGCATTTCCCATCACAAACACATTACCACCTTTTGCGCCATACATAAAGGTCTGACCCGTATCGCCGTATATGACCATCTTCCCCGACTTCATGATCTGACCCAACTGGTCCTGGGTGTTGCCGTGCAGATAGATGGAAAGCCCGTCTATACCGGAACCAATATAGTCCCCTGAACTGCCATAGATATCAATTCGAACTCCTCCCGAATCGGGTCCGAGGCCACAGCCGTGAAAACGCTGGCCTTTAAGGCCGAATACGATAAAGCGTCTCCACCCCCTCTTGAACGCCTCTGACAGAAGTCGACTATCGCAATTATCCCCTTCGGGCGGGAAAAGCGAAGCGTCAATGATCAGGACACTTTCCTCGTAAGAGGGTCCCCTGAAAAACTGCCTTGTTTCCCAGTCTATGAGCCGATATTTGGACTTGCTGTCTTCCCTAGCAAGGGATGGAAAATGGCGGAACATGGTATCCAGAGTCTGGTTTACCATCTGTAGAACCGATCGCCTCTTTTTGTCAAAGGTCGGGTAGCGCAGATCGAGAAGCGATGTGAGAGCCGACAGAGAAATTTCCAGATGCGCATCATTTTTCAGCGCCCATCCCCTGATTTCCTTCAAACAATCCATCAGGTCGGCATAGTCCCAGTCTTTCAACCCGTTTTTCACATACTCGAAGAGGAGGTCCGGGCGTTGCAGTTCAAAAAATTCGGAGATGTCGAATCGTCCTCTGTTTTCATCATCCACCACATAATAAACCTGGCCGGGAAGGTAAGGAACCTGCCCTTCGGGAACAGAAATCTCCCGGCCGAATTTATCCGCACACGACAGTTTTCTGTCAAGCCCCGGGCCTTCTCTTTTCGCCAGGTTAAAGGTGAAAGAACCGCCATCGGTATAACTTCCGCCACGGGCATTCCAGTAATGATCGGCCACAGTTCCCACACGGGGATCTTCTGCGGCAAGGCTCTTAAGGGTGGCATCGATGGCCTGCTTTTCCGAGCAGACAAGCCCCACCTGTACCTGCCCTTCATGCAGAGCAAAGACCTGGGGACGAAGCATGGCCGTATCCGTTATCCCAATGAGTTGCAGACGTTCACTGGCCGTATCGTTGCGGGCAATGATGAAAAACCATGGGCCATCGGGAGAACCGTGCACATGGCTCGCCTGAATAGCCCGGTAGACCTTCTGCTTTTCGGGCGAAAGTTTGTCAAAATCCCTTTCCATGGTGGGTGCAAGGGCCTCGATCACATACTCCAGCGGATATCCGTATGTACGGCTGTACAGATCAAACAGCAAAACAGACACTTCCGTATCGGTCAAAAAAAGAGGATACATATTTCTCTGGCTCAAATATTCCGCCACAGAATGGTAATTGGCAAAATCACCGTTGTGAACGAGCGCTTCGTTCATACCGACAAAAGGATGCGCGCCCGCGGGATGCCACACTTTCCCTTTCGTGGGATAGCGCTGGTGGGCGATCCAGATATGGGCCTTGAAATCATCAAGCTTATAGTACTGGACGACCTTTTCGGCGTAACCAACTATTTTCAATATAAAAAAATCACGTCCATGGGAAAGGACAAAGGCGTGCTGATCTCCATAGGCGTCATAATATTTTCTGTTGATTCTGTAGCTGTTCTGATAAACAAACTCGTCTTCCGCCTGTTTTCTGGAAAGCCCACCCATATGGTTTTTACTGATGAAATCGTCTAATATTTCCGATTTCACTTTGACAAAATACCGCACCACTTCCGGAGGGCGGACATCGAGACCTTCAATATCCCTGTAATCCTGAACATGGGGAATCCGTTCGTGAAATTCCACATGAAAATAAGGTTTTATAAATTGATCTTCAAGGCTTACCAGAGCATCTTCCTCAAGCAAGGCTATCTGGAGGATATAATATTCCTCAAGGATTTCCCGGGAAACCCCCAACATCCTCGGGTCAAACCCCATGGCGGCGATTCCACCACCCCGACCGTTCCCCCGGTTATGCATCTGTTTTGACGGCTCATAAATATGCCTGCCCCTTACGGGAATGCTGCATGCAAAACCTGTAACGCCGCAACCCCCTTCGGCCTCCGTTTCGTAGTACGGTTTGGCCGGCAGGCCTTTCACGATGGGCTTTCTCGATTCGATTATCCTATTTATCAAATTATTTTCATTCATTATTAGAACCTGTTATGCTAATTTATTAAATTATCACCTCAAGAGGAAGTGCTTATTCTTCTGTACTGGAAGACACTCTGATTTAAATGCCTAAAATGCCTAAAATTTAAAGTGCCTAAAGTTATGGAAATTTGCGACTCTTAATATATGGATCGTCTTCACGAAGCCTCACAGGAACGGTAACAGTTTGCTTAGCCAAACATTTTAGGCACTTTAGGCATTTTAGCTCACTTTAGGCATTTTCTTAATATAATCTATATGCGTCAGGCAGTCAGTACGTCCTACAAGTTCTTTAAGGCTCGTCATCCCCAGTTTTCTCAGGATTCGGATCAATTCCGTTCGCCATGCCAGAAACATATTGACAATGCGCTGTGTGCCCCATTCCATCCGGATCAATTCCATTAACTCCGCATCCGTCGTGGCGATCCCCCTTGCGCAACCCCTGCCACTTTCACATTTGTGGCAACGGATACATTCCAGGGCTACCAGATCCGCTGTGCCGGTGCAGATCCCGTCCGCTCCAAGGGCAATGGCCTTGGCCACGTCGTGGGGATTCCTGATGCCGCCGCTGGCAATCACCGTCAATTTATCCCTGACTCCTTCTTCTGTTAGAAACTGATGCACCTTCGGCAAGGCATATTCCAGGGGCATGGCAATATTTTTTTTAGCAATGTCGGGCGCAGCACCCGTGCCGCCGTAACTTCCGTCAAGATGAATAATATGTGCGCCCGCATAGTAACTGCCCACAGCAACCATATCCACATCCGTCGGCGTTGAAACCTTTACGGAAACGAGGGCCTTTGGATTCATCGCTTTAATCCAGTCCACATGCTTCTTATGATCTTCCACCGAATAGACGCTGTGAAAGGGAAAAGGCGAGAACAGGGGATATCCCACCACGGCTTCTCTCATCCTGGCTACACCGGGGGTAACCTTATCCCCGAGGAGATGGCCTCCCAGACCCGGTTTTGCCCCCTGGGCATATTTGAATTCTACAATCTTGACGCGCTGTATCGTCTCTTCTCGAACACCGAAAAGGCCCGTCGCAACCTGCGTAATCACATGGTCGTCATAGGGTTTCAACTCGTCCGGATATCCTCCCTCGCCGGTACAGCAGAAGGTACCCAGGGCCACAGCCGCCTTGATCCTGCTGAGCATGGTTGTAATGCTTACGGAACCGTAAGACATACCGCCCCCGTAGAAAGGGACTTTTATTCTTACCCTGTGTGCATTATCATTCCGCCTGTTCAACACCACCCCCAGGTCAAACTCGTCATCGGGGATCTCTGCAACAGCCTTTACCTTCTTTTTGAAGACAATGCGCAGCTTATCGAACCCCCCTCCGGAAGCCCCGAGTTTGTATTCCAGCCCTTTTTCAGGAACTTTTCCAAACTCCGCCATATGCCAGGTGGATGCCAGGAGATCCGCAGGCCATCGGGCATCACCCAACCCATCAAAATTGGGATTTCTTCGCAAGGTGAGCGCGCCTTCCGGACACGCCTTGTGACAGGGATCCGGACAGTCATTCCCCACACAAAGGTGATGGTTTTCAATGAAAACCTTTCCTCTCCTTACAACATGGACCTCGTAAGGGCACAATTCCACACATTTCCCACAGGCAGTACAGGCGCTGGATCTGTGCAGCCGGTATTTTCCTATGGGATTCTTGAAACGGGACGGCGTACGAACCACCCCCGGTAATTGATACGATTCCGCTTTATTCAAGTTCACATCCCTCCTCAACATCTCCCATGGAGCCAAAGGTTTTTTCGTCCAGGTCTTCAAAAAACATGGCCCGGCCAACTTCACCTCGCAGCCGTCGCGCATCCCTGATTCCCATGGCTCCCATTAATTCCAGGAGTTGATTATGCCAGGCGCCTACGAGATTCACCACCCTTGCAGCCACCCATCCGGAAGGCGCCTTTTCAATCTCCACCGGACACGAAAGTCCTTCCGTACAACGACGACACATTCTGCATTCCAGGGCAATCAGGGCGGGAAAATCAACGAACACCCCATCAACACCACAAAGAATCGCTTTTGCAACATGCTCGGCAAGGGAAATCCCCCCGCTGGCAAGCAGCGTCATGGTATCGCGGATTTTTGCCTCCACAAGTTTCAGGTGAACACTTCGAATCCCTTCTTTCACATACCTCGCTTTGTCGTCCAGGAAAAGTCCGCTCATGCTTCCTTCCAGGTGGATAACCGAAATCCCCTCCTTTGCCAGGGAAACAGACCTTTCTTCCATCCCTTCCGCCATGGGAACCCTCACCGAAATAAGTAGAGAAGGATCTTTTTTTCTGATCACGCTTACTTTCGATTTCCAGTCTTCACTCCAGGGGATTTCCACCAGCCTGGCGCCGGCCGGAATACGCTCTATATCATCATCTTCCGCTGAACATTCAGGCATCAAACTCGGTGCAAGTTCCGGTTTGATCCCATCCATCACATTCAATGGCGCACTGAAAAGAGACCCCAGTTTCCTGGCCGCAAGGGCCCACCCTGAAACAGTAGAGGGGGCTATAGAACCAAATGGAGGCATTCTCAGGATAATGGGCAACGGAATATCCACCAACGTCGTCCCGTTTTCTTCAAGACTGCCATCTTCAGACAAAATGAGATATTCCGGAGTTTCCCCAAGATCAATGGCCGTACTGATGTACTCCCGACCGTGGATACCGTCCCTTGTTGGTCTGACAATCTCCGACATATCCGTCCACATGGAATCGAAGCCGGGGCCACTGAAAGGACCGGGATATCCGGCGCCTGAAACGGGAATCTTCCCTGTCTTGGCCTGCATCCACAGGTTGGCAATAATATTGGGCGTCCAGTGGGAATCCCCCATCGCCTTAAACTCAGGATTGACCGATTTATGTATAAGCTGTGCAGGGCAACTCTGAACGCAACGAAGACAATTCATGCACTGGTTGTCAATGGAATCGATCATCTGTTTTGCATGGAGGCCGCGGTTTTCATAAACGCCATAGACACACTTGGTCTTGACACACACTGCACACCGCAAACAGCCTTCTTCCCACGCAATAATTCCGGACTTTGAAACAGGTTCGAACCGGTGGGAAACTTCCTGTACGTGAATGACATACTTTGATGGCATAAGCAGCTCCCTACCCTTCCGCAAAAACGGGTCTCGGCAAGAGCCCCGCCCTTTCAGCAATTTCTTTCACGACCTCTTCCCACTCTATAGCCATGATATGCACACCGTTAACACCTTCAAGCTCTTTGAGACGAGAAATGGTCTCAACGCAAATCGCAATACCTTCCTCACGCTGCTTTTCCTTGGCCACCCCTTCCATTCTCTGGACAATTTCATCAGGGATGTCCATTCCCGCAACGCGGTTTTTCATATATTTTGCCATGCCCGCTGATTTGAGAGGCGTAACTCCACCAAGAATAAAACCCTTTTCCGTCAAACCCCTGTCCCGGGCCATGGTAAGCCACGTCTCGAAACGATCCAGGTTGTAAATGCACTGGGTCTGAATAAAATCAGCGCCCGCCTTTATTTTTTTGGCAAGCCTGACGACCCTGAATTCTTTCGGATCAGCAAAAGGGTTTGCTGCAGCTCCAATGAAAATATCAGGCGGCGTCGCTAGGGCATCATTGTCTAGAATAACGCCTTTATCTCTCATATTTTTTACCACCTGGAGGAACTGCATGGAATCCAGATCGAAGACCCCTATGGCGTCGGGTTGATTGCCAAAGACCTGGTGATCTCCGGAAAGACAAAGGAGATTTCTTATGCCAAGAGCGGATGCTCCCAGGATGTCAGACTGGAGAGAAATCCTGTTTCGATCCCGTACAACCATCTGGAGAACAGGCTCCAACCCAGCCTGTTTCAGCAGGGCACAGGCGGCGAGGCTGGACATACGGACGATGGCTGTCTGGTTATCTGTTACATTCACCGCATCCACGTTCCCCCTGAGCAGTTCTCCTTTTTTCAAAACGACTTCCGGATCTGCCCCCTTGGGTGGCCCACATTCAGCGGTTACCGCAAATTCCCCGTTTTCAAGCACTCTTTTTAACTGGCTGCCGTTATTCACTTTTGTTGATCCTCCCTGATAATCTTTCTTGGACCTTTCCCCAGCTTTTTAGACCATTTTTTCGGAGGGTAGATATCCTCAAGTCTGTCAAGGGCATTGAATGCGGCTAACCGGTCGATAATGATTTGCCACGCACAGGGAACCTCGGGATCGACTTCGCATCGGCCATCCACCGAACCGCCGCACGGACCGTTCAGGATCTGTTTGGCACATCGCGCCAGAGGACAAACCCCTCCAAAATAGTACAACATGCAATCGCCGCATCCGAGGCAGCTCTCCACCCACAATCCCTGGCTCTTCGTCTCCCCGAGAAACTCAGTGTTTAGTGCAGGAATAGCCGGCAATTCCTGATACATATCCGCAACAGCCTGGACCCCGGCGCCGCACCCGAGCGAGAGTACTGCATCATATGACCCAATCACATCATCCAGTCGAATAACAAACTCTTCCACACATTGCCTGTCTATGGTCATCTCTTCGATCAGGACGTCTTTGTCCTCCATCCGGGCTGCCATGCGAAGAGCGGAAGCCAGCATAGCCGTCTCCTTTTGCCCACCCGCGGCACATTCAGCCACGCACGACGCGCAGCCCAGAACCAGGATTTTCTTGAAAGGGGCAATCATTCCCCTTATCTCTTCCACCGGTTTCTGTTCAGCAGTTATCATAAACGCCTTCTCCTCTTAGTTTCTTGTTTCATCAAAAACGTGCAATTAGCTCTTAGCTTTTTTAGCCGTTAGCTTAAATACTTCCAATCGGCTGATAGCATGTGGCTAATAGCTAACGGCTAACGGCTAACGGCTAACAGCTAATCGCATCTTTTAAGCCACATTCATTTTCTTCAGGACAGGGGAAGGTCTCAATTCAGCAATATCACCCCTTATACCCTCTATTGTAGACGACAGGGATTCGGGATTCTCTTGTGATCCGTAAACAATCCCAATCCTTTTCTCTTCAAGACCGATCTTTCCAATCAGTTCTCTTGCCTTTTCAACCCGCTTCCCTGCCCTTGAATTTCCCTCAAAATAGCGACACGTTCCTTTTGGGCAGGTAACCACATACGCCGCATCCGCAAATTCTTCCAGCGCCCTCAACAGGTGGAAAGAATCAAGTCGACCACTGCAGGGAAGAGGAAAAAGACGGATCGCCGCTCCATATTTTTTTTCGAGAATTCGACGCTCTACTTCATCTCCACCTGGAACGTTTTGACAATAAAAGAGCGCCAGAGTCAGTTCATATTTACCATTCATTTTCAATCTGTACCTTTCAATAGATGAAAGCATTCACGGTTGTCGATTCACAGTTCACAGCAATGACTGCAACTATGGTGCCATGACCAAATATCCTTCTATTTTCACCCTATTTCCCATTTTTTTCCTCTGTAGATGGTTAAATTGACACGCTCATACTACATTTTTGTCGAAAAAAACCTCCCCAAAAGACAAAATTGTACAAAAAGGCCACTCACATAGGACTATTTTATGGTACAGACCTTGCTTCAAGGTAGAAATAGTCAAAGGGCTAATAGAATTGCCTTCGTTAAACAGTCTCATTTTGAAAACATAGCTGTGAGAGAGCTCTTGTCCACAGTCGGTTGGGTGGGTCCAGCCTCGAAAAATCGTGGCAAAATGCCACTCACACAGCATTCGGAAATGAATGCGGCCCATAATGAGAATTGCCGTTAACCAAAAAGAAGGTATTGATTATGAAGCTCATTTAAAGTATACTATGTTGTTTAAATTTTGTTCAAAAACATCCTAAATCTAAAAAGCTGGATAGGAATAGAATCATATGAACTGGAGAAAGCGAGTTTATTGCGGAAACCTGAGAGCATCCCACGAAGGAACGGAAGTTCATCTCATGGGTTGGGTCGATGCCATTCGGGACCACGGAAATGTCCTGTTCATCCATTTACGGGATGTCCGTGGAATCGCTCAGGTGGTGTTCAACCCGGAAATGAATAGCGAAGATTACGATAAGGCGGTTCTTCTTAAAGAGGAATTTGTCATTGAAATCCAAGGGAATGTGCGTCTGAGAGAAGAGGCTGCGAAGAACCCGAATCTGAACACGGGGGAAGTTGAAGTTTCTGCTTCCGGTTTTCAAGTGCTTTCCAAGTCCAAGCCCCTCCCCTTTCTCATTTCTGAAAAAGCCATGGTCTTTGGGGAAGAAATACAGTCAAGCCCGGAAAATGTAGACGAGGACATCCGGCTGCAATACAGGTATCTCGATCTTCGACGTCATTCGGTCAAAGATCGTTTCAAAAAACGGTATGAAATTTTAAAAACAACCAGGGAATACCTGGACCAGCTGAATTTCATTGAAATAGAAACCCCTTTCCTCACCAAGAGTACCCCGGAAGGGGCCAGAGATTACCTGGTGCCAAGCCGTGTACACCAGGGGAAGTTCTATGCACTGCCCCAGTCCCCCCAATTGTTCAAGCAACTGCTCATGATGGGTGGGATGGACCGTTATTTTCAGATAGCCCGATGTTTTCGTGATGAAGATCTGAGGCCGAACCGACAGCCTGAATTTACGCAGCTGGACCTGGAGGCCTCTTTTATTGATGAAGAATTCATTTACGAAAAAATAGAGGAATTAACCGTACGGATGTTTGCAGTTGGTAACATCGACATTTCGGCTCCGTTCCTGCGCATGACCTACGAACACGCCATGGAACGTTACGGTTCCGACAGGCCGGATCTTCGCTTTGAAATGGTTTTTGAAGAAGCAACGGATATCATGAAAGATACCTCCTATTCCATTTTTCGAAAAATCATTCGAGAAGGCGGTCATATCAAAGGATTCTGTGTGAAAGGTTGTGCGGAATCCCTCAGCAAGAATGTTCTTCAGAATGAATATGCCCTCAAAGTTGTTCCTGCCCTTGGCGCCAGGGGACTCACCTGGATGAAAGTTGTGGATGGAAAACTACAGTCCAATATTGTTCAGTTCTTTTCCGAAACGGAACTCGAAAAACTGGCGCAGCGCTTTCAGGCAGAAGAAGGCGATGTACTTATGATGATTGCCGATCAATCCAGAGACCTCGTGAACACCGTACTTGGCAACCTGCGCCTGCACGTTGCAAAAAACCTGGGGATGATTCCCCACAAAGCATTCTATCCTCTCTGGGTCACGGATTTTCCCCTGCTCGAAGTGAAAAATGGAAGGCTCAATTCTCTCCACCATCCATTTACCATGCCGGACAGAATCGATTTTGATCCAATGGACTGGAACGACATGTTATCTCTCAAGTCAAGATCCTACGACCTGGTCATGAATGGCGAAGAACTGGGAGGGGGAAGCATTCGTATTCACGACATGGAAATTCAAAAGAAGATTTTTCAGGCTCTCGGATTAACAGCCGAGGAAGCCAACGTTAAATTCGGTTTTTTCCTGAAAGCCCTGGAATATGGTGCCCCGCCCCATGCGGGACTGGCCCTCGGAATGGATAGAGTCATCGCCATGATCTTGAACGCGCCTTCCATAAGGGACGTCATTGCTTTCCCAAAAAACCGACGTGCTTATTGCCCGTTGACCCAATCGCCCTCCATAGTGGACCGAGCCCAGCTTGAAGAACTGGCACTGGGCTCCGGCATATCTACGGAAACCTCTTCAGGTATGCTCGATAATATGGAGGGACAAAAGATTGGCCCGGTCGCTTCAGAAAAAACGAAGAGCATCTCCGAAAAAGAGATCAGGCACGTGGCGAAACTCGCTCGCCTGAAACTTTCAGACGACGAAGCCCGTAGCTATCAGAAGGATATCAATGAAGTTCTGGAGCATTTTGTCACCCTCCAGCAATTGAACACGGAAAATGTCCAACCCATGAGCAACGTATTGGAAACAGAGAACGTGTGGAGGTTGGACAGCTTGGGAGAACCGAAAGATCCGGCATCCCTCTTGAGCAACGCACCCATGGAAGAAGATGATTACTTCCGTGTTCCTAAAATATTGTAAACAAAAATTGAAGGTTCAAAAACATGGATTTGTGCGACAAAACGGCAGCTGAACTGTCTGTCCTGCTCAGAAAAGGGGCGGTCAGCTCACGAGAAATTACGGAATCGGTATACCGGAGGATTGACGAGACGGAAGAGACAGTCAATGCCTATATCACGCTGACCCGCGAGAGCGCCATGCAACAGGCGGACAGAGCCGACAAAAGGTTTCGTGAAGAAAAAGAACTCCCGTTGTTGAATGGCATTCCGGTCGGGGTGAAAGACCTTTTATGCACCAAAGGGATAAAAACCACGTGCGGATCCAAAATTCTCAAGGATTTTGTGCCCACTTACAATGCAACTGCCGTGGAAAATATGCTGCAAGATGGGGCCGTACTGGTGGGAAAAACCAATATGGACGAATTTGGGATGGGTTCTTCCACTGAAAACAGCGCTTTCGGCGCCACATGCAACCCGGTAAATCACGCGTGTGTTCCTGGTGGTTCAAGCGGCGGATCAGCGGCGGCTGTGGCAGCAGGGGAAACCATCCTGTCCATCGGTTCAGACACCGGCGGATCCATTCGCCAGCCCTCTGCCTATTGCGGCATAACCGGAATTAAACCCACTTACGGCAGGGTATCTCGATACGGATTGGTCGCCTATGCCTCATCCCTGGACCAGGTCGGCGCCTTGGGCAGATCGGTGGAAGACTGCGCCATACTTTTAAACTCCATCTGCGGACACGACAAGTTGGACAGTACGTCCGCGAACATCCCGACACCCGACTTTTTAAGCGCCATCGGTAAAGAAATTAAAGGGATCAGGATAGGTCTTCCGAAAGAATATTTCGTAGAGGGTATGGACGAAGGCATAAAATCGAAAATTATGGATGCCGTTCATCTTTTTGAACAACATGGGGCCCATATTACAGAGATATCTCTTCCCCGAACCCGGTATGCCGTCCCCTCCTATTACCTGATAGCCACAGCGGAAGCGAGCAGCAACCTGGCCAGATATGACGGGGTGAAATATGGATACCGTTCTCCGGAAGGATCATCGGATCTCCTTGAGATGTATGAAAAAACGAGGAGCGAAGGGTTCGGCAACGAGGTCAAAAGAAGGATTATGTTGGGGACCTATGTCCTTTCAGCCGGATACTATGATGCCTATTATTTGAAAGCCCAGAAGGCACGCGCGCTGATCAAGGAAGATTTTGACCGTGCATTTGAGAAAGTAGACTGCATTCTGGCGCCCGTTTCGCCATGTCTACCCTTTAAATTAGGAGAAAAATCAGCCAACCCCCTGCAGATGTACCTGGTGGATATTTATACCGTCTCCCTCAATCTCGCCGGTCTACCCGGCATGAGCATCAATTGCGGAACATTGGATGGATTGCCGGTGGGACTCCAAATCATAGGAAAGGCGTTTGA
>Ga0075112_1000045_pt1 | contig 57382 bp, 47 predicted proteins | sample AntAceMetag02UKF_FD_69783 | JGI IMG/M metagenome (GOLD analysis project Ga0075112, IMG submission 69783) | Saline lake microbial communities from Ace Lake, Antarctica - Antarctic Ace Lake Metagenome 02UKF | ecosystem: Environmental > Aquatic > Non-marine Saline and Alkaline > Saline | place... | reverse complement strand
ACCGAAGATATCATCAATACGCCATGTTCTGTGAATGCCATGGGGAGATATCTGGCTCCACCCCAACTTGAGGTCGCAATTTGCGACCTCAAATTTTCATACTCATCTTTTGAAAGTTCAACCATGAAATCTTCCGGAAATCTCTCAATATTCCTTCTAACTTGTTCCTTTAACTCTTAGTTTCAACATCATAAAGTTCAGCCAGATCCCGGTCCAGCATGACCTTTTTGCGCCGTATCCGGTATATCAGGCCGTGATGTTTTCTATGGGGGTGATGTCATTCATTTTTGGTTCCATAATGGGGGACACATTGGGATTTATGATTGATGCCCCGGTTAAGAGACCTTTGCATAACCCTGATTCGGACGAAATTTGCCACCCAGTAGATCACTATCATTAAGTTATATTTCGCTATAGTGCCCCTGAATTAGTGATCAAATTGGCTCCGGCAAAAAATTGTCGGGTTTTGCAGAGGCCTCAATATATACAGCTCCGCCCTTTGGATTACAGGGGTTTTCATGATCCAACTATTCGATATTGCATAAAAACAAGTTCAAAAATGCTCTGGAATGGCCTGCCCGCTTCCTTCTGGAAACCCTGGTGGAGCGGGAACTCACCACTTCTCTTTACTGCCCACCTTATTAATCAGAGCAGGATTTGAATGTCAAGGAAATTAAGGACTTTTTAAAGTGACTTAGTATCAGTAAAAAACTAATACTTTTGAGCCCGGCTAATTGAGTGCAAAGGTTAACTGGATAAACTCGGAGCCGCTACGTTCTTTTGGCACCCCGGTTAAATAAGGGAAAAATCGGATTTAACTGGGTAAATGGGGCAGGTAGGAAGCCAGCCTGATTACCTGGTTTCCCCTAAAAAAATCTGCCTGACCGTTTTAGTCGGATCGGTTCGGGAACATCCGGCGTCTGGCCGGACAGGATGGCTGCCGGCACGTCCATGACCATACGCGCTGCGGCGTTGTAATCCTTTAGTATGGCTGCGGCCTTCTCAACGGCACCGGACAAAACGGGGGGACGGTCCTGGGCCGAATGGGCATCGCTTGCAATGATGTGGACCAGCCGGCATTTAAGAAGTGTCGCGGATACCTGTCCGATAAATTCCCCGAAATCGTTCGTGAGGCTCATGGCGGTCACCTGCGCAAGAGCCCCCATCTGAACCAGTTCGTAGAGGATTCCCGGATCGAACTGTATCACGGCATTTCGTTCGGGGTGGGTAATGATCGGGGTAATTCCGCTTAGTTTGAGTGCGAATATCTCATTTTTTATTCCCGGCGGGATACTTTGTGAAGGCAGTTCGAGGAGGAGAAATTTACCGGCATTATTAATGGTGCAGACATCACCGTTTTCAACTTTCTCTACCATTCCAGCGCATAGGTGGACATCGGCCCCTGGATAGAGTTTGAGGTCGATTCCTTCATCATGGAGAGTGGCTTGAAAAGATTCGACCCCGGGGAGGATATCCGGTACCCGATTCATATAAACACCGTCCATGGTATGAGGAGTGGCAACTATTGCCTTTATGCCATCCTTGACAGCGACCCTGGCCATCTGGAGGCTGGTTTCGAGAGATTTAGACCCGTCATCGACACCGGGTAGTATATGGCAGTGAAGATCAATCATGGTTGACTCATTTTAGGGATTTAAGGATTTAAGGATTTAAGGATTTAGGAATTAAAAACCCACTCGATTCAACCTAATAGATCTTCATAAACCTCGCTTTTTTCGATCGTATTCTCTCAAATATTTCCTGAATCCCTTGATCTGTTTTCTGCATTCACCTGCCAGGGCATATAGTTCGTTGAACTCGGATCGAGTGGCATAATCACTGTCAAGTGCCCGGTACGATTGGGACTGCACTTCCCCGCATGACCTTTGAGAATATCCAAGGAATTTTATAGCCTCACGCGTTGATCCGTCATTAAAACCTTCTGCAATATTGTCCATTATGGATCCAGATGCACGCCGGATCTGATCTTTCAAAGTAAAATCATTCTTGAATTTGTCGTGATTTGTCAATTCGAAAACAAACCGATACAGTTCTCTGGATTTCTGCCAGCATGGCAGGTCTTCAAATTTTTTATAGTTCACAATTCCTCAATCCTTAAATACCCAAATCCCCGAATTCCTAATCCCTTCTCTTTAGCCAGAAGCGGCGCTCGTTTTATGTCCTGTCTTCTTCCCCGTAATAATTTCCTTTAGATTTTTTCTTTTTTCTTTTCTTGTTTCGGCCTTTTTTCTTGTCACCATCATCCCCATAATAATAATGGTAGTACTGGTAATAATAGTAATAATAGTATTTATCCTTACCGATATCCACCGCATTGAGGACGGCGCCAAGGATAGTCGCCCCAACTGCCTGGAGCTGACTGACGGCGTTTTTACCGACTTCCCGCACCGTTTCCCCGGCCCGGATAACCAGGACAACACCATCGACCACCTGGCCCAGGACGTTGGCATCGGTCACTGCGGTGATCGGTGGGGAATCGATAACTACGCGGTCATAATCCTTTTTAAGGGACGAAAGCAATTCTATCATACGCTTGGAGCCTAACATTTCCGAGGGATTTGGCGGGAGCGGTCCTGTAGAAATCAGATCGAGGTTCGGCACTTCGGTATGAATCACCACATTTTCAAACGATTCATTTCCCACCAGCAGATTCGTTATGCCGACCTCTCTTGAGACTCCAAAGATCTGGTGCATTTTTGGCCGCCTCAAGTCGCAATCGAGGAGAAGCACCCGACTTCCCGCCTGGGCCATGGTAGTGGCCAGATTCGATGAAGTCATGGTCTTTCCTTCCCTGGGCGATGCACTGGTCACAAGAATAACCTGCGGTGTGGTCCCGGCTGCTGAAAACAAGATGTTGGTCCTGATACCCCTATAGGCCTCACTCGCAGTGGATTTGGGAGAATGGAAACAAACAAGGTCAGGACTCCTGTCCCGGGAAGTCCCATCCTTGCCTTCCTTCTCTATATGCGGTGTAGGTCCGAGATAGGCGATCTTGAGGTGCTGCTTTACGTCTTCCGGTATTTTGATGGTGTTGTCTAAATATTCGAAAAAGAAGGCCAGCCCCACCCCCATGACAAACCCCACAATGATGGCCATGAGTAGGTTGAGTCTTTTGTTGGGCTTTATGGGGAACCTCGGGACTTCAGCCCTGTCGATCACGCGAATGTTACCTGTGCGCATATCTTCAGTCAAGGTAGTTTCTTTGAAACGTTTGATGAGCAGGTCATACATGTCTCTGGCGCTTTCCACTTCGCGATTAAGGACGCTGTACTGAATGGCTTTCTGGTTCAGATCCAGAGATTCCACCTTCTGCCTCGCCAGGGATCCTTTCAGCGATTTTTCTTTGGCCCGGGTTACTTGATAGCGGTTTCTGAGAGAGTTGATGACCCGATTGATCTCTTTATTCTTCCGCTTTTCCAGCGTACGGAGTTCGGATTCAATGGCCTTCATCTGGGGATGGTTTTTTCCGTATTTCTTGGACAGCTCGCTCATCCTTTTAAATAGCTCCACCTCCATCTTTTTGATTTGGGCGATCAAAGAGCTCTGAAGTACCTCCGGGATGGAATCAACCCCATCGGGCACCTCTTTTAAGGTTACAGCTTGCCTGTAACGGGTCTCCGCCTCCACACGGATTGATTCTGCTTCCACCACCTGCGCGTTGAGCTGGGCCAGTTTCTGGGCTGTTACCTGTTCCGTATCACTGGTGAAATCCGTAATGATCCCATATTTTTCTTTATATTTCAAAAGGGCCATTTCCGATTTTTCCACTTTCCGACGCTCTGCATCAATACGCTGGTGAAGCCATTTGACTGCGTCCTGGACCGCGTTGAGCTTGATCTCCAAGTTTTGGTTAATATAGGCAACGGCGAGGGTATTTGCAATTTTAGTGGCGAGCACCGGATTTCTTGCCTCAAAACTGAGATCCAAAAGACGGGTGCTTGGGATAGGCGAGACCTCGATCCTCCCGATAAAACCTGAAACAAGGCCGGAATCCGATTTTGCCTGGTCCTCATCGGCTTCCTCCTTTTCGCCTTTTATGAGCGAGAGGACGGACTCCTTCCAGGACTGGATGGTTTCATTGATGGAGCGTTTCAGGTTGGATACAAAATCATCTTTCGGTTTGGGGAAAAACTCTTCGCTGTCCTCCAAATGCAGCCGTTTGATAACCTCCCGTGCCACAGTACGGCTTTCAATGATTTTATATTGGGTCTGGTAGTAATCGCTCCCCGAGGAATCAACAGCCATGACCTCCTCGATGGAAACCACATTCGGGTTCTCCTTTTCGATGATCAGTCTGGTTGAGGCCTGGTAAATGGGTGTGGCGGTAAAGGTATGGACGGCAACAGTGATCACAATAATGGCGAAAACCGCTATAATCGTCCACCTGCGCTTTAAGAGTACCCTGAGGTAATCCCTGAGATCAATATTTTTCTGGCTGTATTCTTGTGGCATGGATTGGTTACTCGTTGCGGGTTACTGGGTATTGGTTACTGGGTATTGGGTACTGGGTATTGGGTATTGGGTATTGGGTATTGGTTGCTGGGTATTGGGTATTGGGTATTGGGTACTGGGTACTGGGTATTGGGTACTGGGTATTGGGTATTGGGTATTGGGTATTGGGTACTATTAGAAGAAACTTTCCGGGACCACTATGATATCATCTGGTTTTATGACTACATCATGAATCTTTTTTCCCTCATCGGTAATTTCGTCCACCTCCACTTCAATCACCTTTTCGACCCCATTTTCCACCCGAATAATACGGGTACTGTTCCTGGCTGCGATACGGGTGAACCCCCCGGCCATGCCTATGGCTTCCACGAGGGTGATTTCATTCCCCGTGATATCGTAGGAACCAGGGCCATTTACCTGACCGATGATGTAATAATGTTCCACCGGCGGAATATATACCATATCTTTGTCAAGAAGGTAGATATTGGACAACGGATCCCCTTTCTTCAGAAGGCTCATCAAATCGATATCAATGACCAGCTTTCTTTCCTTTGGGGTATCCGCATCAAAGGTTCGGATGAGCATCACTTTGTTGCCGGCCTTTTCTTCTTCCACCCCTTCCACATTGGACAGGGCGTCCAACAGATGCTCCCGGGCCTTCAGAGCATGTCTCCCCGGGTTGCTCACGGCCCCTAAAACAAGATAATGCTGGCTGTTGAATTCGGTAACCATTACATCCACGTGGGCATCCAGAAGATATTGTCCCTCTGCAAGCTTTGTGGCAATCAGTTTTTCTATTTCCGTAGTCGTCAAGCCCACCACCTTGAGCCGGCCTACCAGAGGAAAAGAAATTGACCCCTTTCCGGAAACACGAACCGCCTCCCTTGAAAGATCGCTTTCCTCATAGACTTTTATGGCCAGGACATCGTTCGCGCCCACCCTGTAATCGTCGGCTGCGCCCTTCATCTCGGGATAGCGGTCAAGGTACTCAGTCACCGTAAAATGAGGTGTCTTTTCAATAACTTTAGCCAGGCCTTCATCGACCTTCTTTCCTCCCGTGGCCTTCTTGATTTCCTCTAATTTAGCGACATCTTCTTTCTTCAATCCATCGAGTTCCCCTTTATTGGCAGAGGTTACCTTTACCGCGCCCCCCCCGCCACATCCGGACAATAAAAGTGCAAAGAGGACAACAAAAAGAACTATCCATGTACGGTCCTTCCTGGACCGACTCCAAGAGTGAAAAATCTCCCTAATGGATCCAGCAGTTGTGTTTAGAGCGACAGACAATTTCATAAGAACCCCTTTTCGTTACTCCAGATCTCATTCATTCGATAGAACTGCAACCTCAGCAGCCCCCCGAATCTTTCCACTTAGAACCTGCATTCAGTATTTTCGAAGAGATTTGAAAATATCAGTATTTCAATATGTTAGTTAAATCAATAAGACGGACTTGACGACACCTTAATGTCGTAGATCCCGCGCGCTATTTGCGGGGCTGCTCGAAAAAATGAGGACCTTCGAAGTCTGCGCTTATCTGACCATTTATTTCGAAAATACTGAACCCTTCGGGAACGCCTCTTTTACCAAATCTACTGCGTTATAAAGCGCTTGCAGTATGAAAATACGGCTGCGCACTTGATGCCTGGTATCTTTGGCAAAAGCGACGCTTGCAGGATTTAGGTTTCAATACGATACGGGTCGGGATCTCCATAATCGGTGGCATCTTAATCTTACGGGGTAGAGAAATCAATCCAAAAGCGGTATTCACCGCAGAAATGCACGAGCAAAATTAGCTACAGGCCCACCCCAGTACGATCTTCCGGACCTACGGGGCAGGCACAGACGTACACAGACGTATAGCCTAAAACCTGCAATTAGCGCTTAGCCGTTAGCTATTAGGAATACAATTTCAACCAGTTACTGTGAAATTGGTCAGCATCAAAAAAGTGATGCCTCGAATATAGACAGAGGAAATGCAAATACTTGAGACCTTTAAGCTAACGGCTATGTAAAAACTAATTGCAGCTTTCAGGTATAAATTAAAGTGTAAAAATCTTCCGCGTTCCCCGTTAATGGCCGTACCTTGTCTTAAATCCCCTATGCTGTTAGTTCATGAATTCAATCTGTAACAAACTGTCCTTCGGAAAGAAAGAATGCTGGGCGTTGGCAGAAACAAAAAAAGGGCACAAAGTGCCCTTTTTTTTGGCCTTTTTCCTAAAAATACTAAAAAAAGACAGTACCCAAAACCACATATTCAAGTGAACACCACCTGTTAATAATTTGCTCCAACCGTAAGCATGACCTGGTGATCGTCAAACGGCTGGGTCACATCGTTGGAATCTTTTTTCATAAACCTGTACCCGAGAGACGTATTCAGCCACGGTCTGATCAGATACTTGAAGTTAATGTTGGCGTTGTAGTTGTTATCCGTCCTGTCCGAAGTAGTGAAACTGGCCCAGGTATTGTAATCGTTCCTGCTGTAAATAAAACTGGCCCTCGCACTGAATTTGTAAGGGAGGTCCTGAAAAACCCGGATCCCAGCTTGTGTGTCATCATAATTTTCGGTGGTGGCGGCACCCGTAGGCCGAACGGCCCGGTTTAAAATCAGGGTGAGCCTGGTGGTGGAAGTAGCCTCGTAATCGATAGCTGTGGCCGCGACCCATGTGTTCCTGTCTTGAAACTGGTCTCCGGCAGCATTAAAATCGTTATCGTACCTCAACCACTGGTAACCAAAGTTCAATTCACCGCCAAGCTTACTAAACCCGTCCCATGCAAGACCCATACTCACCCGGCTCCGGTTGTTGCTGGCATCGTTATTGGTGTTCACTGGATTGGCCACACCTTGTACAGTTGTGGGTCCGTCGTCAAAATTCTGGGTTCCATAATGGTACCTGACAAAGGCCCATGTCTTTTGCATCACTTTCATTTCAAACCCGAGACCGCCTACATTATTTGACCAATTCTGGGTGAAATTTCTATCATCTTTATATTCCTGCTTGTACCAGTCGTAGTATCCAATCACACGAAACCTATCAGAAAACTCCCACCCGGTCTTCACATTGGTCCTGTTCGTCCAACGATCCTGAGTATATCCCAGCCCGGACTGAACGGCATCGCCATAGGGGTCATCTCCAATACGATAGACATTTTTTACGCCAACAAGAAGCCCGGATGGAGCTTTGTAATTAAAATCCATAAAGCCGGTCTGGTTATTCCAGTTCTGAGATGTAAATTCCTTATAAAAAGCCCAGTCGCCCTCATAACCAAGTTTGAGATTGCCCCTCTCCGGCATCTTGTAATTAAGAAGCAGGCCTGGCATAATATGGAATATATAGTCCGACTCTTCCGGTCTCCTGAGCTTTCCAGAGGCTGGATCCACCGTCCCCGGATTGTTCGGGTCGCTCATGTAGGAATTAGACAGGTAGATATTGCTATCATACGCCCCACCCAGTCGCAGACTCGGAATGATTTGCAGGTTTCCAAGACTGATTTTTCCTTCCTCCCCCGACTGCATAAGATCATCGGCAGTCGCAATAGATCCCTGATCCCAGATAATCTCCGCCACGGCCTGGGTAGAAAAAAAGAGTAGTATCAGCGCAATAAGACTTCCAACAAGCAACGTCCTCTTTTTCATAATTGCATCTCCTCAATAGAAATATAATCAACAAATGAACAAATTAAACCACTACGATGTAATGGATCCAAATGCCCACACCATTAACTGGAGGGACTCACCGTCGTTTCAGTGGACGTCGTTGTGGTCGATGTCGAAGAAGATGTTGTCGTAGTGGGACTCACGGTCGAGGTCGTCGAAGATGTTGTCGTTGTAGGACTCACGGTCGAGGTCGTCGAAGTCGTTGTCGTTGTAGGACTAACACTGGTGGTTTCTTCAGATGTTGTTGTAGTGGGACTCACGGTCGTGGTCGTTGAAGAAGATGTTGTCGTTGTAGGACTAACACTGGTGGTTTCTTTAGATGTAGTTGTAGTCGTGGTAGTCGTGGTAGAGCTCGTAGAAGTTGTCGTACTCGTGCTTGTCAAAGATGTGGAGGGTTTTACGATACCCGCATCCAAAGCCTCTTTTTCCACCCCCGCTCGAACCGCGGCCACGGCCTCCGCCACATTCCAGCCCCGCTCTTCGGCGATAATTTCAGCAGCAGCAACCAGTGCCGCGAGAATATCTTCATAGCTCTCTCCGGCCTCCAACCGTTCCTTCGTAATGTCGTAGGCAGCTTCTTCAAACCCCATAGCTTCATTATCAATCTTTGCTTCAAGGTCTGATTTGATATCCGCCAACGCATTTTGCACAAAACCCGGTCCCGTGAGAAGCGCCATGGCCATAAAAGCCACAAACAGAAACCACGTTGGAGTACGCCAACTTTTCCCCTGGCTGGCTCTTTCCTTTTTCATTGCCCCCCTCCTTTCTCAGTTTGACACCCTGTAGTCAAAACAGTATCCAGGGTAAAAAAAACATTAAAAAACAATCATTAATGGTAAAATGGGATTCTATGGTTTCTTACACTTTCATGTCAAGAAAAAAACTACCCCTTACAGAAAATTATCGGTATTTAGTCGCCATAATACAAAGATTTGACAATATACTGATATTAGCAGAGTTCGGCTGTTATGAGGATGAGAAGGTTAAAGTGTGAGAGAAGTGTAAAAAACTCGTTTGAATTACTACACGGTTGGGATTTGGGTTGCATTATTTAAAGAATCTGCTATGCTTCTCGGGAATTATTGATGAGTTCGTAAAAAGTCGGATTCATCACGTTTTAGGTGTTAGCGTTTTACGTTTTAGGATTCAATAAGTAACTACTACCAAAAGCTTAAAACATAAAACCTCTCGACAAAAAGCCTTTTCGGGCTTTTTACGAGATCATCAATCAATGAAACACGGTGTCTCATGACGAAAAGCATAGAAATTGAGAAATTGATAACCGTAGTCATTCCTGCCTTAAACGAAGAAACAACACTGGCGGAAATTATCTCAGGTTGCAAGGCTCATTCTGACGATATACTGGTCATTGACGGGCATTCCACAGATGACACGGTAAAAGTAGCTCGTTCCGAAGGGGCTCACGTTATCTTTGACCACAGGAAGGGAAAAGGCGAAGCTATTCGAACGGCTGCCTCACACATCCAAAGAGACGTGGTTGTATTCGTAGATGCCGACGGTTCCCATGACCCGGACGATATCCCCAGACTGGTTCAGCCGATTCTGGAAGGGAAGGCTGACCATGTATCGGGTTCAAGGCTCTTAGGGGGATCAAGCGAGCTCCACGGGGGCTTTGACGAGTGTTTCCGGCTTATGGGGAGTTCCTTGATCACCGCTTGCATCAACCACCGTTTTAAAGTACGTCTGTCCGAAAGTCAGAATGGATTCAGGGCGATCCGGACCAATGTGTTAAAGGCCCTGGATCTTCGGGAAAACATCACGACCATTGAACAGGAAATGATCATCAAGACCCTGAAAAAAGGCTACCGCATGGCCGAGGTCCCAACCCACGAACAGAAGAGAAAAGGCGGATATTCGAAAATCAACGTCAAGAAGGTGGCTTTCAGATATGTCTTCAGCATGGTTAAATATCTTTATTTTTGAACGTGGAGGAAACCAAACTGGCCAGAGTTCTGCTTTTTAATCCACCCCATCCTGAAGGAAAAGGATTCACGCGAGAGGGTCGATGCACACAGGAAGCCGGCGTCTGGGCTACCCAGTGGCCGCCGGTAACCCTTGCAACGGCCGCGGCTTTTCTGGAGAGAGACCGGCATGACCTGAAGGTCGTCGATTGCCCTGCAGTGAAATGGGATCAGAAAAGACTGACAGCGGAGATCCTGGCTTTTCAACCCGGTTTCGCCTTCTGGAACACTGCTACACCTACCCTTGATCATGACCTTCGCCTTGGAGCCATCATCAAAGGGGCAGCTCCAGATGCAGTAACCGGGGTTATGGGCACGCACGTCAGCGCATTGCCGGAAAAAGCTCTGCGGCATTCCAGTGTAGACGTGGTCATACAAAGGGAACCGGAAGGCACCATCCGGGAGATATGCGGGGAAAATCCACCGGATTGGAAAGATATTCCCGGCATCGCATACCGAGACGACCTTTCCCACAGTTTTTGTGAAAATCCGGCACGGGAATTCCTGCAACCGGAAGACATACCGGCGCCAGCCTGGCATTATATGGACACGGATGTTTATCGTCTCCCTCTGAAAGGTGCCCGGTTCCTGATTGTAGCCCCCATAAGGGGCTGCCCTTTCCCTTGCAGTTTCTGTACCGGTCCTCTCTATTACGGCAGTAAATTGAGGAAAAGACCTGTTGAAAATGTAATAGTGGAAATCAGGGACAACATAAGACGGTACAAAGTGAAGGATTTTTTCATCTGGGCCGATACGTTTACCGCGGACGGGGCCTATGTAAGAAAATTTTCGAGACAAATCATCCAAAATCGTCTCCCCATACGCTGGACCTGCAACAGCAGGGTAGATACCGTAGACAGGGAAATGCTTACGATTATGAAGAAGGCAGGCCTCTGGATGATAAGCTTTGGCCTGGAATCGGGAAATGACATGGTTCTGAAAGAAACGGGTAAGGGAATTTCGGTGAAACAATCTCGAAGGGCGATCAGACTTGCCCACAGCCTGGGCATAAAAACCTCCGGGCACTTTATCCTTGGACTTCCGGGAGAAACCCAAAAGAGTATGGAAGAAACCCTTGCCCTTGCACTCGAACTGCCCCTGGATATTGCCCAGTTCTACGCTGCCGCTCCCTTTCCGGGCACTCGACTGTTCGAACAAGCTTCAGAATCAGGCTGGCTTCGGGAGGCCAGTCCCTTTTCTCAAAATCAGGCAGCCTTGAACCTTCCGGGGTTGACCGCAGAAAAAGTCGATCATTTCAGAAGTTTCGCTTTTAGGAAATTTTATGGCAGACCTAAAACCTTCTGGAATGTGGTTTCCATGGCAAGGCCGGCTGCGTTGAGAACCGTACTGAAGAATTTAAAACAGTTTTCACTATGGACAGAGAGTAAGAAGGGAGTAGGGAGTAAGAAGTAAGAAGTAAGAAGTAAGAAGTAAGAAGTAAGAAGCAAACGCGCGAACGCGGGTGAAATCTTGTCCGTCGTTGAATGTCCAAGATCAGAAAGCAAATGCCTGATAATGCAGCAATTCTCATTTTGAAAACATATACCTGTGAGAGAGGCTTCTAGCCTCGAAAAATCGTGGCAAAATGCCACTCACACAGTATTCGGAAATGAATGCGGCCCCATAATGAGAATTGCTGCTAATAATAAACCCATTTCTCGTTCCCAAGCTATATTCTGGAAACGCATAACCTTCGCGCCTTTGCGTGACTTTTAAACAGGATCTAAAAGATGTATGTTCTTGGTATATGGGATGGACATGATGCGGGCGCCGCACTTCTTGAAGACAGCAACATCCTGTTCGCCATCAATGAAGAAAGGCTCAGCCGTAGAAAACTGGAGGTTGGATTTCCAGATCTCTCCATCAAAGCCTGCCTGGTTCATGCTGGAATCTCTCCCACCGCCATTACGGAGATAGCCCTTTGTACCAGCGACCCGGCCAAAACCCTCACCCGACTTCTCCCCGGACTGAAAGAAGAATACTATCTCATCCGCCGAAGGAAAAAGCGACCGAAGATGTCAGACCGGTTCAAGAAGGGTTTCAAATACCGGTTTACTGAAATGGGGCCTAACCTCCTCTCCCGGGGGCTGACGCGGTCCTACGCGGAAAAACAACTCAGAAAAGCCGGTTTCAGGAATTTTCATCTCACTATTTGCGATCATCATCGCTGCCATGCAGAAGCAGCAGCCAGGTTAAGCGGTTACCATACCTGCGTTGCTATAACCCTCGACGGGGTGGGAGACGGGCTTTCCGGTTCCATCTGGCAGTTTAAAGACAATAAGCTTCACCTCATCAAAGAGATTTCTTCCGGCGTGTCCCTCGGCATATTTTTCGAACACGTAACAACCCTCATGAATATGCGTGAACTGGAAGATGAAGGCAAAGTCATGGCCCTGGCCAATTACGCCTACCCCATTGCCGACCATGAAAATCCCCTCATGGACCTGATCGGAGTTCAGCAGATGGAACTGGTTTCCCCCTACCGTTCAAACCGAATGTACAAAGAGCTCAAGAAAATCCTGTGGCAGTATCCTTCCGAACAGTTTGCTTACATGGCCCAGAGAGTGCTTGAAAAAAATGCATTGGCCCTGATCAGGAATGCTGCATCCTTCACCGGCAACAGGGACGTTGCTTTAGCGGGGGGCATCTTTTCCAATATTAAGCTGAACATGAAGATTGTCGAAGAAGAAAAAATAGACCGTGCGTATGTATTTCCCCACATGGGAGATGGCGGGCTTGCGATTGGAGCGGCGATAACCCTGAAAAACCAACGATATCCCATGGAAAGATACAGGTTCAACGACCCATATCTGGGCCCCCAATATACCAGGGAAGAAATCTTGTCAGCCCTGAAAAAAACACAGTTTCCGTACAGGGAGGTAAAAGACAGGGCACAGACAGCAGCCCGACTCATCCTGGACGGGGAGATCATCCTCTGGTTCCAGGGCCGGATGGAAATAGGCCCCAGAGCCCTTGGAAACAGAACCATCATGGCTCGACCCGACAGACGGGAAATTAAAGACCGCCTGAACCTGGTACTCAAGAAAAGAGTGTGGTACCAACCCTTCTGCCCAAGCATTCTTCAGGAAGATGCGTCGTCCCTGCTGCACACGAAAGGACAGGATCTGGATGACAACCGTTTCATGACCATGGGCTTCAAAGTTCGTAAAGAATACCTGGATCTTATGGAGGGTGTCATCAATATTGACGGAACCTGTCGGCCCCAGTTTGTTGGGGATGAAAACCCCGTTTACAGGGATCTTCTTAAGATGGTACAGAAAGAAATGGGCAAGGGCGTCGTTCTCAACACCAGCCTCAACATCCATGGCGAACCGGTGGTCTGTTCCCCCGAAGATGGGCTTCAGATGTTCGAAAAAACCGAGGTGACTTTCCTATTTTTGGAGGATTTTCTCGTTGAAAAACAGAGCAGATAAATCTTTCCTGTTCCGATTCTTTCCGCTTATTCTAACGGTCGGGTATCTTTGCCTCATCGGAATTGATGTGTACATGGTCGATTCTTTCTCCAAAGATCAGATCACCACCATTCTGAAAAAATGGGTCCCCCTGAGCTTGAAGGTCAATTTCCTTCTTCTGATACTATCGGTCATGATCTTTTGGGGAGACCTTTCCCATTTGCTCAAGAAGTTTTCCAACAGATATGGCCTTTTTCTGATCATCCTGTTTCTTTTTGCCTTCACCATGGTCTCCTTCGTGGCTCCCCGTACCCACCGAATCTATTATGACGAAGATATTTATGCCAATGTGGGACAGAATATCGCATTTTCCGGAGAAACAGGGTTCTGCAATTACGGTACGTTTGAATATGGAGAGTACTTCCCACACTGGGTTTCCTACAACAAGGAACCCAGCGGCTGGCCTTTTCTAATCAGCATCGCTTTTAAGATATTTGGCACAAACGAGGCATACGCCTTCGCAATCAATAACCTGCTGCTTGCTCTCGGCGTACTGGTCGTGTTTTTCATTACCTGGAATATCACCGGGAGCTATTTCCGCTCCTATGCCGCCGGGCTTGCTTTTTGCCTTATTCCCCATAACCTGATCTGGTCCAACACGGCGGCGGCCGAACCTTCTGCCGCATTTTTCACAGGCCTTGCAGTCCTGGCCGTCATTCTGTATCTAAAACAAGGTAGCAACCGCTATCTTTTTTTCATGTCCCTCATCGTTCCGTTTGCCTGCCAAATGCGACCGGAATCCATGCTCATCATCCCCTGGGCAGTTCTCGCTGTCCTTTGTATTTCTCCCAAAACTTTTTTGGACAGAAGAATATGGTCCTTCGGATTATTGGCAGGTATTTTCCTTGTACCTCACCTGCTGCATTTCTATGCGGTCAGCGGTCATTCCTGGGGTGCCCAAGGAAGCAAGTTTTCTCTCGAATTTCTAAAAAACAACCTCAATACCAATGGCCTTTATTATCTTACCAACCAATATTTCCCCGTCCTGATAACAGCTTTTGCCGCAATTGGCCTCATTTTTTCCAGAAAGTTTTTACCATGGAGGTTGCTTCTCCTTTTTTGGTTTCTTCCCTTCTGGGGGATCTTCCTCTTCTTTTATGCGGGGAGCTATAAATATGGCGCCGACGTCCGCTTCGCACTCGTATCCTTCATGCCCATAGCCGTATTTGCAGGCATGGGCGCGGGGACACTCCGAGATAAACTTGCAGCTATCATAGCAAGGAGAACAAACCCGCTGCAAAAAAGAATGGCTGTCACCACCCTGGTCATTTTCCTCATGCTTTTCTCCTTTGTGGATTTTTTACCACTTGTCAGAACAACCGGCCAGGAAGCATGGGGTGCAAGAAATGATCACGACCATGCCAGGGAATTTATTGAAAACATTCCTGACCGTTCCATTGTCTTGACACAGAACCCGACCATGTTCCTCCTCTGGAGGCAGAATGCCATTCAGACTTATGCAGGGATAAACAATCCGGATCTGATCAAGGATCTCATGAAAAGATACCAGGGTCATGTGTACTTCCACTACAACTACTGGTGCAATACCATGAACAAAAGGAACCAGAACCTCTGCCAGGACATTCGGGACAGGTACAACCTGGAGGAAATCATAACAGCGAGAGAACAGGATTACGAATATGGGCTATATAAATTGACGATTATTGATTGATGCCCCGGATAAAAGCGAATAAGGTTTAACGGGGTAAGATTGTCGGTTGGGAAGCTGCCCGCCGACTACCGCCTACTCCATGCCGATTGCGGATAAACAGAACCACAGAAAGGATCATTAGAATGACGCCTCCCATCATAAGGTACCCCTTAAAATATACCGGTCGTTCTTCCACTCGGATATTCCCCTTGAGATTCCACGAGTAGTGGGCATCATTTATGTCATACCATACCATCAGATGATACGGACTCTGGTTTTTTCCATCCGGTTCCAGGCGTATTAGGATCTCCTCAACCTTCTCCTCTCCTGGCATCAATTTGCGCGATCTGTCGGGGGCATCGGCAGTGAAACCATCTGGGAGAAAGAGCCGGATATTCGGATTTACCGCCTCTTTACCGGTGTTCTTCATTGACAGCCGGACCTCACCTTTCTTCTGCCAAAGTGCCTTTTTGTTGATACAGGGGGAGTCTAATTTCAGAAACAGCCCGTTCTTTAAGGGAGGTATTTTGTTGAGAAAATAAGGGATGTTGAAGAAGTGGTATGCCCGATGCAAACTCCCGTTTTGTTCTTCAAAGTCTACTCTGAAAACGGCGACATATTTCCCCGGCTTCAGATCCGGATTGACCAACTTGTCCTTCAGATGGATCTCTCCCTCGGGCGGGTTATTCCCCAGATGATCATAGCTCTTGACAACGTCCGCTAAAATGAGTGTGGCGGCTAAGTTTCGGGCGGTGGTATCACCACTGTTTTTTATGCTGAATTCCAGTTTAATGGCGCCCGAGCTCTCAACTCTCTGGTTGATCGTGATGGCAGTCTTGATGGTACCCCCGTTTGCGGGAGGTGCCAAGCAGCAATACAGGAGGATTGCCAACAAGATCAAAAAGCCTTTGTCCATTGAAACTGTTTTCTTACTATCCCTCACCAGGCCAGACCTCATCAAATAGTTAAGTTGTTGAGTTGTTGAGTTGTTGAGTTGAAAAATAAGCACGTGAAATCAACACATTGCCTATTTAAATCCATCGGGTGTCCAATTTTGAGGCGAAAGGGATAAATTCAAATAATAATAACCACTTAACTACTAATCTACTCGACCACTTAACGAGGTCTGAACTGTGTTTTTTTCGCATGCTTCAAGTGAACCGGTTGATTGAAATAGCCCAGTTCCAGGTCCGGGAATTCTTTTTTTAGAACATTCGCCATTTGAGCCATGCCAATGCCGGAGGATCGATTTCCGGGTATTGCATGCAGATACGCCTGCGGATCGATGCAGAGATTTTTAAGGTGGATGAAATTTACGCCGGTTTCACAAATTACCTTCCCCAAGGCCTCCATCTCCTCCGGCGTATCTGTAATTCCAGGAAATACAAGGTAGTTGATCATGACATAAAGGCCCATCTCCTTTGCAAGTGAAAGTGATTTTACGACATCCTCAAAACGGTAGCCCTTTGGACGATAATAAGCAGTGTAGATTCTTTCCTGTGCACTGTTGAGACTGATTCTTATGGAATCAAGACCGCTTTGGGCAATGGTACGTACCCTTTCAGGCCAACTCCCATTGGTATTAAGATTAATTGTTCCCTTCCCGGTATTCCGCCTGATTTCATCTATACTTGCTGTAATCAGTTCATACTCGGTCAGAGGCTCCCCTTCACATCCCTGACCAAAACTGACAATGGCGTCATCAGCGCGCTCTAAATGCCCAACAGCCAGATCAACAACCTCTTTTCTTGAAGGAGTAAAAGCAATTCTCTCGTGGGAAGCCTCGCAGGAAAAACCCGGCTGAAGGGAAATACAACCAAGGCAGGAAGCGTTACATCTTCTGCTGACCGGCAATGGCGCCTCCCATCTTTTAAAAAACAGATTTTTTGCAGCAAAACAGTGGTTTACCGCTGCACAACGCGCAAGGTGTTCAACAAGAGGGCCTTGTTCTCCTTTCTTTCTGTATTTTTTGATTGCTGGAACAAGCTTTCTATCATCGAAATTTCGCGGATCCCACCTGTGATTGTATTCGATCCGGAACCCTGCAGCAAAATATCTGTCTTTCTGAAAACCTACCGCCCCATAGGCCCAGGACGGCAGCACTAGCGATTTGCCGGAATAGTCCACAGCGGGCAGATAACTTCGGACAAACCCCGGCTCCAGGAAAGCCGCTACCGCATTACAGGAAGAGACGGCCCCCTCTATTTCCATTTTCCGAACCGTTACCGTTTTCCCCGTCTCAGGATCAAGACCAACAGGGGGGCAATGGGGGATAAAGAACAGTTTGCTGAATTCCGGCAGTGGTATCAGGTCTTTTGTTTTCAAAGTGATCGTATCAGGACCGGACATCCCAAGCATTCGGTAATAGGGATGGTCGTATATGTTGCCGTTGTCGTCGGCAAAAAGCATAAAAGGCAGTTTTTCAAAATTATTTTTGTCTGTTTTCATACTTTTAATTTTAGCCCGGATGAATTTCCAGGTAAAGAGTTTTCTCTTGAATCAACAATTTCTCCGATACTGTGATCGTATCCATGTTGACTCGAGGCTGTATTTACGGATATTGTTGTACCTAAAAGCTGCAATTAGCGGTTAGCCGTTAGCTACTAGCCGCACAAAATCAGTGACTTACTGCGCAATAGGTTGCATCAAAAAGTGAGAGCCCTAATATGGGGGGGAATAATGCAAATGTTTGAGATCTTTAAGCTAACGACTAATAGCTAAAAGCTAATTGCAGCTTTTAGGTTGTAAAATGAGACCTTGAATTGATTTTTCATCAAATATCAGGTATTAAACGCCAATATGCAAAGCAACAAAGGCAACTCAGTTCCTTGTAAACTGTGTTTTTTTCATAAAAAATATGAAAGGGTTGGTCGGAAACAATACATTTTCTCCTGCCCTTGGATGCCCCATGCCCCGTTCTAATAAAATTATTCTTGAAAAAAGACAGTTTCGACTCGTCAAATTTTTTGCCTATACGAGTTTTGTGGTTTTAATTATATTCAGTTTTCCTTTTTCCATGATCATATCTCAAAAGGCAAAAGACATCCTGATGCGAAGCTATGAAAACTATGCTCTCCTGCTTGGGCAGAACCTTAACCATCAGGTATTCCATAATTTTGTACTGCCCGTGACAACCCAGTTCGGACAAATAAGGCTGCGGGAAAAAAAACAGTATGAATGGATGGACCGGGTCGTCAAAAACACCATTCACAGTTTCAAAATTGATGTAGTTAATATCTACGATATCAAAAATGGCATCATTGCCTACAGCACCGACCCTGGACTCATTGGGAAAAAGATTGTGGAGGGGTCGGGTTATAAGATGGCTGTAAAAGGAGAAAACTCTTCCCGACTTGTCTCAACCGGTGAAGATTTATGGGGTCTCGGGATGGAAATGCCCGGAGGCAAGAAAAAACTCAGGACCTACATTCCCTTCCGGGTTGCAAATCCATTTACAGGAAAGAAAGGGGATATTGGGGGAGTTTTTGAGCTGATACAGGACCTGTCCCAAGAATACGAATCCCTTGTAAGACTTCAATATCTCATTTTTGTCCTTTCCATTCTCATCATGGGAATGATTTTCATCGCCCTACTCCTGATTGTTCGCAAAGCCGAAAGGACAATCGACGAGCGGGCAAAGGAACAAAGGGAGCTGGAAGAGCAGTTGAATCAGGCCGAGCGTCTCGCTGCCCTTGGCGAGATGATTGCCGGCGTATCCCACGAGATCAGAAACCCCCTCGGCATCATAAGAAGCACCGCAGAGTTTTTAGGCAGCAAACCCGGTACAGACGAATCCCAGGCAAGGCTGTCCCGGCTCATCATGGAAGAATCGAGTAGACTGAATGACATCGTAACGGAATTCCTGGATTTTGCCAGGCCACGGGCACCGAATGTTGAAACTTGTCGCCTTGATGAAATTCTAAAGAAAAATATCCAATTCCTGGAATCGGAATTAAATATGAAAGGAATCTCCTGTAATGAAAATCTGGGAGATCGTTCCCTGGAAATCAGAGCAGATCCTCATCTGCTTTACCGATGTTTTCTGAACATTTTCATGAATTCCATTCAATCCATGGAAAATGGCGGCGTCATTTCCATCGATGTGGAAGAGAAAAAGGGTTCCTATGTCATCGCTGTTCAAGATACGGGAAGCGGAATCGATGAGAAGATCCTCAAGAAAGTCTTCAATCCCTTTTTCAGTTCAAAAGACAAGGGAAGCGGACTTGGCCTTTCCATCGTGAGAAACATTATAGAAGGGCACAAAGGAAAGATTCTGGTCGAAGGAAACAAGGGCGGAATTGATGGGGAAAAAGAAGCGGGAACAAGGGTGGTCATAACACTTCCCAAAAATTTATAGTTTCTTTGTCAATGTCATTAACTTAACAGCACGACGAATAGCGAACATTCGATTGACGAACATTCGAACGGAACGGCAAAAAAACAGGTCACTTTCTTGCCTTCAGAGAGCCTTTGGTTCGATTGTTCAATTGTTCGGTTGTTCATCACTCGATTGTTATCTTTTGAAATGTCCTTAAGTTAGTGACATGGGGTTCTTTGTGGCAGAAAAAATAATGGGTGGGATATTTCGGAGATCGGTTTATGGAAACCATTCTTGTTGTAGATGATGAAAAAAATTATCTTGTGGTGCTTGAAGCCCTTCTGGGATCGGAAGGATATGAAGTGGTTGCCGCTGTCGATGCAAAAGCTGCTATCAACACCGCACGGGAAGCGGATCTGGATCTCATTCTGACCGACATGAAGATGCCCGGGCTGAGCGGAATGGAATTGCTTGAAAAGGTCAAAGCCATGAAACCGGAACTGCCGGTCATCATGATGACCGCCTTTGGAACCATCGAAATGGCTGTGGAAGCAATGCGAAAAGGGGCCTATGATTACATTCAAAAACCTTTTGAAAATGAACAGCTGAAACTCACCGTGAGAAAAGCGCTGGACAACTATCGACTTATCAAGGAAAACAGGCTTCTGACTGAAGCTCTTTCAGATCGCTTCAAGTTCGGCAATATCATAGGAAAGAGCAAGCAGATGAAGAAAATCTATGATCTTATAGAAAAAATCTCTCCCTCCAAAGCCTCCGTCCTCATAACCGGCCCTTCAGGAACAGGGAAGGAACTGATTTCCAAGGCCATACATTACCGAAGCAACAAAAAGGACAGGCCGTTCATTTCCATTAATTGTGGTGCCCTGACTGAAACACTTTTGGAGAGCGAACTTTTTGGCCATGAAAAGGGAGCTTTTACAGGAGCGGTGACCATGAAAAAGGGAAGGTTCGAATTGGCGGATGGAGGAACGCTTTTCCTGGACGAAGTGGGGGACATGCCGGCCTCCCTCCAGGTCAAACTCTTAAGGGTACTCCAGGAAATGGAATTTGAAAGGGTAGGGGGAACAAAAACAATTCACGTAGATGTCCGTATCATTTCAGCTTCCAACAGAAATATCAAGAAAGATGTGGCAGAAGGCTCTTTCAGAGAAGATCTCTATTATCGTCTCAATGTCATTCATATAGAGGTCCCCTCCCTGAAAGAAAGGGTGGATGATATCCCCCTGCTCGTTCGCCATTTTATTACAAAGTTCAGTGAAGATAACACGGCCGGCGTAGAACTCATCCCGGAAGCCTGGAAAACCCTGTATTCATATCCATGGCCGGGCAATGTTCGCGAACTCGAAAACATCATCGAAAGGGCCATGGTTCTTAATTCTAATGGGGTCATTACCGTTGCCGATCTTCCTGATGAACTGACCGGCGCCGAGGCACAGTTTGATGTGGACAGATTCATTCCCAGCAATATAACCATGCCCGAGGCTCTGGAAAAAATCGAAGAAAAACTTCTGAGAAGGGCTTTGGCCCAATGCAATAATGTTCAATCCCATGCGGCAAAGAGCCTGGGCATTACCAAGAGTCTGATCCAGCATAAAATGAAAAAGTACAATATCACCGTGTAGAGGTATACTATTTTGTACCCAAATTTTTCCTTTAATTCAAGCAGGTTAAATAACATAAACTATTTATGGAGTTTTTTCGGTACAATTTTTTGTACCAATCGACCTCGGGCAAACAAGCACCGGAACCCTCCAATAAAATTAAATGTCTCTAATTTCAATGCTTTACCGTGCAAATAAAAATAAATATACATTTCTGGCAAGCCTATTGCATTTACCATAGAACCAAACAATCATTACTCTTTCCTCCTAAAAAACCAACCGCCATCGGGGCGGTTGGTTTTTTTTTGGCAAATGCTACCTAAAAGCAGCAGTTAGCTTTTAAGCTATTAGCCGTTAGCTTAATGATGTAAAATATTTATATCAGTTTTTTCTGTATTGCAGCTTTCACATTTTGATACCGAGCTGTTTCTCCGTAAACGACTTATCTTATAGGGCTATGTAACCGCTAAGTGCTAATTGCAGCTTTTAGGTGCTAATCTAATATCCCAGCCGCCTGAGAGCCCTTGTGTCTTTGCTCCAGTTCTTCTCCACCCTGACAACAAGATCCAGGAACACCCCTGTCCCGAATATTTTTTCCAGCTCAAGCCTGGCGGAACGCCCGATGGATTTAATCATCCTGCCGCCCTGTCCGATGACAATGCCTTTCTGGGAATCCGTCTCCACACAGATACGCGCAGCAATCCTGAGGAGGTCCTTGCCCTGCACATCTTCCACGTTATCGATCACAACCGCACATGAATAAGGCACTTCCTGCCTGATGTGGAAATACAGCTTCTCCCGGATGACTTCGGATATCCAGAAATCCTCTGTTTGATCGGTCTGCATGTCCGGGGGGAAAAACTGAGGACCTGGTGCGAGTCTGGTTTTCAGCTCTTTTAGCAATTTGTCCACACCGTACCCTTTGAGGGCGGAAATCGGAATGATTTCTCTAAATGAATGGAGCCTGCCATACTCGTCAATGATCGGTAGAACCTTTTCCTTGTTCACCTTGTCTATTTTATTAATAACGAGAAAGACCGGCTTCTTGATTCCTCTCAAATTATCCAACAGGGAGGGCATATCCTCCTCTTTCCGGGCGCCCATCTGGATCATGAACAACACAATATCCACTTCGGAAAATGTAGCCAGAGCGGATGACACCATACTTTGATGAAGGGCTGTTCTGGTCTTGTGAATCCCGGGCGTATCTACAAACACCATTTGAAAATCAGTCCCGTTCAATATTCCGGTGACACGATTTCGCGTGGTCTGGGGCTTGGGAGATACGATAGAGATCTTTGCCCCCGCAATCCTGTTCAACAACGTTGATTTCCCCACATTAGGCGGGCCTGCTATGGCGATAAAACCCGATTTAAATGTCATAGACTCTCCACTCTGATCCTTCCACCTGGCAAGGTGTCATCCGGGACTATTCCCAAGACCCTCGCCGCTGTTTTTTCCTCAATACATTGAATGCCCTGGTTTTTATGGCCCCTGAGCAAAGGTTCATCCCGCTGGTTTACAAAAATTTTTATTCTTTGCGTTCTCCTTTTTTTGATCAACTCAGGAGTAATGAGCTCGTGGAACAGAAAAGACCGAACCAGGAAACCGAAGGCCGGATGCCACGGTCCGGCAAGGATACGACCCTCTTCAAGGAGAGACGGAGAACTCATGAGCCCCATCCGTATCACCGCAATCCCTTTCTCCTCAAGCCTCTTACAGGCATGGCCACAAATCCTGACAGCATCTTCCAATGAAAAAGGACGGTAACGTTTCGCCCGGTACAGATCGGCAAGCTCCGTACCGTCTATGACAAGTGCAGGGTATAGTCTCGCCATGGAAGGATTCAGATCTATTATCTTTGAAATGGAATCGTGAAACCTGTTTTCCGAATCCCCCGGAAGTCCGGGCATCATTTGAACACCAACCCGAAAGCCCATCCTCTTCAGGGTATGGACGGCATCGATGCTGTCTTGTACGGAATACCCCCTTCTGGAGAGGGAAAGGACCTCCTGATCCATGGACTGAACGCCAAGTTCGACTGTATCCACAAAAAACCTTTTCATGATATCAAGGCGTTTCATATCAAGGGCATCCGGTCGCGTGGACACCCTGATGGAAGAAATCAGACCTTCTTGGATAAATGGTGCAACTGCCTCCAGGAGTCTCGTCATATCCCCTTCAGGCAATCGCGTAAATGTACCCCCGTAAAAGGCAACCTGAGAAAAACTCTTTTTATGGAACTTCGGAGATTTGAGAGCAACCTCGATAATGTCCTTGACAGTGCTGCCGGTGACAGAGCGGGCCTCCTGGGATGTAATCTTTTCCTGATCGCAGAATATGCACCTGTGGGGACATCCCCTATGGGGAATAAACACAGGGATAATAAAAGGCCTCATTTTTCCTTGAGACAAAAAAAGGCCTCCCTTGCAGCATTTTGTTCAGCTTCTTTCTTGCTGCTGCCTTCACCCTCGGATATTTTTTTGCCCTTCAGGACGAGGGCAATCCTGAAGGTCTTTTTATGGGCCTGTCCGCTTTCTTCAACGATCTGATATCTTGGCAACGTCTTTCTGGTCTGCTGGGTAAATTCCTGTAGGAGGCTCTTGAAATCGCTGTGGAGTTCATAGGTTCCAACTTTTTCCAGTAAATTGGCAAACGTCCTCCGGATCATCTTCAGAGCCTTGTCAAACCCTCCATCAAGGTAGACCGCCCCGATAACAGATTCCGTGGTGTCCGCAAGAATAGATGGTTTTTCCCTGCCCCGGGTCTGTTCCTCTCCTTTGCCAAGCAACAGGTATTGCCCCAGGCCCAGTGTTGAGGCGACATGAAAAAGCCCGGATTCATCCACCACCATAGCCCTGAATTTGGACAGCTCTCCTTCGGAAGCATCCTGAAAACGGCCCATGAGAATATGGCTTATGGCCAGATCAAGGACAGCATCTCCCAGAAATTCGAGCCGTTCATTATCTCTAAACTCCGGGTTGTTCTGCTCATTGACGTAGGATGAATGACTGAATGCCTGAACAAGCAGCTCAGGATTTTTGAACCTGTACCCTATTTTTTTGCTCAATGCGTCAAAATTAGGCACGCTCACGCTCGGCTTTTTCTTTTCGTCATCCATATCCGGCATTTCCGGTACATTTACTCAGAGGAATGGTTCACGGTTCACCCGCCTGTCAGGCCGGAAAAATAGCCAGTCTGATCGAGAAAGAAACTTCTCACGCTATTTCTTACCGCCCGCTACGCTGAAGACGCAAAGAACGCCAAGATTTTGTTTTTTTACCGAATCGGAACGGACAATTCGATAAAGCAATCGGCCCTTCGGGCATTTCGGAGAATGGTTACGTTTCACGCAGAAAGAATAATGGCTGTTTTTTCGAATCGTCCGTTCCGATTCGAAAAAGGCTTTGCGGCCTTCGCGCCTTGGCGGTTCAAAAACCAATAACCACCTGAAGTTTCACACGAGCCTCATCGCTCGTTCAACAATATTCTCCACACTGAATCCAAATTCCTTAAACAGGATAGGGCTTGGTGCAGAAGCTCCGAATCGGTCGAGGCTAACCGTCTCCCCTTCGGTTCCCACAAACCTGTGCCAGCCCAGGGACGATCCCGCTTCGATGGAGATGCGGGCCTTTATCTCAGGGGGCAATACCTGCGATTTATATTCTGTTGTTTGTTGGTCAAACAGCTCCCATGACGGCATACTGACCACGCGTGCGGCTGTCCCTTTTTCCCAGAGAGCTCTTGCAGCAGCGAGAGTAATATGAATTTCCGATCCGGTAGAAATGAGAATCAGCTCAGGCGTTCCATCTCCAAAATCCTTCAGGATATAGGCGCCCTTGCTCACATTGGACGCGGACGCATACTCCGTTCGATCAAGGGTCGGAAGCCCCTGTCTTGTGAGAGCGAGAGCCACGGGACCTCCGTTCAGGGTGAGCGCCAGTTTCCAGGCCTCAACGGTTTCATTGCCGTCACAGGGACGGAGCAGGGTAAGGTTGGGAATGGCCCGCAGAGAGGCAAGCTGTTCAACAGGTTGATGGGTGGGCCCGTCTTCACCAAGTCCTATACTGTCGTGGGTAAACACATAGATTACCTTCAAATCCATGAGGGCCGCGAGTCGTATGGCCGGGCGCATATAATCGCAAAAAATGAGAAAAGTGCCCCCGTAGGGAATGATGCCCCCGTGAAGGGCCATGCCGTTCAGGATTGCCCCCATGCCATGTTCCCGAACACCAAAACGCAGATTACGCCCCTCAAAGGAATCCGGCTGAAAATCCGGTTCGCCCGCGATTTCCGTTTTGTTTGAGGGAGCAAGGTCCGCAGAACCACCGATGAGGTTATGTACTTTTTGGGCAACAGCGTTGAGGACCTTCCCGGAGGCCACCCTGCTTGCCATTCCTTTTGCATCCGTTGGAAAAACCGGCAACACACTTTCCCATCCAACCGGCAGATCACCGTTCATAAACAGGTCCCATTCAACAGCCAGATCCGGCTCACTTTCTTTATAAGCATGGTAGAGAGTTTTCCAGGCATCCTCTTCCCGGACGCCTTTCTCAGCAATCGTTGAAAAGTGCTCCCGCACCTCATCGGGCACGAAAAAATCCCCATCAACCGGCCAGCCAAGATTTTTTCTTGTTAATGCAATTTCATCAGCCCCCAGGGGTTCTCCGTGGGCAGACGATTTATCTTGCTTGTTGGGACTGCCGTATCCGATGTGGGTCCTTACGGCAATCAACGAGGGTTTATTCGTTTCCAGTTGAGCCGCCTCAATGGCGCTTGCAATTGCTTCCAGATCGTTGCCGTCCGCAACTTCCTGCACATGCCAGTTATAGGCTCGAAATCGCATGGCACGATCTTCCGTAAAAGCGATATCCGTGCTGCCTTCTATGGAAATCCGGTTGTCGTCATAGAGATAAATGAGCTTGCCAAGAGCAAGATGTCCCGCCAGAGATGCGGCCTCGTGGCTAACCCCTTCCATCAGATCCCCATCACTTACAATTCCATAGGTAAAATGATGAATAAGATCCAGTCCCGGTCGATTAAACCTGGTAGACAAAAACTGTTCTGCTATGGCCATCCCCACCCCGCTTGCAAACCCCTGGCCAAGTGGTCCCGTTGTAATTTCCACTCCCGGAGTCAAACCATATTCCGGGTGGCCGGCTGTTCTGCTCCCCCACTCGCGGAATCCTTTCAGGTCGTCTATGCTCAGGTCATATCCCGTCAAATGAAGCAGGCTATAAAGAAGCATGGAACCGTGACCCGCAGAAAGGACAAAGCGGTCCCTGTCCTGCCATTTGGGGTTTACCGGGTTATGCTTCATAAACTTCGTCCAGAGGACGTAGGCCATTGACGCCGCGCCCATGGGCAGGCCGGGATGGCCTGAATTCGCTTTCTGAATAGCATCCACAGAAAGCATCCTGATGGTATTTACACTCAGCGCGTCCAGATTTGATGTCATGGTATTTTAAGCTCCTTTCTTAATTCGGTGAATCTTGTTTGGAGAGGGTTCTTCGGGTTGTATCTTGCCCCCGGCCCTGATCTTTTTAAGGATTACAGGAATGAAAAAGGAAAATACAAAGAGAGCCAGCGCAAAACCGACCTCCGATGAAACAAGTTCTTCCCATTTACCAGAAGCCCACACATTTTTCAACGTTGCACTCAAAAAAGTGATCACAAAAATGGAAACAGGTACCCCAAGACCCGTCCCTAAGAAATAATCCCTGAAACGGACCCTGGTGATACTGAAACCGTAGTTCATGGGCGTGAAAGGGCAATTGAGAAGTCTCACGTAAAGAACGGTTACGAAACCGTTGTTTGCTATGGCATTATCGTATTTCTCTAGTTTTCCACCTATAATGGACGAAACAAAGTCCCTTCCCAGCGACCTTCCAACAGCAAATGCCAGGCACGCTCCAAGCAAGGCTCCCACCCATGCACAGAAAAAGCCCCAGGATACTCCGAAAAGCGTTGCAGCCAGGATAATCATGATACTGGCTGGAACAAAGAGGCATATGGCTACAGCTTCAACGGCAATGTATGCCGCCGGCCCCCACAGGCCGCATGCCTGCACAAGACGTCCCATTTCTTCCGGGTTCGCCATCTCTTTCAAGTTTGTGTATCTGAACACCAGAATTCCGGAAAGAACAAAGGCTCCAAGAATGGCAAACTTGATGATTGCGGCTCCTGAAACGACGTTCCTCGCAAAAAAAGGTTTCTTCATTATTAAGGCCGGACCTCGTTATGTGTTTTAGCTGTTACCTAAAAGCTGCAATTAGCTTTTAGCTATTAGCCGTTAGCTTAAAAATTTCAATTACTTGAATGACTTTTTCATTTATTTGGCAATTCACTTTTTGATGCTTACCTATTGCATCGTAAATAGCTGATGACATTGTGTGGCTAATAGCTAACGGCTAACCACTGATTGCAGCTTTTAGGTGTTATCATTTTCTCAGATCTGACCTTTCATTTTAGCCCAGAGCATCCCCACATATTCGTGTATGGCGAGGGAGGCGTTATCCAGGGCATTGGCGTTAGGGAAAAAATCCCCTGGATTCAGGGGCTGTCCCGCCCTGCAGGTAGGCCCGGCCGGCCCTGGAATCGGAGCCATTCCCAGATTTTCGAAAAGGGCCATGGACCTGGGAAGATGCGTTGCAGATGTCACCAGTACGAAGGGATGATCCCCAACAAGGTTTTGAATCATCCGCGCCTGATCTTTTGTATCCTTAGAGGCCTGCTCAAGGATCAGGTCACGGGAATCCACTCCCACAAATCGTGCCACATCCGCCATGGTCTGCGCTTCAGGAACCGGGTCATACACCCCTCCACCCGACAGGACCAGTTTGCAGCCGGGGTTCTGTCTGTAAATGCGAATTCCTTCAAGCAGGCGGATCAGGGGTTCCCCATACAACTTGCCTGGAACAGGGATGGAAGGATGAGAGTTATGACCCCCTCCGAGAACCACCACATATTTCACTTTTTTCACATTTTCCGGAATCTGACGGCTGTCTGGCCAACCGGAAAAAGCCTCGTATCTGCAGTTCAAAGGAGCATTTATCATCCTTGAAACAGGTGGATAGCTCATCACGGTCAGAAGGAGTAACCCCAGGGTGACAAGCACTTTCCCTGTGGTCTTCATCCTGCCCCGCCATAGGAGGAAAATCCCTAAAAAAGAAATGAGCAGGCAGAATGGCAGAGGAAGAAAAAAGGGAGAGATAATTTTTTTAAGCCAAAACATCATGCAAGAGAGAACCTCCATTTGCAAAACATTTCTTTGGGGTGAGGATCCGGCGGGGCGAAAAGGCACTCGGTTTTGATGCGATCGTCCACAACCTTCGCAAAACCTTCAAATTCCCCCCTGTGCATCTCTTTGCAGACAAATTCTCCAAGCCCTCTTTTTAATCGTGCTTCCTGGGTGGGGCACGAAGGAACAGAGATAATAACTTCGTTTTCCATTTCCTCGATCTCATATCCCACGAGGATGCACCAGGGAAAAAGGTGCAAGGCTTTGACGAAACCTTTCAGGCCGGATTCTTCGATGTCAAATCGCTCCATGAGATCTTTTGCGCCCATGCCCGCAACCCGTCCCCACACCTGTTCATTAAGCCGTTCGGCGGTCTCCTGATCGAAACGTTCCCCCACCTTGATAAACCAGAAAGCGTCCATTACCCGGTAATGCCAGAGGAGAAACTCAATATACTTTTTCAACTCCGGCGCTTCCATAGGTTTGAAAATATCCAGATTCATCCCGTCTCCTCCATTACCCCTTTTCTTCCACCACACACGTTAATTCCCCTTTTGCCAGGAGCACATGGACCCTATCTCCTTCGCTGACATTTCCCGTCTCTTTCAGTATCGATTTTTCGGGCAATTTGCTGGTGATACTATATCCACGCTCAAGGATGGCTAAAGGACTAAGATCGTTTATCCGTTTCTCCTGGAGAGATCTCTGCATCTTCAGATCCGTCAGGCGCTGGTGGATCGCGCGTGACAGAGACATCTGTTGAAAAACAAGCCTCTGCCTCATGGAAGCAGTCCTCATGGCCGGAGAGTGCAGGCGCAACCCTCGCTTCTCGCCAAAAAGCCGCTGCATTTTCAAATCGACCGACTGCCTCATGACCCGTACCAGACGAAAACACAGATCATCCACGTGGAGAAACTGGTCCTCAATCCTTTTCTTGGGACTTTTCATCCTCTGTTTAAGGGAATACAGCCGGTCTTGCAACATCTCAATTCTCAGGCACATAGTGGTTTTGAGCCTTGCCTGAACAGTATCCAACCTGTTTCTGAGGGTTTCTTTTTCCTGGACCAGTATTTCAGCAGCAGCGGAGGGTGTGGGCGCCCTCAGGTCAGCGGCCATATCGGAAATCGACCAATCGATTTCGTGGCCAACCGCGGAAACCACAGGAACGAGAGATCCCCTGATGGCATGGGCAAGTTCCTCTTGATTAAAAGCCCAGAGATCTTCCAGGGAACCGCCCCCTCGAGTCAACACAATAACATCCACCTTCAGCGTACGGTTGACCAGATCAAGGGCTTCGACCATATCCTGGCAGGCCTGCTCTCCCTGAACCCTTACAGGGACAATAACAATCTCCATATTGGCGAATCTTCGGTGGATCACCTTCAGGAAATCCCTGATAGCAGCCCCGGTAGGAGAAGTTATCACCGCTATTTTCTTGGGAAGAAAGGGAAGAGGTTTCTTGATTTCCCGATCAAAGACACCCTGGGCAGACAGCTTCTTTTTTACCTGCTCAAAAGCCAGGGCCAGGGCGCCAACTCCGACCGGTTCCATGTAGTCCAGAATAATCTGGTATTCTCCCCTGGGAGCATAAATGCCAAGTCTGCCCTGGACAAGAACTTTCATTCCATCCTCGGGCGTGAACTTAAGATAGCGTACCTGCAGCCGGAACATCACCGCCCTGATCTGGGCCGTCTCGTCCTTGATCACCATATAGCAGTGTCCGGAGCCAGGTTTTCTAAAATTGGATATTTCCCCTTCCACCCAGACAAATTCAAAACGCTTTTCAAGGGCATTTTTTATGGCTTCCGTCAGCCCGCTGACGGTGAAAACTCCAGAACCCTGATTGTCTTCATTGGTCATCATCAGATTTTCACTCTATTTTTATTTCTCACACAGGTAACCTAAAATTCAGACTCGAATACAATTTGGGGGCAGCCTTCACACAAGGCAAAAAGTAATTTACAGTTTTTTGTAATAAAATCCTTACGGATTAACTCCGGAATCTCAATACCAGGGAGTTTAGATGTAACCTAAAAGCTGCAATTAGCTTTTAGCTATTGGCCGTTAGCTTAAAGGATTCAAACATTTGAATACTTTTTTACTATATTGAAGCTTTCATTTTTTTGATGCCAACCTAATGTAGCCGTAAATAACCAATATCGTACTGCTAATAGCTAACAGCTAACCGCTAATTGCAGCTTTTAGGCGTAAGCCTTTTATTGTATTTTCCGAAAAAGTGTAAAGTGACAAATGAAGGCTGCCAATTTCGGCCATCATATTGAATTCATATCCCATACTCAAGACTAATTTCTTCGGAACATGAAAATCCGATAGAAATTCCCTTGACCCTCCCATGATTGTCTCCTATATTCCGAGAATAATGCAAATTTGTGGCTTGGTCCTATCATCGGCCATTGGAATTATTTTCTATCACATTAGCAGGTAAAAATTGTTTATCACGTTTGAAGGCATAGAAGGATGTGGAAAGTCTACCCAGGCGAGACTGCTTGTTGATCGTCTTGAGGTTCTGGAAATCCCATCGGTCCTTACCATGGAACCCGGGGGAACGGAAATAGGAATGGATATCCGGCGCATTCTTTTAGACGCGCGAAACAAGGGTCTCCCCCCCCTTGGTGAGCTGCTTCTGTATGAGGCAGACAGGGCAATCCATGTGGAAACGCTCATCAAGCCAGCCCTGAATGCGGGAAAATGGGTCGTGTGTGACCGTTTTTTTGATGCAACGACTGCTTACCAGGGATATGCCAGAAAGCTGGATATGACGACGGTGTCCATGCTGAATAAAATGGCCTCTCCAGGCATCCTCCCCACTCTGACCTTTCTGATCGATTGTCCGGTGGAAGTGGGCCTTTCGCGAGCCCTGAAAAGGAATGAAATTTGCGGCGAGAAAGGGCAGGATCGTTTTGAGCAAGAAAAGCTGGATTTCCATGTTTCCGTAAGGCAAGGATACCTTTCCATTGCCCGAGAGAATCAGGAACGTTTCATTATTGTGGATGGCAGCATGGAAATAGATGATCTCCAGAAGACCATTCTTAACCACATAAAACCATTCCTGCCGAAGGGCGTAAAGGCATCTTTTTGAACAAATAGGCCCTACAATGTTTTTTTCACGAATAGTTGGTCAAGACAAAGCGAAGACGTTCCTCAAACAGGTCATGTCCCGTGAGAAGATGCCCCATGCGTATCTTTTCACCGGAATCGCGGGGGTTGGAAAGACCATGACGGCCATGGCCCTTTCCATGGCTCTGAACTGCCGGGATCGAAGCGGTTTTGAAGGATGCGGACAGTGCCCTGCCTGCAAGCAAATGCTCAGCGGAAATTCTCCTGATTTCATATGTGTTGCCCCCGACGGGCAAAACGTCAAAATCGAACAGATCCGCGAACTGAACAGGCAACTTGCCTTTGCTCCAATGGTTCGTTTCCGGGTAAGCGTCATTCGAAAAGCCGAGGCCATGACAGGAGAAGCAGCGAACGCCTTCCTGAAAACCCTGGAAGAACCGCCACCCGGAAATATTTTAATTTTAAATACCACGGAACCGATCGACCTCCTTCCCACCATTGTTTCCCGTTGCCAGAGATTATCATTCCAACCCGTCCCCGTTGGAGAGGTCTGTGGCTGGCTCATGGAAGAAAAAGGCCTACCGGAGTCCGAAGCCCGGATCATCAGCCATATCACCCAGGGAAGCCCGGGCCTCACGGTTGAAATGCTGGAAAGTGGTTTTCAGGAGAAAAGGCGGGAGTGGATCACACATATGTTGGCCCTGCATGACATTTCAAGGGCAGACGCAGTCTCCCTGGCTTTTGACCTGGCAACCCGGACCAAAAAGCGGAAAGGCGCATCCAACGACAAAGACAAAAACAGTTTGCCGGCCTTGATTGAAATCTGGAAGACATGTTATCGGGATCTTCTGTTCATTGTCTCAGGCAGCCCAGCGAGAATGCTTGTCAATATAGACTTTCAAGAACCGTTGAAAAATATTGCAGGATGTTATAAGTTACAGGATCTGGTTGAAAGTATTCTCGCTCTCGATACGGCCGCCGGAGAAATAAAAGGGATGAGAAATCCGTCCCTGGTCATGGAAAACCTGGTATTACGCCTAAAAGATATTCAAAAATCCGCTGGAACGGAACAGGAAAACAGAGGAAGTTTATGAGCAAAATTGTGGGCATCCAATTCAGAAATCGTGGAAATGTGTACGATTTTGCCAGCGGTCACTTTGTCCTCAAAAAAGGTGATAAGGTGATGGTTGTCACGGAGGAGGGGCCGGCCATCGGTTGTGTCGCCACAGAACCGCAGATCAAAACCAAAGGCGGGCCGGACCGTAAACTCAAGAAGATATTCCGCATCGCCACGAAAGAAGAGATTGGAAGATACGACACATGCTGTCAGCTGGAAGAAAAGGTCTACACATACTGTTATAGCAAGTTGCGAGAGAAATCCATACCCATGAGCCTCGTATCGGTGGAGCGACGATTTGACGGCAGTAAAATTGTTGTCTTTTTTACAGCCGATGGACGTGTGGATTTCCGGGAACTCGTAAAAGATCTGGTGGGACAATTCAGGACCAAAATTGAAATGAGGCAGATCGGAGTGCGACACCAGGCAAAAATGGTTGGCGGAATTGGCGCATGTGGAAGAGCCCTGTGCTGTTCCTCGTACTTGAAGACGTTTGCACCGGTAACCATCAAAATGGCAAAAAAACAAAACATTTCCCTGAACCCGGGGAAGATTTCAGGGATGTGCGGCAGACTCATGTGCTGCCTGGCCTACGAATATGACTATTACGACAAAACGTCGCGGAAAATCCCCAAAATCGGGGAGAAGGTAAAGACAAAAAAAGGGGAGGGCAAAGTCATCCGCCGAAATATCCTCAAGGAAGAAATCACCGTTCGTCTCGATTCAGGAGAGGACTTTGAGACACCGGCAAGCGCTCTTGAAAAACATTTCAGACCCCACAGTGAAAAACCCAAGCCGCCGAAAACAACAAAACCACCCAAAAGGAAAAAGAAAAGGAGTAACCGGTAGTGCCATCACAGAATCCGTTTTATATCACAACACCGATCTATTATGTGAATGCTGAACCCCACATAGGCCATGCCTACACAACGATTGTAGCAGATGTGCTGAATCGCTTCCACAAGATTTCGGGAGACGAGACCTTTTTCCTTACAGGTACGGATGAGCATGGGGACAAAATTGTAGAGGCTGCCACAAACCTTGGCCAGTCTCCAAAAGCCTATGTGGACAGAATCAGCAGCATGTTCAGGGATCTCTGGCCAAAATTAGATATTTCCTACAACAAATTTATAAGGACAACGGATGAACTCCACAAGGAGACTGTAAGCCGAATTCTTACCCTGGTGAAAGACAGAGGAGACATCTACTTCAGCGAGTATGAAGGTCTTTACTGCGTGGGTTGTGAACGTTTTTATACGGAAAAAGAGCTGGTGAATGGGAAATGCCCGGATCATGACACGGAATTGAAAGTGATTCGGGAGGCCAACTATTTTTTTAGAATGAGCAAATATCAAGGGTGGCTCATCGATCACATAAAACAGAATCCGGATTTCATAAGGCCTGAAAGATACCGCAATGAAGTACTCTCATTTCTCAATGACCCATTGGAAGATCTCTGCATCTCCAGGCCGAAATCCAGGCTTACATGGGGGATTACCCTCCCCTTTGATGAGAATTTTGTAACCTATGTCTGGTTCGACGCCCTGATCAATTACGTATCTGCCATCGGCTATCCTGACGGTGATACTTTCAATAAATTCTGGCCCGTAGCCCAACACATGATTGCCAAGGACATCCTGAAACCCCATGGCATCTATTGGCCGTGCATGCTTAAATCTGCCGGGATTGAACCGTACCAGAACCTTAACGTCCACGGATTCTGGAAAATGAGCCAGGGAAAAATGTCCAAATCGTTGGGAAATGTGGTTAAACCCCTTGACCTTGTGGATGTATACGGTCTCGATGCCTTCAGGTATTTCCTCCTTCGGGACATGGTATTCGGACTTGATTCTGAATTTAACGAAGATGCCCTGGTTGCGCGCTTAAATGCGGATTTAGCCAATGATTTAGGGAATCTGGTAAGCAGAAGCCTGACCATGATGCAGAAGTACTTCAAAGGGGTCGTGCCGGAAGCCGGCCCAATGAAAGATGGTGATAAGGAGCTGAAAAAAAGCGCTCTGGTTACGATTGATGAATATGAGCGCCTGATGGTTGAACTGGGGCTTCACAAAGCGTTGATGGCTGTGTGGGAACTCATTGCAAAATTGAATAAATATATTGTTTCCATGGAACCCTGGGTCCTTGCAAAAACAGACGGACCAAGGCTCGAAACGGTTATTTATCATATCTACGAAACTTTGAGAATTATAGCCTCTCTCCTGTGGCCTTTCATGCCTGAAACATCGGAAAAGATTCAAGATCAGCTGAGCATGAAAAGGAAAGGGGTAGCACTTTCCCTTGAAGACCTGAAGGCCTGGGGCCGGGAAAAGCCTGCAGGACCGGTTACCGTGGCCCCGGCTCTTTTTCCCCGTATTGAAGACAAAAAAAAGGGTGAAAAAAAGGCCAAGCAGAAAAAGCAAAAAGCCAATAAAAAGAAAGAAGCAAGTGAGCCTGTAGACGAACAAAAGGCCTCCATTTCTTTTGAAGATTTCCAAAAAATGGATCTAAGGATCGGAACCATAAAGAACGCAGAAGAAATTCCGGGCTCCAAAAAACTCTTCAAACTGACCGTCGACCTGGATGAAGAAAGAACCGTAGTAGCCGGTCTCAAAGGACAGTATGAGAGGGAAACGTTGGTCGGGAAACAGGTTCTCCTGGTTGCAAACCTTGAACCGGTCAAGCTGATGGGAATTGAATCCTGCGGCATGGTCTTAGCAGCAGGAGACACAGAAGGGCTTCATCTGTTAACGCCCGATTCTGAGACTGTTGCGGGGAGTAAAGTAAAATAAGTTACGTCCGTCTGCCGGCCACCCACTCCAAGGCCAGGACGACCAGAAAACCGATAACCATCAAGGAGAGTCCCGCCATAAGCTCGCTATCCCAGGCGGGGGGCAATATATTGGTCTGTACGATAGGAACGGTTTTTCCGTGGCCGTCAACCAGGCTCTCCAGCGTTACCTTCCATGGCCACACCTTTCGCAGAGAACCAATCATGAGCCCCGTAAGAAGGGCCACCATGAGATCATGGTACCTGGTAAGAAGCCATGATAGGAGGCGGGAAAATACCGCGATCCCCACGCACGCCCCCGCAGCAACAACCCCTAAAATAAGGAAATTCTTATCATTGACTGCTTCAAGAACATACTGGTATTTTCCCATGAGAACCAGGATAAATGACCCCGATATACCGGGAAGAATCATGGCACATATGGCAACCGCCCCTGACACAAAAAGGAACCACAGGTCATTCGGTGTTGAAACAGGAACAAGCCCCACAAGAATATAAATTCCCACAAGCCCACAGAAGAGGGATACCCAAAGGGACGGTTTCCAGTGATCGATTCGTTTACTCACCGTCACAACGGAAGCAAGAATCAAACCCAGAAAAAAAGACCAGATCAGAACAGGTTTGTTTTCAAGAAGCCAGGCTAAAAGCTTTGAGAGCGTGAAGATGGCTGTGAGAATTCCCAATCCCAGTGAAAGAAGAAACTGCCAGGAAATCTTTTCAAAAAAAGCCTTCATTTGAAAGGTCACAAGCAGTCTTACGCTTTTAAAATCAAAGGATTTTATGGCATTGATTAATTCTTCGTAGATACCCAGAATAAAAGCCATGGTTCCACCCGACACTCCGGGAACAACATCGGAGGCCCCCATGCAGAAACCTTTTGCCGCCAGAACGACATAGTCTTTGAGAGACCTTCTTTCTGGATGTGCATCGTTTGTCTTCTCCATAAAAACCTTTCACGAAAATATAGAATTAGCCGTTAGCTATTAGCTCTTCCAAGCTGACTTCTAGATCGTTCATAATCATAATCTTAATCGTAATCATACTCCTTTTAAACTATCCCACGGCTCTTCGATTATGATTACGAGTAAGATTATGAGTAAGAAAGCAACTCTAATGGCCGACATTAGGGCCAGGCCCAATGTTTGATCCGTAAAGCTAACGGCTAATAGCTAACAGCTAATTGCAAGCTTTGATTTCACGAAAAATAAAGCGTCAACAATCCCACGCCCCAGCAGTAGGGGGCAAAATAATAAAAATGTCCCTTCTTTACGATCCCCATCAGGAGCTTGAGCGCCAGAAAGCCTATGATTCCCGAAGAAACCAGCCCCAAAATCAGAGGAGCAACGCCCACTCTCTGGATGGCGTCTGCATCCAACTGCAAAACCACTGCCCCTAAAATCGCGGGAATAGCAAGCAGGAAAGAAAATCGCCCCGCCAGTTCCCTGTCAAGGCCGAGCAGGAGGGCGCATACGATCGTTGATCCGGATCTAGAGATCCCAGGCATAATAGCCAACCCCTGGGCAACCCCAATAGCCAGGGCGATAAGAGGCCCCACCCGTGTTGCAGTACAATGGGCCTTAGGAATAAACCGGGTAATACCGACAATCACCCCTGTGATAAGAAGCATAATCCCCACAACAAACAGCGACCCGAAAGCTTTTTCTATGGAGTCTTTAAAGGCCAATCCAATAATCGCTGTTGGTACGGTGCCCAGGACCACCATCATGGCAAGACGGGCGTTCGGTTTGAGGCCTTCCTTGTTTGAACCCGGGGACACAAATGACCAGAGCTCAGTGACCATATTGACCAGGTCCTTTCTAAAATAGATGCAGACGGCAATGAGGGTCCCAAGATGGAGGGATGCATCCAGAAGGATTTCCGGCTCTTTCATTCCAAGCAGATTTTCGAATATGACCAGGTGCCCTGAACTGCTCACCGGTAGAAATTCGGTAAGCCCCTGCACAATACCAAGAAAAATGGTTTCAATATTGTTCACCGGACAAATCCTCCTCTTTCTTTAGGTTGCACCTAAAAGCTGCAATTAGCAGTTAGCCGTTAGCTATTAGCACCACGATATCGGCTATTTACGGTTATATTAGGCTGGCATCAAAAATGAAAGCTTCAATATAACAAGAAAGCATTCAAATGTTTGAATCCTTTAAGCTAACGGCCAATAGCTAAAAGCTAATTGCAGCTTTTAGTTTACATCACAGCCCCAAACTGCCATGGGACAAATTCGTTATCCCCAAAGCCAAGAAGCTCACTCTTGGTCAATTTCCCAGATGCGGTATCTAATATACACCTGAAAATTTCCTCTCCCATCTCCTTTATGGTGGAAGATCCGTCTAATATCTTTCCACAATTCACGTCCATATCATCTTCCAATCGCTGATACATTCCGGTGTTTGAGGCCAGCTTGAGAGTCGGAACCGGTTTGAAACCACATACTGTCCCCCTGCCTGTAGTAAAGCAAACGAGATTGGCTCCACCCGCAATCATACCCGTTACCGATACCGTATCATATCCCGGAGTATCCATAAACACCAGGCCTCGGGCTGAAACAGGTTCGGCGTAGCCGTACACTTGCGTCAGGTTGGTGCTTCCTCCTTTCGCTGCCGCTCCCAGAGATTTTTCCAGGATCGTTGTGAGCCCACCTGCTTTGTTCCCGGGAGAGGGGTTGTTGTTGATTGTCCCACCAAGTCTGGCTGTATACGATTCCCACCAGTGAATTCGTTCAACAAGTTTTTCTCCGATTGCCTGGTCATCCGCCCTGCGAGTGAGAAGATGTTCTGCCCCATAAATTTCAGGGGTTTCACTCAAAATGGCTGTCCCGCCTTCCTGAACCAGGAGATCCACTGCAGCACCCAGAGCGGGATTGGCAGTGATTCCGGAGTAGGCATCCGAACCACCGCATTCGAGGCCCAGAACCAAATGAGCGGCTGAAACTTTTTGTCGTTCAACCGAATTCGCACCCTCAAGCATATCTGTAATCGCTTCAATTCCCCGCTTCATGGTTTCCCTTGATCCGCCTGTATCCTGAATATTCAGGACCCGGACCATGGAACCAGTTTGGATGGTTGTGTTTTCCAGAAGGCAATCCAGATTGTTAACCTCGCACCCAAGACCTACCAGGAGGATCCCGGCAAAATTCGGATTGCGCGCATATCCGGCCAGTGTACGTTGCAATAGAGAAAAGCCCTCGTGGTCATCAGCCATACCGCATCCTGACCCGTGTCCCAAGGATACAATACCGTCAACCCGAGGAAAACGATCCAAGAATTCCTTCGGAACCCCACCGGCGATCAATCTTGCCACGCCAACGGAACAGCTGACAGTAGCTAATACACCAATATAGTTCCGAGTTCCCACCCTCCCATCGTCCCGTACGATGCCGTCAAAAACGCGTCGTTCCTTTTCCGGAACGTAGCATGTTTTAACAGCATCTATTCCCATGGCATAATCGCGAAAGAAATCTCCCATCATGAGGTTCTGCGTATGCACATGTTCTCCACGCAAAATTTTCTTCGAGGCAAACCCGATAATCTGACCGTATTTCCTCACCACTTCCCCTGAATCGATGTTTCGCAATGCTATTTTGTGACCCGCAGGGATGGAATCCAAACAGGAATGGAAATCCTCCAGCGAAGTTCCGGAAGGCAGGTCTGAAATGGCAACGGCCACATTGTCTTCCGGATTCAAGTGAATAATTTGTTTGGCAATAGAATTCATTATTAAGTTCTCCAGAACCAGAAAAGCCCGTAGTCAAATCTCTGATCTACGGGCCTTCTTTTCCTATGAAAATGCTCGTCAAAAAAGCAAAGGGACAAATGCGTCTTTCAGGACCTCTTTGCCCTACTGCGCCATGTCCTGAACTTTCTTCAAAGCCCGGACCTTTACCACTCTTCGGGCCGGTTTCGCAGGAATGTCCATGGGCTCTTTTGTAAAAGGATTGATTCCCTTCCTCGCTTTTGTGGCCGGCCTCTTCCTGACTTCAAACTTCAAAAGCCCCGGCAAGGTGAATTGACCGGCAGAACGTTTTTTGACGTGACGCTCTATGACTATAGATAATTCATCAAGCACCGATGATACCTGCTTTTTGTTCAACCCGGTGTTCTCTGCAATCTCCTTCAGAATTAGGGATTTCGTCATTGGCGGCTTAATAGCGGTCATTTTTCTCTTTTTTTCTCCCTTTTTTTCGGCCATAAATAGCTCCTTTCATATGAAGATTGAAGTTTTTGTTCATCACCAGGTGCGTCAAACACAAAAAACAGTAGCAATCAAGCATAAAACCGATTATTTACAGATACATATTTTTTATAGCCCTTTATTACTCTTGTCAATACATTTCGTGAAAAACATTCATTTTTTTCAGGGGTTTTCATGCACACAGGCATGGTAAGTCATGCAGTATTTTAACGAGGTCTGTAATAAATATGGAAATGCTCTCATGAAAATTATCGAACAACGAAAAACAAACCATTTTGCGATTGCCGGATTTCTGGCGCCTTTCATATCGGGCGCCATCTTCTGCCTTCTGCTCTTAATCGCAGAAGATACCCTCCGTACGTCGCCGATCTTCCCTGTCTACCTTATTTTTATTCCTCTCACACTCCTTGTCGGCATTGTTTTCTCAATCAAATCGATTCCACTCATCGAGGAAAAGGGAGAGAAAGACTATGCCTATGCCGGTCTGGTACTCAATCTCTTTTTTCTCTCCGTGTATATCCTCTCCCTTATTTATTTCTCTTCTATCCCTAAAGCGTAGCCTGAGGGTCATTTCTAAAGTCAAAATACGTATATGTAGTGTCTCCTTTTCTAATCACCCTCACATATTGATTCATATTTTATGCTATTAAAAATGTTGTTTTTTTCTTGACATTGGAACTCTTTTTCCTCATAGTGGCAAAAAGTGGAATAAAGTGGAGAAAAGTGGCACAAAAACGTCACAAGGGTCGCCATGTTCAGAGGACGTTCAAAACATATTCTTGATGAAAAAGGAAGGCTCGCCGTTCCCTCCAGATTCAAAGAAGTACTGAAAGAAAAAGGGAATGACACCCTCGTCATCACGAACAAAGGCGAATGCCTGTGGGCAATTCCTAAAGATGCCTGGTCGGTCCTTGAGGAGAAAGTTGCTAATTTACCACTTTTTGACGAAGCAGGCATTAAATTTCTCAGGGGTTTCATTTCCTCCGCAGAAGAATGTTCTTTGAAAGGCGGAAGGATAACTATCTCCGCCAGATTACGAGAAGAAGCAGGATTGAAGAAAGAAGTTGTACTTGCCGGCCATTTAAAGAAATTTGAGATATGGGACAAAGACAAGTGGGATGAAGAATACGAAAAGGTCAGAGATATATCTCCCGAGTCCAGTCCATCTCTCCAGGAACTTCGAATTTAGGCGATTTCCTCCCAAGTTGAAACCTGTTTTACCTGGATATTAGGGGGCCGACTTGAAGTATCCTCATCAACCGGTGCTAGTACATAAAACGGTTCAATACCTGATTCATTCCCCGAATGGCGTATACGTAGATGGAACAACCGGAAACGCTGGGCACAGCGAAGAGATACTGGCACACCTGGGCGAAAATGGGCGCCTCATCTGCCTGGACAGAGATCCTGATGCCCTGAGGCTTTCAAGGGAAAGGCTGGCTCATCATAAGAAGAACGTGGAAATGGTCCAAGCCAATTTTGCCGATCTGGACAGCGTTCTTCGTGAAAAAAACATAACACATATTCATGGCGTACTGCTGGACTTGGGAATGTCATCCGGCCAGCTCGAAAATTCAGGACGAGGATTCAGTTTTAACAGGGAGGAACCCCTTGATATGCGAATGGATCCCGACAGCGAACTTACTGCCTTCCAGCTCGTTAATGAATACCCCCCCAAAGATCTTGAAACCATTTTGAAAGGTTTTGGGGAGGAGAGACGGGCAAGGCAGATTGTCAAGGCAATCGTTGCTGAACGGGAAAAAAGGCCGATCAACAATTCCTCACAACTGTCTGATCTCATCAGGCTCACATCCCCACCGTCTCTAAGATTCGGGCCCAGGCATCCTGCAACAAAAACATTTCAGGCAATCAGAATTGCAGTCAACACGGAATTGAAGAATCTTGATACTTTTCTAAGCATTATTCCTTCACTTCTTCTGCATGGCGGGAGGCTCGTGGTTTTGTCGTACCATTCCCTTGAAGACCGACGCGTCAAACAGACCATGATGAAATGGGAAAATGCCTGTACATGTCCTCCTGATTTTCCCCAGTGCGCATGCGGCAAGACCGCAGTTTTCAAACGGCTGACAAGAAAGGGTATCAAGCCCGGCCCTGAAGAAATAGCAGCAAACCCGAGAGCGCGTAGCGCCATTTTAAGGGCTGCGGAAAGGATTTCGCCATGACAAGACCCGAGAAAGTCTCAAAAATGAAAGGTGCACGAAACGCCAGCACCGGAATCCGCATTAGAAACACAAAATGCAAACGGCCTAAATTTCATCTCACAAGCAAACAGATTTTTCTGACAATCGTTATGCTCTTCCTGTTTATGGGTAGTGGTATAGGATACGTGTGGTCGAATTTCGAAAAGACACAGATAGGCTACACTCTCAGTGATCTGAAGAGGGAAGAGATGCGATTGGAGGCAAATAACAGCAAATTGAGACTGGAACTGGCTTTTTTAAAATCTCCTCAAAATCTCGAACCGAGGGCAGTGAAGCAACTTGGTTTACGGCCTCCGTCCGCCGAACAGATTATCACGTTGCCATGAAGGTAAAGGAAAAAAAATGGATACGATTTCGTATTCACCTGGTGGCAGTCTTTTTCATGACAGGATTGGCCGCGGTATTTGCCAGGGCCTATCAACTGCAGATTCTGGAACGGGATTACCTCAAGGATATTGCCGACAACGGCATTACAGGAATTACAAAGCTGCCGCCGGAGAGGGGAACTATCTATGACAGGGAAGGAAATGAACTTGCCTTGAGTGTGCAGGTCGCTTCTATTTTCGCCCATCCAAAATTGATCAAAAACAAGGAGGAAACAGCAAAACGCTTATCTGGAATCCTGAAAATGAAGAAGAGCAATGTACGCAGGATTTTGAATGACAAACGTTCTTTTGTATGGATTCAGAGGAGGATATCTTCCAGACTGGGTTCTCGTGTGAAAACTGCCGGGTTGGAAGGGATAGGCGTAACAACAGAAACCAGGCGTTACTACCCTGGAAAGGAAATTGCCGCGCACCTCATCGGTTTTTCAGGTACCGACAACCAGGGTCTTGAGGGATTAGAACAGAAATACGACACTTTCCTGCGAGGGCCGCAACAACGCCTTGTCCGTATGCGCGATGCCCTGGGAAGATCTTTCGATATGAAAACGCCCATTCCCTCGGGACAGGGAATGCATCACCTGGTACTGACCATTGACAAGCAGATTCAATACAAGGCCCAGCAGGCTCTCAAATCGGCAGTCAAAACCAGTAAAGCCAAATCTGGACAGTGCCTCATTGTTAATCCAGAAACCGGTGAAATACTGGCCTTGGCAGTGGTCCCCGAATTCAATCCCAACATATTTTCAAAATACAGTGCGAATCACTGGCGAAACCGTGTGGTAACCGACTGCTTTGAACCGGGCTCGACCATAAAGGCATTTCTTGCTTCCGCATGTCTTGAAAAAGCCGTCGTAACCCCCACCTCCATGTTTGACTGTGAGGGAGGGAAATACAAAATTGGTGGAAGGATTGTCCACGACACACATGAATATGAAGAGTTGAGTATGGCGGATATTATTGTTCATTCCAGCAATATCGGAGCTATCAAACTGGGAGAAAAACTGGGACACAAAACATTTGTTTCCTATTTGAAGAAATTCGGATTCGGAGAAAAAACGGGCATTGGGCTTTCAGGAGAAAGAAGCGGTTTTATCAGGGATTCAAAAGAAACCAAGAAGATCGGCAAGGCAACGCTCTGTTTCGGTCAGGGAATGACTGCAACATCCCTGCAGCTTGCCATGGCCATGTCCGCCATCGCCAATGGGGGAAAATTGATGCAACCTTATGTGGTCAAAAAAGTTATGGACAGAGCAGGGAATACGGTCATGGAAAATTCCCCGAAAGTAGTGCGAAGGGTCATTTCGGAAAAAACGGCCAGGAAAGTTTCCTCCATATTAGAAAATGTGACAGGCGCCGATGGAACCGCTCCAAGGGCAGCTATTTCAGGTTTCAGGGTGGCAGGAAAAACGGGGACATCCCAAAAGGTAGACCAAAAGACGAAAAGATACTCAAAAAGAAAATACGTGGCAAGTTTCGTTGGTTTTGCCCCTGCTGAAAAACCCAGGATGGTAATCATGGTTGCCATTGATGAGCCTAAAGGGCTGTACTACGGGGGAGTGGTAGCGGGTCCCGTATTCAAGGAAGTGGGGTTATGGACACTGAATCACCTCGGGGTCAACCCCCAGGCGGATTTGTCTGGGGTTGCAGATGCGAAGACGAAGCCCATAAAACTTCTGTCGAAAAACATCAAGCCCTTGAAAGAAAACAGGGAGAAAAAATCAGCAAAAACAGATCTGAATCCCTTGGAAAAAGGCCTATTGCCCGATTTCAGAGGAATGGGGATGAGAGAGGTTCTCAAACAAAGCAGGGGGCTGGGATTGAAAGTGAGCCTGAAGGGATCCGGCCTTGCAATGGAACAAAAGCCTGCAGCAGGCTCATTAATCAATCAGGCAAAAAGACTGGTTGTAAGTTTTGAGCCCCCAACTTAGTGAGATGGGTTTCAGGATCAAGGTGACAAAAAAAACGCTACAATTAAAACAACTCCTCGAAGGATACCCTGTTTCCCATGTAAGCGGGGATCTTTCCGTGGGCATTGTCGGTCTGGCCTACGATTCCCGGAGAGTCAAACCCGGTTTCCTTTTCACGGCATTGAAAGGCCACAATCTCGACGGAAGACGATTTATTGATGAGGCGGTTTCAAAAGGAGCCGTCGCAGTCGTTCAAGAAAGTTCTGGAGGACACGATGAAGGAGAACCGAAGACTGCCCACCGAGAAGGGGTTGTCCAAATCCAGGTAAAAGATGCACGGGAGGCGCTTTCTCAGCTTGCGGCCCGCTTTTACGATAATCCTTTTTCCGGAATACCCCTTATCGGCATTACAGGAACAAATGGAAAAACAACCACGAGTTATCTCCTGGAATCGATCCTCAGCAAAGCAGGAAAAAGGCCTGGAATCATTGGTACCATTAATTACAGAACCCTTGGAAGAATATGGGAAGCATCGGTCACCACCCCTGAATCCCTCGATTTGATGCGGATCATGGGGCAGATGGCATCGGAAAAAGTAACCCATATCGTCATGGAGGTTTCCTCCCATGCACTCCATCAAGGACGAGTTCGGAATTGTCCTTTTCACACGGCCATATTCACGAACCTTTCAAGGGACCACCTGGATTACCATGAGACCATGGACTCTTATTTTGCAACCAAGAGCCTCCTTTTCAAAGGGCTTTCAAAGAACATCCATGACGAGTCCGTAAGGGCGGTCATTAACTGGGATGATCCAAGGGGAAAAGAGCTTGCAGAGCTCACTAAAGTACCCATCCTGACCTATGGTCTTGGGGCAGGGTGTGATGTCACAGCGGAAGAGATTTCCATGACAGCCCAAGGGGTCACGGCAAAACTGGTCACCCCTGCAGGCCCCATTGGGATTCAATCCCCGCTGATCGGTGATTTCAATTTGTACAATATCCTGGCTGCTACGGCCGGAGCACTTTCTGTAGGAATTGCCCTGGAACATATCTCTTCCGGCATCGGTTACCTTCAGGGGGTTCCCGGGCGTCTGGAAAGAGTGGGAAACGATCATTCCCTGTCCATTATCATTGATTACGCCCACACTCCGGATGCCCTTTCAAAGTCACTGGATGCTCTCAGAAAGTTAACTGGCGGGCGACTGATTACGGTCTTTGGGTGCGGCGGAAACAGAGACCGGGGAAAAAGGTCTGAAATGGGATTTGTAGCAGGCCGAAAAAGCGATATGGTCTTTATTACATCCGACAATCCCAGGGACGAAAACCCTGCCCTGATAGCGGAGCAGATCGAAGAGGGTGTCAGGAAATCAAACGCAAAGCATTATCATCTCGACCTGGATCGCAAAAGCGCCATACGAAAAGCAGTCAAAGAAGCACACTTGGACGATATTGTTCTCATTGCCGGAAAAGGCCACGAAACCTATCAGGTTATCGCGGGCAAGAAAAAACTTTTTGACGACAGGGAGACCGCCGCAGAAGCAGCGACGCTTTTGCAGTAATGGCTTATGATGTTGGCTCATCGGATTAAGGTGATATTTTTTCAGTTGTCGAATAGGCCATGCCCAGGTGTCAGGTGTCAGGAAAAAACCTGGTCGCATTCAGCTTATTTATTAGGCTTAATAACAAATACTTATGCTTATTGTAATCAGAAAGCAGGATGTAGGTACTGAAACCTGACACCCGAAACCTGACACCCCGGTTCAGGAAAAAAAAATCTTCCCGCTAATCCGCGATAAGCCATGATGTTCACCTATTCGTATGATTCGTGTGATTCGTGGTTAAAAAAGCATCTTTTTCTAAAGAGGAACCATGCCGGCTGAATGGAATCAAATAACTGCGGGGGAGATAGCCCAGGCCACAGGCGCCACGCTTGACCGTGGAAAAGCCGACACTGTTTTCACGGGTCTGAGTACCGATTCCAGATCCGTTGGCAACGGCGAGTTGTTTATTGCACTCACAGGGGATAGATTCGACGGCCACGATTTTGTTCTCGACGTGGTGCGCAAAGGAGCCCGCGGGGTGATTGTGGAAAGAGCCTTTTTTCAATCCTCCGGGGCGGAAACCCTAAAAACCATACCTGGCGAGATGCGTTATGGTCGGGACACAAAAAACCCGGACCCTTGCATCATCGTAGTCGAGGATTCCCTGAAAGCCCTTGGTGATCTCGCAGCCTGGTGGCGCCGCCGGCACCACGCAAAGGTCATAGCAATAACGGGAAGTTCCGGAAAGACAACATCTAAAGAAATGGCGGCATCCGTTTTTGAGACAGACAACAGAACATTAAAGACCCAGGGGAATTTCAACAATCTGATAGGGCTTCCGCTTACCCTGTTAGGTCTTGAAAAACAACACGATACCCTGGTGCTGGAAATGGGGATGAACAGGCCTGGAGAGATTTCCCGCCTGACCGAGATAGCGGATCCGGATGTGGGTGTAATCCTGAATGTGGGAATGGCCCATCTCGAAGGTCTGCATTCTCTCGAAGGGATTGCCGCAGCCAAATCGGAGTTGATGGAAAAAATCCGTCCGGAAGCCCTGATGGTCCTGAACGGTGACGATGAACTCCTCATGAAAAAAGCCGCCGCCATCTCCAGGAAAAGCATCACCTTCGGTTTTGGTGACAAGAACGATGTGCGCGCCCGCAATATAGAAGCCTGCGGCATAAATGGGACCCGCTTCCAGATGGAATATGCAGGAGATTCATGGCCCGCAGAGCTAAAGGTTCCCGGAATTCACAATGTCTTGAACGCACTGGCTGCAGCTGCCGTGGGAATTGCCTTGGGCGAACGGCCCAAAAAGATCTTAGCAGGACTATCTAGCTTTAAGGGAATAAAAGGCCGGTTCGGAATCGTGAAACTCAAAGGGGACATTTTCCTTGTTGACGATACCTATAATGCCAATCCATCTTCTCTGAAAGCAGCGATAGAAACCGTGAAAACTTTGAGCACGGAAGGAAGGCGGCTCATCGTGGGGCTTGGCGATATGCTTGAACTGGGAAGCGCAGCGGTCCAGTCCCACAAGAATGCGGGCGAACTGGTGGCGAAGGCCGGCACGGCACATTTTTTCGCCATGGGGGAACATGCTCCGGAAATGGAACAGGGAGCACTCGCAGCAGGAATGCCTCCAGAAAGGATAAGGATTGTTCAAGATTGCCGAGAAATGGCTGAAAAGATCATGGAAAAAATGGATGACCGGGATGTTATTTTTTTGAAAGGTTCGAGAAGGATGGGCCTTGAGAGAGTTTCCGAAGCAATCAAAAAGCAGCTAAGAGATGCAATCAGCCGTTAGCCGCATGAAATCGAATAGTTCCATAAATCTCAACGATTGATGGTACCGAAAAAAAGTGATTACTACGGCCGAGCACCGCATTCCCACGCTGGAGCATGGGAACGAGGGATCCCCTTGAACCATTGAACTTTGAACCCTGAACCGAAACAAAGTTTCACAGGACATCGATGAAAGAAACAAAGAAAATTCTCGTGGTTGATGATGAGCTTGGCATCAGGATACTCCTTTCCGAAGTACTGTCCAGCAGGGGATTCCAGGTGAGTTTGGCGAGAGATGGAATGGAATCCCTGGAAAAGCTGGAAAAAGATCATTTCGACCTTGTCGTCACGGATATCAATATGCCCAGACTGGATGGGGTCGACATGTTAAAAGCCATGAAACAAAATGGTCGAACAGAAAAAGTGATTGTTATGACGGGAGATGTATCCGATACGAGATTAGAGGACCCTGAAATGTATCGAGTAGAGTCACAAATCTATAAACCGTTCGGATTGGCAGCTTTTTTAAATACGGTAGACACACTAACCACCTGACATCGGAGAAGGGTACTAATACAGTAATGCTATTTAAGCTCATATACTTCTTCCATATCGACCTGTCCTGGCTGAACGTATTCAGATATATCACGTTCAGAACCATACTTTCGAGCCTGACAGCATTGATGATATGTTTCTTGCTAGGCGGGTGGACCATCAGAAAACTCAGGAATTTACAAATCGGACAACAGATCCGGGATGACGGTCCTCCCAGCCATCAAATAAAATCAGGAACCCCCACCATGGGAGGATGTCTCATTCTGCCTGCGGTTCTCCTGTCCACGCTTTTCTGGGCAGAGCTGTCTAACGTTTATATTTGGACTGCCATATTTGCCCTCGTATTTTTTGGCGGAATCGGATTTACGGATGACTATTTGAAGATATCCAAGAAAAACAGTCGAGGGCTGAGTGCAAGGTCCAAATTATTGTTACAGACCGTGGGTGCTTTCACAGCAGCTATCATCATTTATTGCCAGCCCGGGTTTGATTCCCTCTTGAACGTACCGTTTTTCAAACAGGCTGCACCTGATCTCGGTCTTTTTTACATCCCGTTCGCAGCCTTCATTATCGTGGGGACATCAAACGCAGTCAACCTGACGGACGGACTGGATGGACTCGCCATCAGTCCCGCGATTGTCGCTTTCGGAAGTTACCTCATCTTCGCCTATTTAGCCGGCCATGTGAAGATCGCTTCCTACTTGCAGATTCCATACCTTCCCGGTGCCGGCGAACTCTGCATCCTGTGCGGAGCGCTTGTTGGAGCTGGATTAGGGTTCCTTTGGTACAACGCCTACCCTGCGGAAATTTTCATGGGGGATGTGGGGTCTCTTCCCCTTGGCGCAGTACTGGGAACGGTCGCAGTAATGACCAAGCAGGAAATCCTGCTCATCCTGGTGGGAGGTCTTTTTGTTTTTGAAGCACTGTCGGTCATTTTCCAGGTATCCTATTTTAAATTGACCGGGGGTCAGAGAATTTTTCGCATGGCTCCTATTCATCATCATTTTGAAATGAAAGGCTGGTCTGAACCAAAGGTAATCGTAAGATTTTGGATCATCGCAATCATTCTGGCCCTCATGTCCATCAGCACCCTAAAACTCAGGTAAGCCCCGATGCAGATGCGAAATGACATAACAGAGAAAAACGACGAAACACCATCGGATGGGGGGATGGCCGGCAAAAAGATACTGGTCGTGGGCCTGGGAATTTCAGGGCTCTGGTCTTCACTTTGCCTTGCCGGCAAGGGCGCCGGGGTAACGGTCACGGAGGAACGAGAGAGGGAAGATATTGACCCTGAAGTCCTGAGCATCTTGGCAAATTCCGGTGTTCTTGTGGAAAGTGGGGGGCATCAGCTTGAAAGCTTTTTGCACGCGGACATGATCGTGTTAAGTCCCGGCGTTCCCCATGACACACCCCTCATTCAATCGGCTGCCACAAAAGGCATCCCGATAATCGGTGAAATGGAGTTGGCGGCGCGTTTCATCAAAATCCCGATCATCGCTGTAACAGGAACCAATGGCAAATCATCCGTCACCACCTTGATCGGGAACATGCTTGAAAAGGCGGGGAAACAGGTCTTTGCGGGAGGCAACCTGGGAATCCCCCTGGCCGCCTATGTTGCACGCAATGAAAAGGCGGATGCCATCGTTGCGGAGGTAAGCAGCTTTCAACTGGATACCATGGTTTCCTTTTGCCCGGAAGTTTCCATCATACTGAATATTTCCCCCGACCACCTGGACAGGTACAAGGAATATGAAGACTATGTCCGGTCAAAACTGCGCATATTTGAAAATCAGGGAAGCGGTCATTATACCATCGTAAACGATAATGACCCCGTTCTACACCTGACCGAAGCGCCTTCTCCCGTAACCATGCTCCGTTACGGTCTGGAAAAAATGGGAGGAAGACATGCCTTTCTCGATCAAAATGCCATCCAAGCGCAACTGGAGGGATCCAAACCCTGTTCTTTTTCTCTGGAGCATTTTTCCCTGCCGGGCGCCCATAACATGGAGAATCTGATGGCGGTGGTACTTGCAGGCTTGGCGTTGCAGGTAGATCCGGAAATCATTCAACAAACCATAAACGAATTCAAGGGATTACCCCACCGGTTGCAAATGGTGGAAGAGATACACGGAATTTCTTTTTTCAATGATTCCAAAGCAACCAATATCGATGCCGCAATCAGGGCTATCAGGAGTTTTGATCGCCCAATCATCCTTATTGCGGGGGGAAGGCATAAAGGCGCGGACTACGATCCCCTGGTAGAGGCCGCAAAACCGAATGTGAAACATGCAATTTTTATGGGAGAGTCCGGCGACATACTCGCAAATGCTTTCGAAGGACATATCCCTTTTTCCTTGGTCGAAGACATGAAATCGGCAGTGACCAAAGCCCTTTCAAAAGCGGCAAAGGGAGACGCCATACTCCTTGCCCCGGCTTGCTCCAGTTTTGACATGTATTCCAGTTACGGGCACCGGGGAAAAACCTTTAACAGCGCTGTACGAGACTTGGCTCATGGCTGAGAAAGCTTCAACCGATTCGGGGTACAATTATCTGATCCTGGTCCCCACCATGCTGTTAATCTGCCTGGGGCTGGTCATGATTTACAGTGCAAGTTCAAATCTGGGACAGCTTCGTCTCGGAGATGGGTATTTCTATCTGAAAAGGCAGACCATCTTTTGCATTATCGGGATCGCAGTCATGTTTACAACAAGATACATCCCCCATACGCTGTATTCGAAATTTGTGTATCCCCTTCTGCTCATCAGTGTCGGCCTCCTGGGGCTTCTGTTTATTCCAGCTCTGAGCCGAGAAATAGGAGGCGCCCACCGGTGGTTGAACCTGGGATTACTGACCTTTCAACCGTCCGAACTGGTTAAGTTCTCTCTGGCGGTTTATATGGCCTATTCCATGTCGAAGAAGAGTGCTGAAATGGCATCTTTTTCAAAAGGAGTGCTGCCCCACCTGTTGATTGCAGGCATATTGATGCTGCTGATTCTGCTTCAACCTGATCTTGGCACTACGGTTATTATCGGTTTGTGGATGCTGATTGCCCTCTTCGTGGGCGGCGTGAGAATTTTCCATATTTCTTCTATTTTTCTTCTTTGTTCTCCCCTGGTGATATGGCTGATAACCAGTGCCGACTACAGGATGAAAAGATGGTTGGCCTTCATAGACCCATGGGAAGACCCCACAGGCAAAGGATTCCAGATCGTCCATTCCTTCATGGCCTTCGGGTCGGGAGGGATCTTTGGCGCAGGCCTTGGGAACAGTAAACAAAAGCTCTTTTATCTGCCGGAGTCCCACACGGACTTTGTCCTGTCCATCACGGGCGAAGAACTGGGGCTTTTAGGGGTGGCTTCCATCATCATTCTTTTCGGCACATTAATTATGGGAGGCATTCGGGTCGCACTGAAGGCGCGGGATCTTTACAGCACGTATCTTGCCCTCGGAATTACCAGCTTCTTAGGACTGCAAGTCGTAATCAACATGGCGGTGGTCATGGGCCTGCTTCCTACCAAGGGCTTGACCCTTCCGCTCATAAGCTACGGTGGGTCATCCCTGGTCATGACGCTCCTGAGTATAGGCGTTCTCTTGAATATCTCTGCAAAGAGCTGAGATGCGAAAATGAAACAGAAGTCGGAATACCGAATCATCATTGCAGGAGGAGGAACTGGCGGCCACCTGTTCCCCGGAATCGCAGTAGCGAGAGAAATACAGTCAAGGCACCGGAATACTGAAGTTCTTTTTGTGGCAGGGCGGAAAAGAATGGAGACAGGAATTTTGTCAACCTATCAATTTCAGACGGAATTTATTGATGTAAAGGGACTCAAAGGCCAGGGATGGAAACAAGGGCTTCAAGTCCTGGCTCGAATTCCCAAAAGCATCATGCAGTCGGTCTCCATAATCAGGCGTTTTTCTCCTTCGGTTGTTCTGGGAGTCGGAGGATATTCTTCCGGACCGTTTTGCCTGACCGCCAGGGGAATGGGAATTCCAACGGCCATTCATGAACAAAATTCCTACCCCGGCCTCACAAATCGAATGCTCACAAGGATAGTCGATCGCACCTTTATCTCTTTTGAAACATGTGAGCCCTATTTAAAGACGAAAAAGAAGGTGCTCACAGGCAATCCGGTACGTGAAGAACTCATCCGGGAGAATGCGAACAGGCCTCAAAACGAAGACTTCTCCGTACTGGTTGTTGGTGGCAGCCAGGGCGCAAGGGCAATAAATGAGGCGTTTGTAGAGACCTTGGTCCAATGGAAAGACGCAGGGAAAAAGATTCGGGTAACCCACCAGACCGGTCAGGCCGACTATGAAAGGGTTCAAACAGATTACACAAACAAGGGTCTTTCGGGGAAAGTGGCCCCGTTTATCAAAGCGATGGCAGAAGCATACGGATCTGCAGACATGGTTGTCGGCCGAGCGGGGGCAACAACCATCTTTGAACTGGCAGCATTAGGAAAGCCTTCCGTGCTGATTCCTTACCCTTTTGCGGCAAACAACCACCAGGAAACAAATGCGAATGCCCTGTTCAACACTGGCGGCGCGGAAATGATCCACCAGAAAGACCTGAACGGAGAGAGCCTCAGTAGAGTCCTTATGAAATACATGAATAACAGGGCTGCGCTTAAAAAAATGGGAGAAAGGGCCCGCCGCATATACCGCCCGGACGCTGCAAAAAAAATTGTCGATGAGCTGGAGGCTATCAGGCTATGAAGCAATTCGGAAAAGCAAAACAAATTCATTTCATAGGGATCGGGGGCATCGGCATGAGTGGCATTGCTGAACTGCTGATCAACCTGGGATATGAAGTCAGCGGTTCAGATCTCAAAGATACGGCTGTAACCAGAAGGCTTACGGAACTCGGAGGCACTTTATTCAAGGGGCACCGGGCGGAACAGGTGGAAGGCGCAGACGTTGTCGTCTATTCTTCAGCCGTGAAAGAAACCAATCCCGAGGTAATAGAAGCGAAGGCTCGATTCATCCCGGTCATACCGAGAGCGGAAATGTTGGCTGAATTAATGCGTCTCAAATATGGCGTAGCCATTGCGGGGGCCCATGGAAAAACAACCACCACGTCGATGGTAGCGTCCATCCTGACCGGAGGCAGTATGGACCCAACCGTTGTCATTGGCGGGAGGTTGGATATCTGGGGTGGATCAAACGCCAAACTTGGACAGGGAGAAATTCTGGTTGCCGAAGCCGATGAAAGTGACGGCTCATTTCTTGCGCTGTCTCCCACCATTGCGGTCGTAACCAATATAGATCTCGAACATCTGGATCATTACGGGAGCATGGACGCAATCCGGACGACATTCATCAATTTCATTAACAAAGTTCCGTTTTACGGGGTTTCAGTATTGTGTCTTGACAACGAAGAAATCCAGGGAATAATTCCCCATCTCAAAAAACGATACATTACCTACGGCATGAGTTCACAAGCGGATCTGAGAGGAAAAGACCTCATAAAAGAAAAAGAAGGAACCAGCTTTGAGATTACCCTACATGGAGATTCCCTTGGCAGAGTTTCCGTGGGAATGCCGGGAGAGCACAATGTTTTGAACGCCCTTGCCGCTACAGCGGTCGGTCTTGAGCTGGATCTGGAAATGGAAATAATCAGAAAAGGACTCAAGGCATTAGGAGGGCTTGCAAGGCGTTTTCAAGTAAAGGGGGAAAGAGAAGGGGTACTGTTCCTTGACGACTACGGTCATCACCCCACCGAAATCGCAGCCACGTTGAAAACCGTGAAAGAATGCTGGCCGGAAAGGCGGTTGATGGTCGCTTTCCAGCCGCACAGATTTACACGTACAAAAACGCTTTTGGACCGTTTTGCCATCAGTTTCAACGATGCGGATGTCTTGCTGGTAGCCCCCATATTTCCCGCAGGAGAGCAGCCGATTGAAAACATCAATGCAGAGAACCTTGTACAGGAAATAAGGAATCACGGCCACAAGGAAGTCTTCTCTTTTTCCGGAGAGGCCGCAATGGAAAAAGCTATTCTGGAATGGTTCAGGCCGGGGGATCTCCTGCTAACGTTAGGAGCCGGAAATATTTATCAGATGGGTACCCGGATTCTGGACACACCAGGGAAGATCTGTACCGGTACCTGAACATGAATGACGAGCAAAAAAAACAACTGCTTCACATGTTCAAAAGCAGGGTCTCCTTTGACCACGCCATGGCCCGGTGCACCACTTTCAGAACCGGGGCTGAAGCAGATGCGTTTATGGAAGTCCTTGAAGAGGAAGAACTCTGTATGCTCATACCCTGGGTTTTAAAAGAAAGTCTCCCATACATGGTAATCGGCAAGGGCAGCAACTTGCTTGTGAAGGATGGTGGGTTTAGAGGAATCGTTGTTCGTCTTGGCGGAAAGCTCTCTGAATTGGGGTTTGACGACAGCCGGAAAACTCGCGTTCTTGCAGGAGCGGGTCTTTCCATCAAGGATTTCCTTTTGTGGTGCAAAGTCCAGGGTCTTGCCGGTATGGAATTCCTTGCCGGTATTCCGGGAACTCTGGGGGGCGCCCTGTTTATGAACGCCGGCGCCTTTGGGGAGGAAATCTGTGAGCATGTAGGTATAATTCATATGGTCACACCCACGGGATTGAAGAAACATCTAACAAAGGTTGAACTGAGGTTCTCCTATCGCAAGCTGGAAATTGAAACGGGAGACATCATAACCCGCATCTGTTTTCAAATGGAAAAAGGATCTAAAAAAGAGATTTCACAACGCATGGCAGGTTTTCTCAAACAAAGACGGGAAACCCAGCCTCTGGAATTTCCCAGCGCAGGTTCCGTATTCAAGAATCCTCCAGGGGATTTTGCAGGCAGTCTCATTGAAAAAGCAGGCTTGAAGGGAACTCGCAGGGGCGGTGCCATGATCTCAGAAAAACATGCCAATTTCATTGTGAATACGGGCGGGGCAAACTCAAAAGAGATTCTTTCACTAATCGACCTGGCTCAAAGAAAGGTGAAAGAGGATTTTGGGGTCAAACTGGAGTTGGAAATCCAGGTAGTCGGTGAGTAAACAGAGGCGTCACCCAAAAAAGAGCAATTAACGGTCAGTTATAAGCTAACTGCTAAAAGCTAACAACTAAAGGCTAATTTCCTTGAAAAGCAAGACAGACAAAAACAAGGATAAGAAAGGAAGACTCTCTTCTGCTCTGGGAGTGATTCATAGTGCAGGATCTGTACTACTGAAGATCTTCATGCTTGTCCTATTCGTCGCTGTAATCAGCTTTTCATTTTTGTCGCTCTACCAGTACCTGCTTTCATCTCCTTATATGCGCCTGGAAGAGGTAAAAATTACAGGGATCGAAGAAAAAATCATGGCCGAATTAAAAAAAACCCACAATCTCAATGCAGATCAGAGTCTTCTTGGAATCAATCTCAACGAGCTCAACAGAGAGATAGAAAAACATCCCTGGATACGATCTGTCAGGCTGGAAAGAAGGTTTCCCAACACCCTGATCGTGGAAGTAGAAAGGCAGGAACCCCTTGCCATGGTCGTCATGGAACAGATGCACTACATGAACAGATACGGGGAGATTTTCAAAAAAGTCGAGGGGCAGGACCCTATTGATCTTCCCGTAATAACCGGCATCCCGAAAGACACGATAAAATCTCGGGAACTGCTGAAAAATGCCGTCCATGTAATGGAAATTCTGGAAGCAGAAGCCGAGCCCTGGTCTCTGAACCAGGTCTCCGAGATCCATGTGAGAAACAACGATGAGATGTCACTCTACTTCAATCATCTCAAGGCTGAAGTCAGATTCAAATGGCATCATCTCGCAGGAAAATTAGATGGCCTGCGAAAGGTCTCTAAACATCTTGCAAAAACGGGAAAGATAGAACAAATCAACCGTATCGACCTGAATTATGGGGATGGGGCGGTTGTTTCTTTTAAGAATAGTTAAGAGTAAAAGAAAGGGGAAAAAAGACAATGGCCGAGCAAATCATCGTAGGCCTCGACATAGGAACCACCAAAATCTGCGCCGTGGTAGGAAATGTGTTTCAGGATGGAGTAGAGATCATTGGCATGGGCAGCCATCCTTCAGAGGGTTTGAGAAAAGGGGTTGTCATCAATATCGAAAACACGGTCAACTCCATCAAAGAGGCCATTGAAGAAGCTGAGACCATGGCCGGTTGCGAAATCAGCTCAGTGTATGCGGGCATTGCGGGTGGACACATCAAAGGCTTTAACACCCTCGGAGTCCTTGATCTCAAAGAAAGGGAAGTCACCAAAAAAGATATCGCCCGCGTGATAGAAGTGGCGAGCGCAGTGGCCATTCCCATGGACAGAGAAGTTATCCATACCCTCGTCCAGGAGTTTATCGTCGATGACCAGGACGGTATCATAGACCCACTAGGAATGGCCGGGGTTCGCCTGGAAGCAAAGGTACATATCGTCACGGGAGCGGTAACATCCGCACAAAATATCATTAAGTGCGCCAACAGGGCAGGACTGGATGTGTATGATATTGTCCTGGAGTCACTTGCCTCCAGCGAGGCGGTATTAGCGAAAGAAGAGCGAAATCTCGGAACCGCGTTGATTGACTTTGGGGGTGGAACCACGGATCTCGCCCTTCTCTCAAGAGGGGTGATTAAACATACATCCGTACTGGCCCTTGGCGGAGACAACCTGACCTACGACATTGCCGTGGGCCTCAGAACACCGCAGATAGAAGCAGAAAAAATCAAGATCAAATACGGTTGTGCGCTCTCCTCCATGATCGGAAAGGATGAAACAATAGAAGTCCCCGGGGTCGGAAACAGAAAACCAAGAATTTTATCACGAGAGATCCTGGGGGAAATTCTTGAACCGAGAATTGAAGAGATTTTTTCTCTCATATACAGCGAATTGATCAGTTCAGGGTATGTGGAAATGGCAAGCTCAGGGGTTGTGGTTACAGGGGGATCTGCGGAACTTCCGGGAATAAGCGATATGGCGGAACAGATCTTTAATGCTCCGGCTCGAATAGGCTACCCGCAGGGAATAACCGGGCTCACCGAACTTGTCAACCAGCCCATGTATGCAACAGCGGTAGGTCTTGTCCTCCACGGGGCCAAGTCCATGGAAAAGAAAAAGAAATTCAGGATAAGGGATACCAATATATTCCATCTTGTGATGTCAAGGATGAAAAAATGGTTTCGGGAAATTGTTTAATTAGAAAAAGCCGTTAGCGATTAGCCCTAAGCCATTAGTTCTTACAATATCAGATAGTTACGGTGAAGTAAGTTAACACAAGAGATGAAAAGATCGGCATCCTTCATCCATAAGTTTACACTTTTCTTGGAAATGGGGTATGTTTTCTGGTTGAAAATCGGATGCTCAAACTGGAAATCCGAAACTGGAAATTGGATAACACATCCGAATTAATG
>Ga0075112_1000033_pt1 | contig 64616 bp, 50 predicted proteins | sample AntAceMetag02UKF_FD_69783 | JGI IMG/M metagenome (GOLD analysis project Ga0075112, IMG submission 69783) | Saline lake microbial communities from Ace Lake, Antarctica - Antarctic Ace Lake Metagenome 02UKF | ecosystem: Environmental > Aquatic > Non-marine Saline and Alkaline > Saline | place... | reverse complement strand
AATCTTGTAGTAAAGTTAAAGAATAATTTTTGAAAATGTTATTAATAATAATACCATTAACTGTATCATATCTTATAGATCTAAAAGATGTTGTTTTATCATCGTTTTTCTTTATTCTTATACTATTTTCAAAATATTTATTATCATAAAGATAATATATATTCAAAATTCTCTCTTCTGTCTCCTTCTTTATATGTAAACTAGTAATAAATTTATCTAATTTTGCTATATCTTTTGTGAGAAAACATGATTGGAACATAGCTGAATCACCTGAAGATATATCTGACCAAAGAAGAATATAAAAATCCATAAAAGACTCATTTACATTACTTACCTTTTTGATTACATCTGGGACTTTTCACATCATAATTCACTTTACATCCTCTGGAGCTGGTACATCTCATCCATATTCTTCAGCTAATACTATATTATTATATTTTTTCAATGAATCAAAGAAGTTTTCTTTCCAAGAATCTACAGAAGTTACTATATCTATAATAGACAATATATTGTCCATAGAATATTTATCTTTATCTTTCCAAATTGCTTGTATATCATCTCTTGTATCATCCAAAAAGCCTAAAGATTCTTGAAGATAATCAAAAACTTCTAAGTCTTTTACTTTGAATAGATAATCTACATACGTATATTCTGGTACCAATAAATTGATAAGTGAGATAAAATCTGCATTAAAATATGATGAATATCTTTTGATATATATATCTCTAGATGTTTTCTTCAAAAGAGCTGTAATATTCTTTCCTTCTACTAACATACCTCATATTGACCATTTGTAAAAATCAATATCATTTTCTATAATATAAATTTTTTGGATATGTTTTGTAGTAGAATATACAAAGTAAAGAAAGTTTACATCTTCTAATAGAATTTTCTTGAATACTTCTACTTTTTCTTTAATTTTTTTAATCTTTTTAGAAGCCATATTTTTATAAAGCAACTCTATGAATACATCTAGAAATAATTTAAATTTTTCCTCATCTGTAAGTATATTTGGATATTGTTTGAATCTTGCAAAATAAATATATATTATATCATAAAATGTTTTATTCAATATAATATAAAAATCTATAAGATTCTCTTTTTTGATTTTTTCATAATAAATATGAGAAGCTAATATAGAAATAGTAAAAGCTATTGTACTAACACCATATTTTTTTCGTCAATTCAAGGCTCCAAATATTTTGTATCTATAATGAATGTCTTTTTTCATAGACAAAAAATTATTCTTTCTGTTTTCTAGATAGGAAAATTTTGTATCTAAAAAGTTAATCTTACGATTTTCTAAGATTTTCTTGATTGATATAAAATAAAAAAGTTCTGAAGAGATAATATTCAAATGAAAATTTATCAATGACAAAGCATTATCTTTTATATCATCAGGGAAGAATTTTAATAATATTTTCTTAAACATATAGATTGGTCAAAATTAAATCCAGTAATTAATTGTAAGGCTTTCATATGATTTTTCAAGAGTTTTTGGCTCTATTTTCATTTCTAATGAATATTAGATTTAATTTAGACTTAATTCTGTTATATATTTTTAAAATATCCGGATATTTATATCCTATATTAGGACATATCACATCTTTTAAATCTTCATAGAAATTTGCTTTTTTTAGATTTTTATTTATAATGAAAAGATGTTTATAATGAAATTATAATGAAATTATGGAAGAAAATCCGTTAGAAGATTATAAGAATGATGAATTAGGTATATTTATAGAAACTCACTTATTACAAGATGAGAATATTTTGGAATGTATAAAAAAAACTCAAATAGAAATTAATGATGAAAATTGGCTTGAATATATTTATAATAATACTTTTATGCTTATAGGAGGATTGAAAAATAATGAGATATTAGCAAATTATGAAGGAGAAAATCAAGCAAAAAAAAGTGTAAGACTTATAATACAAGCTTTGGAAAAAGGAATTGTAAAATATTATGATACAGAAGAATTGAAGGCAGTAAAAGAGAATCTGTTAACCCCTAAATATCAAAAAGAAATAAAAGTTATAAAAAGAAACCATGTATTGAATAAAATAGTTTCATATTGTTTGATAGCTCTACTTTTGGCAGTAGTATGATTTGCTTCATATTTTGCGTATCTTTACTCTAATGATCAAGTTTTTCAAACTCTAGTGAATAGATTTGTAGAAGTTGCCAAAGCTTACGGTAACTAGATACTTAAATTTCCATTAGATAAAATAAGTATTCAACATTAAATTCAGTTTAAAATTCATAATCAAACATGACAAAATATATCCTCCACGGTGGTGCAACTAGAATAGATAACCAACATAATCATAATTTTTTCTTAGAAATTATAAAATGATGATCTAATATTTTGATAGTGCAATTTGCTAGGAAAAAAGAAATCTGGGATGATATACTTATCAATGTAACTAATGACTTACAAAATCTATCCCCTGATAAAAAACTAAAAACAGCTCTAGCTAGTGAAAATACCGAAGAATTTAGAGAACAAATAAAGAATGCAGATTCTATATATATAATGTGAGGAAATACACATATACTACAAGATTATCTAGAAAAAATCCCTAATGTAGACAAGTTGTGGACAAACAAGACAATAGCTGGGTCTAGTGCAGGAGCCCTAGTATTAGCTAGATATTATTATGAAAATGATGATGACACATACAACAAATGATTAGACATATTGCCTTACAAATGTTTTTGTCATTATAATAACGACAATAAAAAGATTTTAGATAAACTAATAAAATTTTGAGATAATTCAGAAATTCTTACTCTAGAAGAAACCAAATTTATTATAATTGAAAAAGATGGAAAATATCACCGCTAAAACGGGACCAGTAAGTAAGAATAATTCTGTGGTATATCCGGAGAAATTCAAAATATTATTACTAAATTCAGGATAAACATATTTTCCTTGAAAAAAGCTTGAAACAAGCATAAAAATCTGTAATATTACAGATGTTGATTTTTTATAAATTAATATATCATTAAAAATGGATTTAAAAGGACAAATGTTTGATGAAGTAGGAACCAATAGCGACTTTATATCCTGAACAGATATGGAGCAATCTATTATACAAAGAACTTTCCTATGGTTAGGATGAATTACCGCTCTTGTATTTGGAGTAGGGTATTATGTTCTTGGACTTATGCAAAGTGGGGCTATAGATATGAGCACATATATGTGATATTATTGGTTATCCTTTATAGGATGATTATGACTTGTAGTAGCTATAAGTTTTGGTGCTAGGAAATTCAACTATATGACATTAGCAATTATGTTTATATTATTCTGATTATTGGAATGATTTGGACTTGCTGGAGTGTTTGCAGCATACAACCAAGCATCTATTATAAATGCTTTTGCGGGCGCATCCATTATGTTTATTACTATGGCATTATGGGGATATTCTACTAAAACAGACCTTAGCAAACTTGGAAATTTGTTTCTTGTATGACTTATAAGTATAATCGTAATAAGCTTACTAAATGTATTTATATTCAAATCATCCTGATTAGAAATGGTTATAAGTATATTTTGAATCGTATTATTTTTATGATTGACAGCTTATGATTTACAAATGTTAAAAAGATGAGCAGCAAGTTGAGATAGAAGATTAGAAATATTTTTCTGACTATGATTATTTCTAAATTTCATAAATATATTCCTATTCTTATTGAGTCTATTTGGAGGAAGAGACTAAATAAATTTTTCTGTAGGAAACCTAAAAATATTGAGTTAATAACAAATAACCCTGAATCAAAATAATGATAATTATTATATCAGGGACTTTACTATTTATTTATAAAATAATGATTGATTTAAAAGATTTGAGAAATGATACAGCAAAATATATAGAAGCAGCGAAAGCTAAGAATTCTACTATAGACTTTGATTTAGTTCTAGACTTAGATAAGCAAGTAAGAGAACTTAAAGGCGAATTACAAGAAAAGCTTACTGAAAGAAATCAAGCTACTGTAGCAATTCAAACTAAAATGAAAAATGGTGAGAATGCAGATGCAGAAAAATTGGCTGTAAAGAAATTGAAAGAAGTTATTGCTGAAATTCAAGGGAGATTAACAGATGCTGAAACAAAATTTAATGAATTAGTTTTTGCTATACCTAATCCTTGCGCTCCTGAAGTACCTCTTGGAAAAGATGATAGTGAAAATCAAGTAATGTATAATTGGGGTGAAAAACCTGAATTTGATTTCCAACCATTACCTCATCGGGAAATTTTGGAAAAAAGAGGAATGCTAGATAGTGAAAGAGCTACCAAAATAAGTGGAAGTAGATTTGTCTTTATAAGAGATCAACTAGTGTTATTAGAAATGGCTCTTATGCAATATGTATTCCACAAATTATACAAGAAATGATTTAGACCTACTATGGGACCAAATCTAGTAAAAGAAAACGCTATGTATGGTACAGGTTATTTCCCTGCAGACAAAGACCAGATATATAGTGTAAATCCATGAGAAGATGACCTATATCTTATAGGTACATCTGAAGTTACTACTGTAGGACAACATATGAATGAAAATATAGATATAAATGACCTACCTTTAAGATATGTATCTTACTCTCCTTGTTTTAGAAGAGAAGCTGGAAGTTATGGTAAAGATTTAAAATGACTTATCAGATTACATCAATTTAACAAAGTAGAGATGGTGAGTTTTGTAAAACCTGAAGATAGTTATAAAGAGCATGAATTTCTAGCAAGTATAGAAGAAGAAATATATCAAGAACTTGGAATTCCTTATCAAAAAATGCTTATCTGTAGTGGAGATTTATGAGCTCCTGCAAGTAAAAAATATGATTTGGAAGGTTGGTTCCCAGGTATAGGAAAATACAAAGAACTTACAAGTACTTCTAATACTACAGATTATCAAGCTAGAAGAATAAACTGTAAAATGGTAAATGGTAGAGAAAAAGAATTCTTACATATATTGAATGGAACTGGAACTTCTGATAGACCAGTTGCTGCGATAGTAGAAAACTATCAAACTAAAGATATGAGAATCAAAGTACCTGAAGTATTGCAACCATTTATGGGAGGAATGAAGGAATTTTAGTAGTTAGTACGTCATCTTGAGTGAAACGAAAGATCTCCATTATAAGTTATAAAGAAAACATATTCTATATTGATATGAAAATATTGAATCCGTTACTTTTTCTATCTAATGGAGATTCTTCATTTCAATATCACAGAACTACGTGACAAACTCAGAATGACTTTTTATTTTCAATTGAAAATAACTATCATGGAAAAAGTGTTTTTTGATGGTGAACTTGGAAAAGTTTGTGGAGTTTTGGAAACTGTAGACAACAAAGATGAGATAGTTATATTAGTTCATTGATTTAGTTCTACAAAAGAAACTAGCGCTAAAGTTAATGCAAAGATATTAAATGAAATTTGAATAAATGCTTTGAGAATAGATTTAGATAATCAATGAGAATCTGAATTAGATTTCAAAACTGGAATTACTATTCCTAATTATATCAAACAGGTAGAAGCAAGTATAAAATTTGTAAAAGAACTTTGATATAAAGAAATTAGTCTACTTGGTAGTAGTTTTGGTGGAATTGTGGTATTATCTACTGCTATTACACACCCTGAAATCAAAAAAATCTTCCTTGGAGCTCCTGTTTTGGACCTTCAAAGACATCTAAAAAACAAATATGGAGAGAAAAAAATAGAAGAATTTAGAAAAAATAATAAAATGTCTCGTCTTGATAGAAATGGAAATAGATTTCATTATACTTTTGATTGTTATAAAACAGCAAAACCTTTTTCTATGTTTGACCATGCTCCAAATTTAAAACAAGAAATTATGATAATACAATGAGATAAAGATGATAGCGTAGATTATAAAGTAGCTATAGAATTAGTAGATAAATTCCCTAACGCAAAATTACATATTATAAAATGAGCTGACCATAAATTATCAGTAAAAGGAAATTTTTATGAATGAAGGGAAATTATGAAAAAATTTTTCACTAAAAAAGATAAATAAATTTCTCAAAAAAGAGTCTAGACCTCTAACTTATGGGTATCAATTTTCCCTACAGGAATATAGAAGTCAACTACTTTTTCCATTTTTGGTTTGACAAAAAGCACTTAGAAGAGTATAATAAGTAAGTGTGTACTTATTTTATAAAAAACTATATGGATTTGGATAAAAAATTCTTGGATTTGGAGGACATAAGAAACTTCAATCCTAAGCTAGAATCACTAACATTGTTACCACATGGAATTGCACAACAAGCTCAAGTGTTACTTTTTGATATTGAATGAAAAAATATAAAAGCCCTTACTACCAATAATCATATCAATGCTGTAAATCAGATTACAGAAAAAATAGAATTGAAATGATATAAATTAGATTTCTATTTTATAGATGATGATTGATTCAATTATGCTCTTACTTGGTATGAAAAATTACTTTCAGAAGAGGATCTAAAAAACAAAGAAATAGCAAACCGTCTAAGTGTAGAAAACAAAGACGCTATAAATATGATTAAACAAGTATATGAAGAAAAAAATAAACTTGCTGAAACTGAATTTATCAAAGAAGTTATCCGTTTATGATTTATGTCATGAGCTTCAGATATCCATTTTCAGTGTGAAGAAATGTGAGTTGTTTTGAGACTTAGAAGAGATGGTGTATTGAAACAAATATTAGTATTTACTCATCTAGAATTCAAAAAGTATCTTATTAAGTTGAAAAATATGTCTTGAGTGAAATTCAATACTGGATTTGTACCTCAAGATGGAAGACTTGATTTTATAGCTACTAAAGAGGGTATAGAAAGGAAAATTGATGTGAGAGTAAGTTTTATGCCTGCATTGCATGGAGAAAGTATAGTTATGAGATTTTTGGATAGCTCTACTGGTATTCGTTCTCTTACAGATATAGGTTTTCGGTGAAGTGGACTAGAGATTATGAGTGAAAATATAAAACAAACTCATGGTATGATACTTATTACTTGACCTACAGGTTCGGGTAAGTCTACTACTATGTACAGCATTTTGGATAAACTAAATTTGCCTACAAATAAGATAATTACTTTGGAAGATCCTGTAGAATATGAAGTTCCTTGATTACAACAATCTCAAATATATCCTGACAAAGGATATGGCTATGCTGAAGGTTTAAAATCAATACTTAGACAAGATCCTGATATTATTATGGTATGAGAAATTAGAGATTTAGAAACAGCTGAAATATCTATCAACGCAGCTCTTACTTGACATTTGGTATTAGCAACATTACATACCAATACTGCTATAGAAGCAGTATCAAGACTCCTTAATATGTGAGTAAAACCATTTATGCTTGCTCCTGCTTTGAATTTAGTAGTCGGGCAAAGACTTCTTAGAAAATTATGTGATTGTAAAATATATAGAGAAGCTCATATGTGAGAAAATGAAGAAGTAGAATATATGATAAAAAGAATCAAAGATGCTAGTCCTAGAACAGAAATAGAATATAACAATAAACTACCAGAACATGCATGATGTGAAAAATGCTTAACAGATGGTTATATATGAAGAACTGCTGCTATAGAATGTTTTGAAGTAAAAGATAGTATAAAAGAAATGATATTGAATAAAAAATCTACATTGGATATGTATTCTGAAATTAGAACCCTATGATTTTTGACTATGAAGGAAGACGCTTATATCAAAATGTTAAGAAGTGAAACAACTATGGATGAGATAAGGAGAGTGCTTGGATAAGGTAACTTCTTTCGTCGTCAATGTAAAATGTATCCCACTTTGTGGGACCAGCAGAGCTGGAATGGAACCATCGTAGTTTTACGAGGTTCAATGTAAAATTGTGAGAAACCTTTAATACTTGAAAATAGTATTTTAGGTTTTTTTATATAAAAAAACCACTCTAAAGTGAACTAGAGCAGTTAGGAAAAAATAATTTTACATTTTACATTTTCTACCACAGGCATAGTTTCGAAATCATAAAACTAATTATTACTTTATAGTTTTATTGTTTCTCAACTAAATTTTACATTATATTTCTCTAAACATATATTAATATAAAACTATCTTAATCAAGAATTCCACAATTCACTGTAACATCAGCTGTACTAGGTGCTTCACTAAACATGTCATGGTCTTCTCCTAAATCTACAACCATAGTACAAACTGTATTTTCTTTTTTGTATCAAACTGCATAAGAGATTGTTCCATCTGCGATATTCCACATATCTTCTATAAATCATTGTTCTTTGAAAAATGGCATAACTTTATCTGAATCAGTACTTTTTTCTGAAGTTTTCAATTCTTTTCCATTTATAGTTATTTGCCCATTTTCTGTACGCCATATAAATTCTTTTTCTTCAATATCTCCAAAAATAGCTACTTCCACTTTTAGATTTTCCATAAATATAGCAGAATTATCCATATCATCTTCTACAACTTCTTCCATAGATTTATTAACATCTATATCTACTTCATTAACTACCACGGGTGGTTTTTTCTCTCCACAAGCTACTAAAGAAAATAGAGATAGAATAATCAATAAAGAAACTAAAAATATTTTCATTTTTATGATTTTTTTAAATTTATAAAATATAATATACCATGATATTAATTCTTTTTATAAATTTTTCAAGCCGTTTTTAGAAAAATAAAAAAGATGTTGCACCACAATATCTCTCCATTTCTTATCCCCTAGCCAAATAAATATCTCAACCACCAAACACATATCTCAACCACTACATAATAATCCCCAGAAAAAAACAGAAAGAACATAAAAATCTCAACCGCTACATAATAATCCCTTTAGGGATTCTTCCACGACAGAATCAAGAATTGAATCCAGAAAAGAATCCAGAAAAGAATCCAGAAAAGAACCTAGAAAAGAACCTAGAAAAGAATCAAGAATTAAATCTAGAACCGAATCCAGAATTGAACCTAGAAAAAATATCTCAACCGCTACATAATAATCCCCTTGGGGATTCTTCCACGACAGAATTTAGAAAAGAATCCAGAAAAAAATCCAGAACCGAATCCAGAAAAGAACCTAGAAAAGAACCTAGAAAAGAATCCAGAATTGAATCTAGAAAAGAATACAGAAAACCGCTATCTAACAATCGAAATAATTTAAAAATTCTGGAGTTTATATTTTTCAGGAATTATTCTATCTACTATCACAACATTATTAAAAATCCCGTCAATCGTTGTTGTGATTTGATTTAATTCCGTCCCACAGGGGAAAAATGTAGCGGAAGAATATTTAAATTATTGAGAATCCTTAGTCGATTTTCACCGAAATCCTACTCAAAGGCTGTTTTATTTTCACTTTATTCTTAGCTCTAATATAAAGAGCCATAGATATTATTTTTCTTACCATTTTTATCTCTTCTTGTAATTCAGTATTGATATACATCTTACTAGAACAAGGCCAATATTCCAAATGTATAGAGTTAAATTCTCCATTGTATCATTCTTGTAGAGACAATATTTTCTGATATAAATCTTCAGACAAGAAAGGAATTATAGGAGATATAAGTCTCAAATATTGTTCCATTACTTCCCAGTATACATAATATCCTGATAGTTTATCAGCATCCATACCACTAGCCCAGAATCTTCTTCTAGATCTTCTGATATACCAGTTAGTTAATTTATCTACAAATGATTTCGCAGCATTTACTGCATTATCCAAGAAATATTTTTCTAAATAATCTGTGGTTTCTTTGATTGTCGCATTCAATTCAGCCAATATCCATTTATCTGTATCATTAGTTACAGTAACTAATGGAAGTCTAGATATTTCTAGATTTTTAGGTTTGAAACTTAAACTTGCAAATATTTCTTCCATACTCATATTGTACATAGCTTGTCATAAGGCTTTTAATACTCATCCATGAGAAACTATCAAAACCTTCTTTCATTTTGCTTCTTCCAATATTTCTTTATATGATTTTTCAACTCTATCTACAAATTCATCCCACTTTTCTCATTCTTTATTGTTATGTCTATAAACAGTTGGTATTTCTTTTCTAGGACAATCAGGATTTTCTGCATAAAGTTCTGAGTGAAGTTTTCCTGAAAATTCACCAAAATCTTGTTCTTTCATAGATTCTTTTTCTATAATTTTTATATCTTTTCCTGTATATTTTTTTACTATAGCAGCTACTTTTTCTGCTGTTTCTTTTGCTCTTTTTAGATTAGAGCTATATATCATATCTATATTCATAGATAATACAGAATCTACAAATGCTTTATCTTCCAGTTCTCCTATAGTAGATTCATCCAAAGATTCATCTATATTACAATCATTCAATCTCTCATTATTATTTGTAGGAGTTTTTCCATGTCTCATAAAATATGCTTGAGTTCATGGATGTTTATATCCGTCTATCTTAGCATATGTTGTCAAAAAGTTTGTTGCATTTTCCATAGGTATAAGGAAAGATTTCAATACTTGCTCTACTCATCTTTCATCAAATCTCAAAGGCTCTCATTTTACTATAGGACCTGATAGCACATAAGTCCTAAAACTGTCTGAACCGTACTGATCGAACAAATGCTTAGGATCAGGATAATTTTTTAGTTTTTTGGACATTTTCTTACCATCCTCAGCCAATATCATACCACTTACCACTACGTTTTTGTAAGAGGTTTCTCATTTGAACAAAGTTCCAAGAACATGAAGCCCTCTAAACCAACCTCTGGTTTGATCCAAAGATTCAGTAATAAAATCTGCAGGATAATTAAGTTCCTCTTTCGCAAAAGGATAATGATCTTGAGCAAATGGCATACTACCAGACTCAAACCAACAATCCAATACAGCTTCTATTCTATGCATCACTCATCCACAAGCTTTACAATCTATAGTGATTTCATCTATATGAGGTCTATGTAAGTCTTTCACTTCTTGTCCACTATGCTTTTCTATTTCAGCTTTGGAACCCAAAACTAATCTTTCTCCACAATCACATTCCCATACAGGCAATGGAGAACCCCAATATCTATTTCTAGATATATTCCAATCTGGTGCACTTGCTATGATATTTACAAATCTTTTCTTGATAGGAGCAGGCACAAAATTCAATTTATCAGTTTCCTTCAACAATAAATCTTTTTGTGATGGTTCATTTACAAACCGACTGTCTATAGCTCTATACATCAACGGTGTATCACAACGCCGACAATGTGGATAACTATGATTTAATGACTCTATTTTTACTATTCTATTTTCTCATTTCAAATCTTGGATTATTTTCTCATTTGCATCGAAAACATACTGTCCATCGTAAGTAGTCACATCCGACGTAAAATTTCCAAACTCGTCTATAGGTAGGAATAACCATTTCCTAGCATCAGCTTTTGGGAATACCTTAGATACAGCATTGAAATCGTCTTCACCAAATCATGGAGCTATATGTACTACACCTGTACCATCTTCAGTAGACACAAAATCACCTGTCAATATCTTGAAAGTTTCTTCTTTGTATTTTGATTCTATATTTTCTGAATTTCTATAAAAATCAAATAATGGCTTGAAATTAATTCATGCTAATTCCTTACCTTTCATCCTATATATAAATACATAATCATCAGCATTTTTATAATATTTCTTCACTAACTTTTCAGCCAATGTATAATATTCCTTAGCTTCTTTATCAAAGATAGTGATATAATCTATATCCTCTCCTACTGCCAAAAACATATTGGATGGCAAAGTCCAAGGTGTAGTAGTCCAAGCTAGTATATTAAAATCTCCATTTGCTAATTTTTCTTGGTCTAGTTCTGGGTTTTTAAATACTTTTTCAAATAAATAATAATCTATAAATTCTCTTTGTAATACCCACTCTTCATCTATAATATTATTATCCATCTTCACAGCAAAACCTAATTCATTATCTGATTCTATTTTTTCTACCCATTTTAGAGCAGTATGTTTATCTGTCTCTTGTACTTTTGGTTCTCCTCCTACCTCTACATCAAAATAATTAACTTGATAAGGCGTTCCTAAATGTATTATTTTTATAGCTCATATATATTCCTTAGAAGTAGTTTCCACTCCTAATTCTTCTTTTAATTCTCTATCTAAAGCAGTTTCTAAATTTTCTCATTTTTCTGCTTTACCACCAGGAAAAAACCATAGATTTTCTTTTTGATGATATATCATCAATTTTTTTCAATCTTTATCACTTATTACTCCACATACTACTTGTGTCATACCATCTTCTGTAGTTGAATTTTTAGTATCATCTCCTTGAAGTTGGAATTTTACTGTAACAGCCTTATCTTGCTTATCTGCATATCCTTCATTTATCTCATAATTAGATAATGTAGTACTACATCTTGGACAATAACCTTGTATTTTGAATCATTTGAATATCAAATTATCTTTGTATAACTCTGAAAATATATGGATCACCGATTCCATATAACTTTGGTCCATGGTAAAATAAGCATTATCTATATCTACCCATCTTCCTATACGAGAAATAAACCGTTTCCAGTTATCGTTTACATTATTTACATAATTTTTACATTCTGTTGTGAATTTATCTATTCCAACTTTTTCCTCTATTTCCTTTTTGGAATTTACTCCCAATATTTTCTCTACTTGATTCTCCACAGGCAATCCATGACAATCCCATCACCACTTACGATATACTTTGTATCATTTCATAGTTACATATCTTGCAACTATATCTTTGATAGAAGAAACCAAAAGATGTCCATAATGAGGATCTCCAGATGCAAAAGGAGGCCCATCATAAAATCTAAAATTTCTATCATCAGATCTTGTATCTAGAGATTTCTGGAAAGTGTTATCTTTTTCCCATAATTCTAAGACACCATCTACCAATTTTTTACTATCCATTTATATACAGTACAAAAGTATAAAATAAGCCCTTCGGCAAAAGTTTTTTATTAATTCTGTCTAGAATCTAGACAAAACAAAAATATCTTCAACTAAGTATTTAGTATAAAGATATTTAAGCTGTATTCAAGGAAAATTTTAGATTTTTGGTAATAATCAATAACATTTTGTGCATAAATATTATTTTATATATTCAGTTTATATTTAAAATCTATAATAGACTTAGGAGAATCCACTTTATAACCTTCTTTATTTAAAGTTTCTTTTATAGAAGAAACTTTTTTATATAAAAACGAAAGATTCTTCTGTAATTCACTATTTTCTTGTTTCAAGCGTTTCCTTTTTGCCTTCAATTTTTTATATCTAGTATCATCAAAAATAGTACCTATTAGGTCTCTAGTTTTTATAAAGAAGTTTTTATATAACAAAATATATAAAAATAACTACTATCTTAATAATTATTCTTTTTTTTTATACGAAAAAAGTGACGGGATAAACCCGCCACTTTCGTAACATTTACAAATTATTGAATTTTGAACTTATGTACAAGTTCTTTTAAGTGTCTAGCCAATTCTCCTATATCTTGAGAATTTCCTTCCACTTCTTCACCTACACTTTTTACCAAATTAGAAGAATTACTAACTTCTGTGATGTCGATGGTTACATCACCAGCCACTGTGGAAATCTGAGCAACATTTTCGTTAACTTCAGAAATACCCATAGCAGCCTGATTTACATTTTCAGCAATTTCACTGGTTGCAGAAGATTGCTCTTCTACAGCTGTAGTGATAGTAATAACAATATCAAAGATATCATCTATAACTGCTCCTACCTGTTTAATTTCTTCTACGGTATCTTTGGTAGAATCTTGAATCATAGAAATACGATTCTTGATTTGACTAGTAGCTTCCGAAGTCTGTTTAGCTAGATCTTTGATTTCATTGGCTACAACAGCAAATCCTTTGCCAGTTTCACCTGCACGAGCGGCTTCAATAGTAGCATTGAGAGCCAAAAGATTGGTTTGTTCAGAAATTTCTGTAATAGTCTCTGTAACTTTACCAATCTCTCGAGCTGATATACCAAGCTCATCAACTTTTTCTGAAGCCATCTTAGACTGCTTGACAGCCTGCTCAGAAATTTCTTTAGCAAGTTCTGAATTTTCAGCTATCTGTTTGATAGTTGCACTCATTTCTTCTGTAGCAGCAGCAACCATATTAACGTTGATTGAAGCTTGTTCACTGGCAGCAGCAACTGAATTCATGTTTACACTCATCTCTTCAGAAGAAGCAGCTACATTAGTTGCTTTGATAGAAGAATGATCTGACTGTTCTACCAAAGTTTCCGACAAAGAAAGAAGATTAACTGATTTTGTATCTAAGTCATCTGAATTCTGAGAAATGCTTCTAAACATTTCTCGAAGGCTTGTTGCCATAGCATTCAATGATTCAGACAAACGCCCAGTCTCATCTTTACCTACAACTTCTACCTTAGCAGTCAGGTCACCACCAGCTAATTTCTCAGCTAATTCTACTGCTTTAGAAAGAGGGTCTACAATACTTTTAGAGAATAAGAAACCCCCTACAAGAGCACATATAGAAGAAATAGAAACAAAAATAATCAAAATGGTTATAGATTGTCTGATAGTAGAGTGCATAATATCTTCTGAAATCTCATACACTTTACTCAATTTACCTACTATTTTCTTGCCTGCATCTTTCCCTGCCTTAGTAAACTCCTTCAAAGACGTACTGTTACTAGATCCTGAAAACTGGTCTTTCTTCCCCTTATAAAGAGATTCGATAGCAGGAATAAATTCGGTATTATGAATTTCCTCTACCTTTTCAAAAATATCTATAATCTCTTTATTGTTTGTAGGAGAAAAAACTCCCTTTTCTGTTTCTCCTCCTTTTAAAATCGCCTCATAATAAGCATCAAATAACTTAACAGATTTTTTATGATTGTCTAATTTTTTTTCCAAATTACTAACATCACCGGCCGTAAATAATTCGGAAATAATTTGAATATCCATTCGAATAGCTTTTCGCATTTCGATAGAACCCGTCACCATTGTATTATTTTGACTTATCTTATTGAAGGAATAATAAGTAATTCCTCCCATAACTACCATCAAAAATACTACAGAAATACAAGATAAAAATAATCTTACTTTGATAGAAATATCTTGAAACTTCATAGAGCTAACCTCCTCAGGTTTTATTAAGAAACAACTAATTTGTTTTTTAGAAAAAATGTTAAAGAATTCCCTCTACTTGTATAAGTAAATAAACTAAAAAGTCAATATGTCTTTAATATAAAATATAAAAACAATTTATATTAAAAATAGTAGTCTTCTCAAGATTAGTAAGAATGAATTTATGTACTTTTAATTACAATTAAATCAAGTCATTATTGGAATATTCCAATAATGACTTGATTTATGATTATAAAAAACTATTATCATGTTACTTTATAAGTAATAAAAAATATTTACATGACTCAAAAGTGAAGACCAAAAAAATATAGAAATATCACTGTATCTCCAAAATGTACTTGTTTTAGACCTAGATGAATAGATCCAAAAGAAGCAGAAAAAGTAACTATAACAGATGATGAATTGGAGTCTATCAAACTAAAAGATACTCTAGGAATATGAATTGTAGAGTGAGCTAAACAAATGTGAGTAAGTAAATCTACATTTGCAGCTACATACAATAAAGCACACCAAAAAGTAGCTGATGCTCTTATAAACGGAAAAATCATTCTATTTGATTGCGATAAAAATATCCAATAATATAGAATTTTTAATAAACTAATTTAATAACTATGGTAAAAAATTTATTAATCGTATCTATCCTACTAATTATCACGATATTAAGCTGATGTACGGTAGAAATAGCAAATGTATCATACGATGAAACTCAATATGACAATCATACTATACAACAATGAAGCATATCTCTATGAGATAACTTTGTATGAAATATAGAAGCCTTAGAACAAACTATGGTGGCACCCAAAGTAGGGTGAAGAATCAACCAGATACTAGCAGAAGAGTGAGATATCGTAAAAAAAGGAGATGTTTTAGCTAGTTTAGACTGAGAAGAAATAGGAGTAAACTATAATTCAGCTACTAATGTATTAAATTCTACACAACTATTATACAATAATACATCCAGCATGTTTGATAGTCAAATAAAAGCAATGGAAGATAAGATAAATCAATCAAAATCTGCTATAGAATTAGCTGAAAAATCTTTGGAAGGAGTTGAAACCTGATTGGAAGATGTAAAATTAATAAGTATACAGCAACTAGAGACAGCAAAAAAACAAGTAGAACAAGCTTCTTTAGCTGTAAAGACAAATGAAAGTGAATTAGAACATACAAAAAATATATTAAATCAAAAAGAAAAAGATATATATTCTAATTCCAAAAATACATTATCTCAAGCTAAAATATTAATTATAAATATATCTGATTTTGTAGATCAAACATTAGGTATTTCTGATATTAATAAAAATAAAAATGATAGTTTTGAAGATTATCTTTGAGCTAAAAACACAGGAATATTGAATGATACAAAACAAGAATGGGTAGAATTAAATAATTTTTATAAAGGATTATCATTAAAATTTGGAATTACTGAAAATAGCGTTTATGATATAATAAGTGATGAAAATTCTAAAAAAGAGATATACAATATACTAAATGAAACTGAAAAACTACTAGTACTAGCAAGGTCTCTTACAGCAAATATGTATGAAATAATAGATAATAGTATTATATCTTCCAATCTTACACAATCACAACTTGATCTTATTAGATTAACTAATAGTAACTATCAAGATAATATAGAAAAGATGTTATTATCAGTAGAGTGAGAATTTATTTTGGGAATCAAATGATCATTACAATCTATAGATAACCTAAATAAAGAATCTAATATGCAGTTAGATTTATTATGAAGTAAATATGATATAGCTGTAAAACAATTAGAGACAGCTGAACAAAGTTATAAACAATATGTAGCTATATCTAAGTGAGAAGTAAATGAAGTAAATACTAAAAAAAGTATTTCAGAACAGCAATACAAAATATCTAAACAACAGTATGATGAATCATTATCTCAATTGGAAGCACTAAAAAGTCAGAAACAATCACAACTAAGTGGAATACAAGCTCAATTAAATCAAATACAATGAAATAAGAATTTAGCTTCTGTACAAATGAAAAACACTAGTATTGTAGCTCCTTACGATGGAGTTATTGTAGAAAAAATAGGAAACTTAGGTCAAGTAGTAGGTCAATGAAATCCTATATTTACTATAGCTGATAACAAAAAGCTAAAGGTAAAAATATTCGCAGCAGAAAAAGTAGTAAAAAATATATCTTTATGAGATACCGTATCTATCAAAATAAATAATACTGATAATGTTTTAACAGGAAGTATATACTATATATCTCCTATTAGTGATATGATGTCAAAAAGAGTTCCTATGGAAATCAAGATAGATAACAAAGATTTGAAATTAAGGATTGGAATGTATACTACTGTATATTTGACTGGAAAAGAAATTAGTTGATACAAAGTCCCTTACAAATTTATCAAATACAAATATGGAGAAAGTTATATTTCTATAAAAAAGAATGATAAAATATGAAAAGAAACTATAGAAATAATATGATGTGATAATTGACAATGTATTATCAAAGGAAATATTGACAATGGAGATATCGTTGTAGATAACTAAAAAATATTTATATGAGACAACCACGGGGCAAACCCGTGGCAAGCATCGGTCCCGGACTCCGTAATTACTTTTAACTTTCTGAGTCCGAAACCAACTAAATACAATTATGCTTTCTCTTTCAAACCGGTCTTAGAAAGCTAAATATTAGTACCAAGACCGGTCTGGAAATAGATAATATATTATTTAACCTTTGAATCTTTTAATAAATGTTCTGAAGCTTTGTGAAATTCTGGATTGAAAATAAGAATCTTACTATATTATTTATGATAATAACTTTATTGTCATGAGTTTTTTCTTGGTTCACTATATCTAAACAATACAATCCTGATATAATAGTTCCTGCATTCAATATTACAATTCCTGCACCTGGATTTTCTGCACACGAAGTAGAAAACTTAATAGTTAGACCTTTTGAGGATAAACTTTGGGAAATAGAATGAGTGGAACATATTTATGGAATAGCAAATCAAGATTTTGGAGCAGTTATGGTAAGTTTCTATGTATGAACTGACAAAGAAAAAGCTACTACTAGATTATATGATAAAATCTATGCAAACGTAGATTTCAAGCCTTTGGGAGCTCAAGAACCTAGTATCCAAAAAATAGATCCTGACGATTTACCTATCTATACTTTTGCACTAGTAGATGGAAATTCAGAAGATGAAAATTCTTTTGTAAATTTGAGAAAAGCAGCTAATGATATAATGGGAGACATCAAACTAATAGATAATACATCTGTATTACATATTGTAGGTTGAGAAAAAGATAATATCAATATAGAACTAAATTTGGATAAGTTAGAAGCCAAAAGTATAGATATTATGCAAGTATACGATACTATCAAAAAAAATAATATGTCATTTCCTGGTGGAACTTACAATATAGGAAATATACAAAATAAAATATCAATAGATGGTAATCTAAATTCTATAGAAAAAATCAAAAAACTTATAATCTCTACATACAATAATTCCCCTATATACCTAGAAGATATAGCTAATATATATAGATGAGCAAGTCAAAAAAAGTATTCTACTTTTATAAAACATGAAAATAATCCTATAAAAAATGCTGTATTCGTAGGTATAGCAAAGAAAAAGTGAACTAATGCTGTATTTGTAGCATCAGATATAGTAAATAAATTAGAATTAATCAAAAAAGAATTACCTGAAAATTATAGTATCATAGAGATACAAAATGAGGGGGAAACAGCTGAAAAAGCTACTAATATGCTTCTAATAAATCTTATACAGAGTATAGTAATTGTAATAGTGGTACTAACCTTAGCTTTATGATTTAGAAACGCTTTGAATACCGCTATAAGTATCCCTCTGACATTATCAGTAGTATTTCTTTTTTCTTATATCATAGGAGACAATATCAATAGAATCAGCTTGTTTGCTCTGATTTTGGTATTATGAATGTTGGTGGATGATGCTACAGTAGTAGTAGAAAATATAAACACTCATCTACAAAATAGATTTGAAAATTCTAAAACTAAATTAGATGCTGTATTGGATGCTGTGAAAGAAGTAGAATTATGAGTAATACTATCTACTGTGACTCGTCTTTTAGCTTTTGGATCTATGTTTTTCGTAACTGGTATGATGGGAGAATATATGTGACCTATACCAAAATATGCTATTATAGCGCTAATTACTTCTACGATGGTTGCTCTTTCTATCAATCCATTTTTATCTTATATGTTTACTAAAAATACTAAACCATCTACAAAAAAGAAAGAGAAAAAGAAAGATTGAAATATGTATTTGAAAATTATGGGTAAATTTATAGGTGATAAAACTGGACAAAAGTTTAAAAGGATATTTATTAAGTTTGTGTTTTGGTCACTATTGGGGATAGTTACATTACTACCTGCAGGTATGCAAATATTCAAATGAAGAATGCTACCAAAATCAGATCAAGAACAAGTATATATATGGTTGGAAGCGACTCGTTCTTCCAATATAGAGAATATAGAGGATATAACAAAAGATGTAAATAGTTTTATGGAAGAATATATACATTCAGAAAACAATGATTCAGAATTGGATATTATCAAATGAATAAGTTATTGGGTATGATTAGCTCCTATGTGAGATTTTGCTAATTTATTCCGTGGAGCAAGCATGAGAAGTGGGGAAAATTATATATCTATGAGAGTAAACCTAACTCCTGCTAATGAAAGAGATATAGCATCTGAAGAATTTGTAATAAAACTAAGACCTATTTTTAGAGAATATATGTTGGAAAAATATCCTAAACTGAATATAAGGATATTAGAAGACCCTCCAGGACCACCAGTAAGAGCTACATTTATGTTGAAAGTATCTTCTGAACAATGAGAAAATCATGAAAATATAGAAAAAATAGCCACATTTTTGGAAGCAAAACTTAAACCATTTTTGGAAGCAAATAATGTAGAAGATATAGCTACTACAAAAGATAGCTATAAAACAAACTATAAATTAAAATTTGATCATGAATTAGTATCTAGACTTGGATTGAATATGGAACAAATATCATACGCTATATACAATATATTTGAAGGAACAAACATTTCTATATATCATGATGACCACATGAAAGAAGCTGTAAACATATATCTTTCTGTAAATAAATTAGAAAAAAATAGGCAAGATATATTGAAGAATATAAGCTTTACAACTCCTCAAGGAAAGAAAGTTCCTCTAAGTGAAATCGCTAAAATATTACCTACAGAAAAAGAAAAAATTATATATTCTGATGATAGATTGCCTACAGTATATATATATGGTGAAATGGGAGATAATTCTGTTATATATCCTATGATAAGTCTTTTTGGAACATTTTTGAAAGATGATTTCTGGTGAGATGATTTTGAAGTAAGTAAGTGGGATTTATACTGATTTGAAATAAAAGATACATCAAGTGGTAAACATTATTTTGTAAACTTTGGAGGTGAATGGAAGTTGAGTATAGACACCTTTAGGGATTTGTGACTAGCTATGATTATAGCATTATTAGCTATATATTTTATGATGGTGGCACAGTTTAGAAGTTTCAGAATATGAGGAAATATTATGATTACATTCTTACTTGGATTCTTCTGAGTTATGCCTCTATTTACTGGATTATTCTTATTTGATAACCAATATTTTAGTGCAACCAGTATGATATGAGTAATTGCTTTAGCGGGTATAGTAGTAGGAAATGCTATAATGTATATAGAATATCTTAATATACTTTTGGATAGTTGACACGGTTTGAGATACAGCATATTAGAAGCAGGTTCTAGAAGATTAAAACCTATTATTATTACTTCTTTGACTACTATACTTGGAGCTACTACTATATTGGGAGACCCTGTATGGAGTGGATTAGCTCGGTCTATAATATGATGATTGATAGCATCTGCAAGTCTTACATTATTTATCATACCTATATTCTTGTATGATACATTGAAGAAAGTGAGACCTGAGGTTGATTAAAATAGCTTTGCTTATAATATAACAGAAACATCCCTCTCTACTTTGGTGGAATCAAGTGAGGATAGGAGAAATAAAAGACGGAGAAAAGTTCCGTCTTTTTTTTATAAAAAAATCCGAAATTAATCGGAGTTTGTAATATGCAAATAGATTTGAGATCGGAGGGACTTGAACCCTCAATAACAGCCTTCGCAGGGCTGGGCTTTATCCAGTTAAGCTACGACCTCACTTAATATGTTTTCTTTCTTCGTTTGGTTAATGTAAAATTTAAAATTGAAAACCATCGTAGTTCTACGAGGCAGGTGTAAAATTGCTTTAATCAAGGTTTTTAATTAGTTCATTTCATTCATATATTATAATCAACTCGCTTCGCTTGTTAAAGCTTATTCTTAGTCTAAATATCTAAACTCTAATATTACTAATAAGTTTCTCTTAATTTTACATTTTCCATTTCCAGCAACCACGGAATAGTCAATAATTCAGCTGGAGAATACATTTTACATTGATATCGGAAGAAGCAACCATATCATAATACTTGTTTTTATATATTTTTCAAGCATTTTAATAAAAAAAGAGCTGGGATAGACCCAACCCCTTAGTAAATCATTGTCATTTAGCAGGTTTCATGCTTCCTGGCACAATTCTTGCAATAGGCTCCTTTTTAGAAACATCAATAGTAATTGTTGCGGTCCATTTTTTAGATTGAGTCTTTTTTACTCCTTTCAAAATAATAGATTTCCATTTTTCATCTTTTAGAGTCATACCTAAGTAAACTCCTAAACCAAACAAAGCCACTACACTCACTATAAGAATAGTTAGAACTATAGCATTCGTTGACATAATCTCTCCTCCTTTTTTCACTAAATGACAATGCCTATTTTATAATTATATTGTTTTTTTTGTCAAGTTTTTTAACAAAAAAGTTTTTTCTTACTTTCTAATTGAAATAAAAAAGAAAAAATGTATTATGTTATTCATATGTTTTTTACTATGTTTTTATAGAAATCTTATGAACACTTGAAATCTAACTCCACTTCTAAACCAAAGAGAGTACACAGAAACTGAAAAAACTGTATTAAATTATTTTTTCACAAATATAGATAAAAATATCTACTGTGCAAAAAACACCCTTTCTAGTCAACTTTGGGCTTTTCTTATGGGTCAATATAGTAGGACACACATATCTTTGAGAGATAGATTTTTACAGTTATTTGAAGATGCAAAAAAAGCTTTAGAAAAAGGAGTTATAGAAAAAAAAGACTATGTTTCTTTGGAAGATTTAGCATACGATATAAATAATGATAATAAAAATAGTTTAGAATTTTTTGAAAATAAAGCTTCTAATTTCTTGAAAAAATGGGGAGTACAATTTGGACACAATAGTCTGAAAGATACTGATAGAATAAGATATGCTATAGAAGGGATTTCACAAGTTTTTACCAAAGTAATAGAATCTCCTTTTCCTGCATTATGAGATTTCCAAGAAAAATCTACAAGATATATTCCTTTCTGAAAAGAAAATATTATCATACCAGATGAAGTAAAAGAATCTAAATACTGAGAAGAAATAGTAGCATTGAACAATAAATTCATAGATGTATATGAAAATTCTCTAGTAAATGTAAAACAAACTTTGGTAGATAATAATGTTTTCAAAAAAGAAGCGTTTGGTTCTGAAAGAGCTTATGAAAACACATTGATTGCAAAAACTTTTGATATATGTAGATACTTACTTCCTTCATCTGTATCTACTAGTTTAGGAGCATCCTTTAGTACTAGAATTTTGGAAGCTCATCTTACGCATATGTTGTCTCATCCATTGAGTGAAATAAGAATGATAGCTCAAACTATGCACGAAGAATGATTAAAATTATCTCCTGGACTTTTGAAACATGTATGAGAAAATGAATTCAAAAAAGTGTCTAGACAAAAAACTAGCTCTGCGACAGAAAAATTAATAGAAAAATATAGCAATAAAGAAGATGAAATACACCAATGAATAGAAGATAGCAATAGAGTAAATATCATTCATAAATGAGACTTAGACAACAATATATTAGCTTCTTGTCTATTTGAAAGATGAAGAAAATCAGGAATAAGTTACAATGAATCTTTGGAAATAGTAAGTAAAATGTCTGAAGAAGAGAAAGAAGATTTGATGAATGATTGTTTATGAGATAGAGGACAATTTGATAGAATGCCAAGAGCATTACAACATACTAGTGTAATGGTAGAGTTCTTGGTAGATTTCTGAGCATATCGTGATTTACAAAGACACAGAGCATCTCAACAATTATGGCAATGAGCAAGTTCTGTACACGGTTATGACTACCCTGAAATGATAGACCTACCTTGAATGGAAGAATTCAAAAAGAATTATGATGAAATAATGATGGAATCCGTAAATCTTGGAAAGAAAATAATAGAAGAAAATATATATTTATTAGAATATACTTGTGCCTTAGGTCATTTAATTAGAACAACATTTGAAATGAATCCTGGTCAAGTAGCTTATGTGATAGAACTTCGTACTACTCCACAATGACATCATAGCTATAGAAATTTATTTATAGAAACATACAATCAAATATCTGCTATTGCTCCTATTTTCTCTAAATATATTAGAGTAGGAAATAAATTAGATAAAGATGGAAGAAAAAAACAAGAAGAAATAGAAGAAAAAAATAGGAAAACCTTAGGTATTTAATAAAATTTTCTAATTATTAGATAATAATTTTCAAAATAATATCTTATATTATTGACAAAACAATGTTTTTAGTTATACTTTTGAAGTTGGAAAATATTTTTTATAGCTTTTAAATAAAAAATTAATGAATGAAATTAATAATCAAGATAAATTAGAGAAACACAGGAATATAGCTAATATTCATAATAAAGTTTTTCACAAAATATTGGAAAGTGAGGAAATTATGATAGCTGGTAAAATATTGTCTTCAAATGATGATGAAATGTCTATATTAAACAGTTCTATTATGTCTTATAGAAGAAAATTTAGAATATCTAAAGAAATTGATGACCCTTATTATCTAATATCTAATTATATTATACACGACTTGATTAATAAAATTTATACTCAAAATGACTTATTTCAAACTATTGATGAATTAATAAATTCTCCAACACCTAATCTTTTAGAATTAATTGTTGCGAAATATATATTAGAATATTTCTCCCAAGAAACAAGCTGCGAAAAAGTTAAAGAAACAACAGCTAGAGAATTAATAAATCAACTACATGATTCAGATCAAACTATAGAAAAAAAACATAATGGAAATTGTGAAATGGCACAACACATGTCTGGATTAAGTTCTAAAATAGCAGAACTATTACCCGTATTTTTTCGTAAAAATAAATAAATCTTTATATTTATATTGATAAAATATTTTTTTTTAATATAATTTTTTATGTTGTAAAATAATAAATTTCTTTAAGTAATATCTAATAGAAAACAATATTTGGAAATTTGAAAAATAAGGTATATGAAATTTAAAGTAAGTCTTTTCGTATACACTAATAAAACAACCTAAAATTTATAAGCTATATTAATAAATTTATTAGTAAAATTCATTTATGCATTATATAAAAATAATTATTTCAATATTATTGGCAATTACTAGTTTTTCTAGTGTTTTTTCTTGGTCTTATCCTCTAAAAGATATAGCAAAATCTTCATGTAAATATGATCACTGGGATAAACTAGATAGTAATTGTAAAAAAAACTTGCCTATTATATATAATGCAAATTATGAAAACTATAAAAATAATATGGATTATCGTAGAGTATATACTATACTTTGGATGAGTAGTTACAAATGGGGATGGGATCTAGGAGAATGAACTCATTTATGAACAGATATTGCCACAGCCCAATGAACTCCTGTATATAGTATAGGTGCAGGTAAAGTAGTTTGGTGAGGTTGGATGAATGGTTGGTGAAAAACTGTAGTAATACAACATAAGTTAGATAATGGAAAATTTATATATTCCAATTATACACATTTAGAAAAAGTAATAGTCAATGCTCAAACTCAAATAAAAGAATGAATACAAATCTGAACCGTTGGTCACACTGGAAATAGCATATGAAATCATCTACATTTCCAGATTGATACAAACCAGGCCATCAGCAAACATCCTTGGTATCATAGTAGCTCTTGTAGCGCCTGAATGTCTACTTTTGATATAGTAAATGGAACTAGCTGTCAAAAAGAAGCCTTGGCTAGCACCATAGACCCTATAGCATTTTTGGAAAGCAATGGAGCGATTATTCCAAAGTCCTTTGATGATATTATAGAGGACAACTCCAAAGTTATAATAGAGAAACAAATAAACAGAGAAGAAATCGTATCTATAGAACAAATTAGGGAAGAAGAAGTAAAAAGCTTTATTAAAAAATATGATATAAGTGTAAATGTTTATCCAGTAGGATGATCTGTAGAAATTTGAAAATATGGTAAAATTATTTTATCTGTTATAAAAAAATCTAACTGAGAACCATTTTATGGTTTATTGCCCGATGATATTACGGTAGATTATAATACCGACTATATTTCTTCTCTATATCCAAGATGAATCAAAATTATAGAATGAAATAGAGAGATAAGTTTTCTAACTAAAAAAACTTGAGTTACTCCTATCAATATGACATTTGGAACCGTTCCTTTATTCAACAATATCTACATTAGAATTATAAATAAATGAGAATCTATAATTCCATCTAATGCTTATATGCAATTGTTATGATCTAGTCAATATATAAACGAAGATAGGTTTGGTATAGTTGTGATGAGAGACAAAAACATGAAGAATATAGTCAATGTAAATTACCAAGGAAACTATAAACTATATTCAAATAGTCCTAATGTAAAATTTTGTAAAATAAAGATCTCTTCTCCTGAAGATAGAGTAAAATTATCTCGTCATTTCTGTGAGAATGAAAATTTGTTTACAAGCTTAAAATTCTCTTATAATGATACTATCAAATGAATCTATATATATAAATTAGTATGAAATAGTGAAGAATTTTTTAATCTTTCTGTATCTAAAGATGAAAAAAATATATGAAATAGTAGATATTATAAAATCAAAAACATTAAAGATATAGAAAAAAGTATCTATTTTAAATACCTATGAAAAGCAAAAATATATTGGAATATGCTAGGATTAGTAAAGAAATGATATTTTGCACCAACTAGAGAACTTAGCTTATATGATGCAAAAATTCTAATCAAGAATTTTATATATACTACTGAAAATAGTCTATGAAAAACATTTCCTTCTAATATCAAAATAGTTACAGAAGATAGATATAAAAAAATTACTAGATGAAAATTTGTGGAACTTTTATTTGAAAATATCTGATATAAAGTTAAAAACTATGATGATATAGTATATGTAGATCTTAAATGAAAAAAAGGGTTAGAAAATATAGCAAATATAGCTCAATTTCTTAAATTAAGATGACTAAAATGGCAAGATAAATACGGAGAAAAATATTTCCAGCCAAACAAAAACATCAAAAAAGATGAAGCTGTCTACATTGTCTATAGTGTAGAGAAAATGTTGATTAAATAAGTCTTATCATTAATTTAAATAAGGAATTGTAGATTAGTAATATTTCTTCCGTTAATTCTTTCTGAGATTGTCTAATTAATTTTTTTTCTAAGAAATGAAGTATAGATAGGGAATATATATAGTTTTGTGTAAACAGAAATTTTAAGACTATTAATTATATTAAATCTATATTTCCTTTTTAAGGAGAATTAATATCTCTCTCATAATTTCCTCTATAAGTTCTTTTTTGCGTCCATCTTCTAATTTAATAAAATATTCTTTTATCATTAGATATATTTTTTTATACAAGAGTTCTTTAGTTTTTTTATTTCATTTAGATTTATTGTCTATATATTTGTCTAATCTAGACATAAATATAGATATTGCTAATTTGTCTTTATCAGTAAGAATATATTTTGCTTCATTATTATTATCTATAATTTCTTCTTCTGCTTTTAATTCTACAGAATCTTCAGTAGTTCATATAGCCCAATTATATCTTGATTTATCTTTATATCATAATTCTTTACAATTTTTATAATCACTACTTATATCAAAACATGGTGTATATAAGAAGTTATTTTGAAAATATAATCCATTTTCATATAATAAATCTTTAGAATAAAGTTCATCATCATTTAAGGAACTAATTATATAATAATCTATCTTCATTGGAATAATTTTTATCTTTATTTCTTCGTAATTATCTCATAACTTAATTTTAATATCATATGTTTTTGTATCAAAATCATTTAATTCTATATTTTCAAATATAAGCTTATATTTAGTTCATTCTTTGATTACAAATCATGTTATATCTCAAAGTTTTATGTATTGTATAGGAGTAAATTTTGTTTCTTCCTCTGATTCAAAAGACATATCAAATGATATAGAATCAATAAAATAATTAAGTTTTCATCATTCAGATAAAATTATTTTTCATAAATTAAATTCTTTATTATCATAATTAGTTCCTGTAAGATTAGATGTAGAAATGAATGTTCATATTAGTTTATTTTTTTCTTTTATTTCTTGAGAGATATTTCATCATTCTGCAATATATTCTTGTTCATCTCTAGAATCTAGAACAGTAAAAGAGAGTGTATTACTTTCTTTTTGTCACACAGTAAGTTGCATAGTATTTACAGAACCAGTATTATACAAAAACTTTTGAGTAAAAGTGATTTTTTCTCAATTTATATTTTTCTCAAAATCATAAAGATAATCTTGTAAATCTTCATATTCCTTCTCTCTTTCATCTATAATTTCTTGTTTTTTATCTCATATTAAATCATCTGTCAAACCAAGATACTTATTTGTTATTTTAGCATACCAATAACCATAACTTTGCTTCTTAAAATTATAAGTCTTTCAATTTATATTTATTTTTATATCTTCCATTTCTCATTCTATATTTTTTCAGATAATATAGTTTTCATAAGTAATTCTATTTCATTTTGGCATTAAAAAACTTTTTATAGTAGGATTCAAATAATCTCATACATTTACATATCTTTTTTTACTCTTTTTTTCATCTATTTGAACATATATATCATGCTCTGCATCATTACTATTTATATCAAAATATATCCTCAAATAACTTCATATAAAATCATAACTATCTTTAGATAGCTCTTTGTCATCTACAAAGACTTTCATAGTATCCTTAGCGTTCAGATGAAAATATACTTTTACAAAACCATCCTTTCTCTCCATATGAGAAAAAGAAAAGCCTTTTATTTCATTTTCTAAATCAAGTGATTTGCTAGATAAATATTTATCTTTATCTTTTATCACTATATTGATTTTATTATTATTATTATAATCTTTATAAGATATTACTATTTTATTTCATTGATCGTCTATATCCTCAGTATTTATTAATTTATCATTTATATATATATCTAAATTTTTTTGGTCTAAACTTGTTCTATTTACCATTTCTAAAGTTATCAAATATTCATCTTTCAAATAAGATCCGTATATATTGCCTATATAAAACTCTATAGGTCTAAATGTTTTAATTTTGGAAGACTCTGCTGTCTGAGAATTGTCTCATGAAAAAACTTCTCACTTAAGATACATTTCTCCATTTGTTAGATTATCAATATCTTCTAGATCTATCTCATTATCGCTTTTATATTTTTTTGTATCTATATTTTCCCCTTCATAATAGAAATATAGTCTATCATAATCCTGTAATCCCGTTCAATACAAAGTCCAATAATCAGTTTTTCTCTCTATAACTTGAATTTCTGGTTTATCTATAGCAAAAACTAGACTAGATAAAGCTAGTATGCAAAGTAAGAAAACAATAAATCTTTTCATTTTTTTATTTTAAATAATAAATTTAATTAATTAGATGTCTTTAATTTTTTTTCTATAATAGAATCTGTTTTTCATCATTTATTTAAATAATCTTCATATACTTCTTTTGCTTTTTCTATATTATCTATTTTTATGTAAACCATTGTAATGTAAGTATAATATATATTCTTATCATATTTATCTATTATCTCTTGATAATTTTCTATAGCTTTATTACAATATTCTATATTTATTTTATCTTCTATCTTACATATTTCATCATATAAATTTCCTATATTGTTATGTATAACAAATGTAGCTTCATTTTCTACTAAATAATTAGAATAAGTAATTATTCATTTTCCAGGATTTCCTAAATAATCATAAAGAGTTGCTTTCCTCAAAATATCATCTATTCACAAGTTTTCCTTTTTTTCCAAATCATCTAATTCTTTTTGAAAATTTAATAAATCTTCATCCGAAAAAGTAGAATCTAACTTTATATCAAGTAATCCTATTTCTTTTTCTACAGATAAATCAGTACTAGGTTTTGAATCTTCTACAATCTTACAAGATACTAGAAATAAAGTAGAAAACATAATCAATAAAAACAATATTTTTTTCATAATATAAGAAAAAGAATTAATAAAAATAATTTATTTTATAAGATTCTTATAATTTAATATAAGTTCTTTCAGTTTTTTTATTGTTTTTTCCTTTGTAATAAGACCTGACTCATAGTTTTTTAAAATTAACATTATATCATTTCTAACTTCTATTACTTTATTTTTTTCTTCTGTAGTAAAATCCTTAGTAATTTTATAAATTAATTCATCAAATTTAGTTTGAAATAAACTAAAAGACTCTTTTTCATATATATATGTTTGTTTATCCAATAATTTTATCTCACTACAAGAATTTACATTTTTCCAACCTTCTGGAACATCACAAGGAGTTCCAAATATTTTACATTCACCTGTAATAATATTCTTAGCTGGTTGAGTAACTTGTATACAAACCACATCTGATTCTTCTTCTATTTCCTCTATTATATTACAGTCTTCTACAATATCCCAACCCTCTGGAACATCACAAGTATTATAAAAAGCTTTACACTCCTTTGTTTCAGGATCTTTAGCTAATCTCATATTGTCTAAACAATAAGGTTCTTCTTCTTTCAAAATTTCTATACTAGTTGCTTCTGACAAATAATATGAATCTTTTGCATATACAAATACTTTCCAATCAAAATTCTCTAAATCTAAATCTATCTTATAAGTAGTATCTTTTGCTCATATTCTAATATCTTTATAAAAATTTCCATTTTTCTCAAGCCTTACTAATCCATATGTTAAATCTAAATCTGGAGATGGAACCCATTCCAGCATAATATAATCCCCTGTTAAATAATAATTTAAATCCTTTACAGGAAGGGGTTTAAGATCATCATCATTATCTCATTCATCATTTATTGTCAAAGTTCATTTAGAATATAGATCAATTTCATTATCTCATTCATAATTCAAACCTATAGAACCACTTGATTCATCACCATAAGTTCTAATATATAAGCCTGAAACCTTTATTTCTCATTCAAAAGTTCACGAAAACAAAGCTTTTTTGTTGTCATTGGTCAATGATACATCAAAATTATTTATACCTTCTATTTCTACGTTTTCTAGCGTAGGATTAAAGATAATATAATCTCTATCTCTAATTACTAATTCAAAAGAACTTTTTGATTCATCTCCAAAATTTATATTAAGATTTGGTAAACGAACAATTCCATCATTAGTTTCATAGCTTGTAGAAGTAAAATAAAATTCTACAGCAAAAGAAGTAGATAAAGATAGCAATAAGGTTATTGCAATAAATAATATTTTTTTCATTAGAATTATATTAATAATAAGTAAAAATTTCTCTAATAATTTCTTTAATAATTTCCCTTTTCCTTATCTAATAGTACCGTCAAAGGAATAATAATTTCTCAATTAATATCCAAAAACATTAATTTGATAATCTAATTTGTCTTGTTAATCAACTGTAAGTATTCTATTACCATATTAATTTTTACATAATATACTAACATCTTAGTTTGTAAGCTTTTTTTCTTTTCCATGATGTTTTCTAATTTCACAAATATTGCTTCATATAATTTAATCTTAGTATATATATTACCTTTGCTTATTTCCTGTAATTTCTCTTCTATTATTTCTACTACCTTCTCAGCATCTTTCTTTTTTTTACCTAGTAACTTTATATAATCTCCTACTTGTGTATCTGGTATGCTAACTTTTTTTAGATAAGTAAAAGTATTTGGATTATTGAAATAATTTTTTACCTGCAATTTACCAGTAAATATTTTTGCATAACCATTTTCCTCTACTATCAATATAGGTACTTCCCAATTACTAGAAGAAATATCATAATCTTGAATCTTTTCTGTAAAATATTCCCATGCTTCATCTTGAAAATATATATCATACTTCATAATATTATAATCATTTTCTATTTCCTTCTCCACAAAAAAATCTTTTACATCTTCAGAATCAAAATTTCCATCTCCATAGAATAAAACATAATCTGTAGCAAAACTTGAACCTATAAACATAAAAAACAATCCCATTACAATGATTACAAATCTTTTCATAGTTATTTTATTAAAAGATAAATTAATAACTTAAGTTTATAGTTTTTATAGTTTTTTTCAAGTGTTTTATTATAAAAAAACCCTGACCGGAGGGGTCAGGGTTTTTTGAAATTAACTGAATGCTAACTTCTTCTATACTTTAGATAAAACTAGTTTTCCAAAGTTGTAGAAGTTGTATCCAATCCATTAACTTTGTATCCATTGAACCAATCAGCTGTAAGAGCTGTATGAGGACTTCCTGAGTTATCAGACCAGATAAAGTTAGAATCACCAGCAGCAACAGAAGTAGCCATAGTATCAGCATTAGCATCTGCATGAAATGCGTCTTCTATGATTTTAACTGTTACATTATCATTAGTAACTAATGAACCTGTAATTGTTCCTTTCAATTCAATTGTTTTTGAACTTCCAGCAGCAACCTTCCATTTTGTTCCACTAGCAAATCTAAATTCTGGAGTAGCTCCACCTACTAATGTATTAAGATCAGCAGCTAAAACTTCAGTACCACCTACATATAATTTATATCCAGCTAATGTAGCAGTAGATAATGATTCCACAACATCAAATTTAATTTGAGCTAGGTAAACATCAGCTTTGCTATCAGCAGAGATAGTAACTTTGTAAAGTGTTTGTTGTCCAGCTGTCAATTTGCTTGTTCCTAAGTCTTGCGCAGCAAGAGTAGGTTGTGTTTTTCTAATATACATATTATCAGATTGAAGATCTTCAGCAGCTAAAGCAGATGTTGTATAATGGTCTCCATCATCAATATCTACATCAGTACCAGCTACAGAAACAACTGTTAAGTCTTTTGAAGTAGCTTTAGTTTCAGCTTCTACATCTGTCAATTCTAATTTAATACCTTTATTAGTTTGATCAGCTCCTGTAATTCCATTCAAATCAGCTCTAATAACTATTATTACATCAGTATCTTTAGCAACATTAATTTTGTTACTTGATCCTAATATAAAATGTATTTTACTGTTAGAAGGAACTCTAGAATCTACTACACTTCCATCAAGAACTAATTTGTAAGAACTTACTCTAGCGTCGCTAACATTTGCAGCAACATTCTTTAAGTATAAGTCACTTATAGATACTTCACCGTCAATTGCTGTCAATTTGTATCTAGCAACTTCTACGTTTGTAGTACCAGCAACTATAATAGCTTCATCTGGAGTATCACCATCAACTTCAAGACTCAATTGAGCATTTTCTTGAATAGATAATGTTGCAGAATCTACATCTACACCAGCATTTGCATCAACTTCGTTATCATTATCATCATAGAATAATGAATCAGAAATATCAAGAGCTACATCTACATTATCAGCAACAGTAGAAGTATCTATATTAGCATATAATTCGAATGTAGCTTGTTGATTTCTAGCTATATCGTAATTAATATCATCTATAGTTACAGTACCATCAGGAGATGTGTTTGCAGATAAGTCTTCTGTACTTCCTACTTGACTTCCATCAACTACTAACTTCAAGTTAGTATAGTTTGTGTAAGTAGAACTTGTAACATCAAAGTCAAAATTAAGTCTTCTAACATCTATTGCAGAACTTGTACCAGCGTTTACAACAAATTGTATCAATTTTGCTCCTTGTTCACCAGCCAAGAATACTTCACCATTAGAATAACCATCATTTCTAACAATAGTTACACCATCAGCAGAATCTACAATAGTAATTTTGTTACTAGTAGCTGTACCTGTAAGTTTTTCTTGTATTACAGTTTCACCATCAGAAACATATTCTACATCTCTAAAAGAAGTAGAATTACCATTTGATGTACCAACGTTATCAATTTTAACTTTTAGTTCATCAGCAGCAAATGCATCTTTAGTAAGATCAACATATACTTTTATCAAGTCGTTGTCTTTTAATTCAACATTTACATCGAATTCTAAATAATCATCAGTTCCAGCACCAACAGTACCATTAGCAGTAACATCATCTATACTGTCTAATTGTGTGTCGTTTACATATAATCTGAAACTTTCATATCTAGTTTCGAATTCAAGTTCAGTCATATCTGTAGAATCATCGTGTATATACACTCTAACTGTTTCTACATTTGCAGGTTGATCAGCATCAACCTTAGCAACTAACAATAATACATCATCAGTTTCTGATACATATTCTTCTGAAGAAGGAGAACTTGTATCAATAGATACAGTAATCTTTCCAGCGTTCAATGTATAAGTAGCTAATTCTATTCCTGCACCAGCTACAGAAGCACCAATATTAGTACCTTCTTCTATAGCATAGATATCAAATTTGTCTTTTAGAGTGAAAGATATTTCATCTTCATCATCACCAGCTGATACATCAGCTCTAATTACAAATCTCTTAGATTTTCCATCAGCTATTTCAAAACTATCTAATACGAATGTAACATAATCACCTTTGATAATAGTTTCTGTAGAAACTTGACTACCATCAGCATATAAAACTACATTAGCAAAGTTATCAGAAATGTCTAAACCTCCATTAGTTTTAAATCTAACAGATTTTACGATAATTCATTTTTTAGAAGCTCCTTGTGTTTCTTCTAATCTGAATTCACCAATAACTACTGATTCTGAACCAACATCTATGCTAGTATTAGAACCTTTGCTTGTCAATGTTACTTGAGCAACATCGTAATCAACAGTAGTCATAGCATTACCTAATAAAGGTAATCCTTCAACAGTTGCATCAGCTTGAATTTCTATAACAGAGAATCTGTTTACTTTACTTGCACTTGCATCCATAGAAGCAACTACTGAGTAAGTGTAAACTTTTCCAGCTGGTATTGTCCAATCTACATTGAATGTAGATGTGTCATCACTAGCAACAGTTTTATCGTTTGAAACGATAACTCCATTTCTAGCTAACCAAACCTTGTCGAAATCTAATCTAGAACCTAAGTCTTTTCTTTGGATTTTAACAGATGTAACATTTACATCGTCATCACCAGCAGCTAAGTCAAAAGTCAAGAATTCAACAGATTGAGCTGTTTGAGGAATGTTTTGCCCCATAGGTGTTTCAGGGTTAATGCTAGCTTCTAGCATTCCTCCTGTTACATCAGAATCATCATCAGTTGTGTCATCATCAGCTGTTGTATCATCATCAGCAGTTGTGTCATCATCAGATGCATCATCATCGTCATCACCAAATAAGTCTCCTAGAAGACTATCTAGATCATCATCATCATCAGCAGCATCGTCATCATCTCCCATATCAGCATACATATCAGCAGCTCTTTGGAATAAGATAGCAAGTTCGATTCTACTAACGTTTCTAGCTGTATCTCAGTAAGAAGCAGCGTTAGTAATTCCTTCTTCTTTCATCATAGTGAAAGCATCCATAGGTTCTATACTTGAATCTCTGTTTATGATTCTAGCTAAAACTGTAAGGAATTGATGTTTTTGTAATTCTGCCTTAGGCAAGAAATAACCATCAGAAGTACCTTTTAATACACCTAGTTTACATGAAGAAATCATGTATCCTTGAAATTCTTCGTTTGCTTCATTAAGATCAACGAAAGAACAATTAACAGCATCATCTTCTTCCATTCCGAAGATGTTTGTAGCAAAATTAACAAATAATTTTGCAGCAGCTTCTCTTTTTACAGTCCCCATAGGATCGTAGTCTGAAACGCTACCTGCAGTACTAGACAATCCATTTTCATCCATGAATTGAACAGGACTTTCCCATTCAGGATTAGATGCTCCCTCCGCAGCATATACTAATCATGAAATTGACGAAGAAGCTACAACTACGAAAGCCATAGTACTTGCCAAGATTTTCTTTAAAGAGTTTGACATAATATTAAAATAAGTTATAAAAACTGTCTTATTATAAATAAAAACAGTTGGTACTATTTCAAGTACTCCCAACAAGTCTAAAGTTTTTAAAGCAAATTTCAAGCCATTTTAAATAATTTCCCTTTAAAAAACTAGATTTTAAACTGTGGGGCACACTAAAACAGAATACCTATGTAATATAACGATGTTATTTATAATTTGTTACACTTTTTTTTATTTTATGTAGTCATTTAAAAAAAAATCAGTATAATACTACTCAACTAAATGTAAAATTGAAAATGTAAAAAGTAAAATTATTCCCTATATTTAGGCTTAATTTTACATTTTCAACTTTACATTTTACATTGTATTAACAAATGTAATTAACTAAGAATTAGTTCATGTTTTGATTAAGTAAAAAAGCTATATATTTAATTATATCTATTATATTTTTTTTTATTACATTATTTATAATATGTATATTAATATATAGGGAAGATAATAATAATAGTTTATGTGACATAAATACAATAGTAACTAAAGTGTATGATGGAGATACTGTACAGGCAGGAAAATATAAAATTAGACTTATATGAATAGATGCCCCTGAAGGAATATATGAAGGAAGTGAAATCAAAGATTATAAGTTTTATGGTTGTCCTGAACTATCTACTCAATATGCTGAAGAAAAACTTCTAAATAAAAAAATTCTTTTTTGTCAGGATAGAAGCAATCAAGAACATGACAAGTATGGAAGAAAACTTAGATATGCTATGATAGAAGAAGAATGAAAAGAAAACCCCTTTAGTTATTTTGCAATAAAAAAAGGATATGCTAAAAGATATGCTTATGCTAATTATACCTGGAAAGATGAATTTAAAACTCTAGAACAAAAAGCTAAAGAAAATAATATCTGAATTTGGACAGAGGAATGTCAGCAGGAAGATTTTGAAATCAAGCAAGCCAGTAATCAATGTGGCTTACTTAAAGAAAAAGAAGGGTGTAATATAAAATGAAATATATCTAGTAAATGAAAATATCTATATTATAATATAGAAGACAATAATTATAATAGAGTGAAAATAAATATAAGTAACGGTGAAAGATGGTTTTGTACAACCCAAGAAGCAATAGATTGTGGATGGATTTCTATAAATGATTTATAATACGATTCCCTATATTATATATAGACAATAAAAGTTTCCTAACTTTTTCAGTTTTTTTCTTAACCTTAAATCAATAAGAACATAGTAAATATTGTAAAGTAATCAAACTATACATTATTATTTTACATTTTCAATTGTACATTTTACATTGAGTATCTTTAAAGTTAACTTAACTATGCTATGTTTTTTGCAATAATTTTTTGAGTATTTATATTTATGATTGTTCTATGTAAAAGCTTATTATGGCTTGTAATTACTTTTGTTATATTGTTTATAATTACAATTGTATTAGCTATCAAAAAAGAAGAATTTGAACTTATCTCTCTCTTTTTCATAGCATTTAGCCTTTCTATATTCGCTTTTGTTATGAAAATTTATTTTATATTTGAAAATACACAGGGATATGAATGAAATTTTGCTACTAACCAAGAACTTATTATCAAAGATAAGTTACAAAAGAATAAATATATAGCAATGGATGATTTCTCAAACACCTTTATACTAAGAAACTGTATATGAAAATATAATATATGAGATAAATTACTTGTAAATTGATATAAAAATCCTGCCCAACTAAGCTGAGATAATTTTCAAGAATATATAAAAACCTATTTTATAGCCAATACAAATCTAAATATATGAAATGAAATATGAAAAATAGGGGAGTTTGACTATAATATTCGACTACTTATGAAATGATATAGTGGAATAATATACGCAAAAAAAGATTATAAAATATGAGATATTAAATCTTCTCTAGCATTAGAAACTAAAAAATCTCTTGGAAATAAAATTAAAAACACTTTTGAAAATTATGATCAAAAATATGAATGATTTCTTATGGGATTACTTATATGAGACAAATCATCTCTAAATCCTTATATATATCAACAATTTATAGATAGTTGAATTGTTCATATTATAGCTGTAAGCGGATGAAATATTATAATGATTATAGTCTTTCTAAATTTTATACTATTTTTTCTTCCATTCAAAATAAAAATCACCCTCATCCTTTCTATAATAATATTTTATAGTTTTATATGTGGTCTTGATTCATCAGTAGTAAGAGCTACCATTATGGGCGGATTATGACTTTTTGCTTTATTGTCTGGAAATATAACAAATATATGGAGACTTATACAAATAGCTTTTATTAGTATGCTAATAATTAATCCTTTTTCTATAATCTATGATTTAGGATTTATTTTAAGTTTTATGGCTTTGGTATGAATCTTAATTTCAGCTAAACTTACAATAAAAACAAAGAAAGAAAATTCTAAATTAAAAAGTTTTTTTATTTCTATTTTTAATAACTATTTATTACCTACTATGTGAGCAACTGCACTTACTATGCCTGGTATATTTGTCTACATATGACAAGTCAACCTAATGGGTATAATAGCTAATGTTTTAGTTCTCCCCTTCATTCCTTTTTTGATGATGTATTGACTTATTGTCTCCTTGTTGTCGAACTTGTCTATATTGGAAGATACTATAATAATAAATACTCTTATTGGTCTAGAAGTATTTGTGATGAAGTGGGTTTTCTTTATATCTGAATTATTTTCTGAAGTTTTAGTTTTTAAAATTTGATTTTCATAATTTGAAAGTTGCTTTTTTCTTTGCATTGGAGAGTTCATTCTTGAGTATGCCGTGGAATAATCCCTGGCGGGATTATTAGACTTCGGTTTAGAGTTAAATTAATTATAATTGATTTTTTTTTAAGAATTAGTATAATAGTTTTTGGAGAATTTATCATTTATAATCTCTTTAATGGAGAATCTCAAGGAGATATATGGAAAAGCATTAGCAAAAAAATGAATTAATCAAGTAAGTAGAGGAGCCTATTGTATTAGTCTTTTGGAAACATATCTAAAAGATGGTTTTAAAATTGAAAATTTAAAAATAAAGTGAAGTATCAAAAATAATATACTTTTTGTATGAATCAATCCTGAAAATATAGCTATGGAAATTTTTTTATTGAAAAAAGAGATATTAAAACACCTAAATTTTAAATTAAATGAAATGAATTATAGTAAAATAACTGATATAAGAAAAAAACAATTTGCTTTTTAGTTGTTTTTACATACAATAAATTCATTATTTTGATTTTTTTATTATTAATTTATAAATAAAGATGGTATGGATTATTATTTGAGTAGTTGTAGTTTTAGGTATTTATATTGTTTCTCAATACAATGGGATAATTAAATTAAGAAACAACAGAGAAAATGCTTTTGCAGATATAGATACTCAACTTAAATTAAGATTTGATCTTATTCCAAATCTTGTAAACACTGTACAAGGATATGCAAAACACGAAAAAGAACTTTTGGAAAATGTAACTAAAGCTAGAACTGAGTTTTTAGGAGCTGGTAGTGCAGATGCAAAAATGGATGCAAACAATATGCTAACCGGTGCTTTGAAATCAATGTTTGCAGTAAGTGAAAATTATCCAGATTTGAAGGCAAATCAAAACTTTTTACAAATGCAAACTGAACTTTCTGATATAGAAAATAAAATTGCTGCATCAAGAAGGTTTTTCAATTCTGCTACAAAAGAATTTAACAATCATTTGGAAACATTTCCAACAAATATTATAGGAGGTATGTTCAATTTTTCTAGAGTAAACTCTTTTGAATTAGAAAATAGAGAAGAAGAATGAAAAGCCGTAGAAGTAAAATTCTAATAGTTTTTTAAATTAATTCTTATAATATATATACCATAATACAGGTAATTTTTCTATCACAATAGTCTAATACTAGATAATTAGATAGAAAATAAATTGATACTTTATTTTAAATGAATTTGAAGTTATGGCAATAGTTTGATTAGAAACATCTATACGGTCCAATAGAAGTAAAACAATTATGTTACTTATATTGTTTCCAACTTTTTTATTTGGACTTATATTTCTTGCTTTATTATTAACTAGTTCTGTAAGTGCGGATGCTGCATTAGAGGGTACTTGAGGGATATTTGCTATATTATGACCTATAATACTTATCTGGGCTGGGATATCTTTTTGGTTTCATAGACAGATTGTATTCAAATTCACATGAGCAAGACCCATTACAAGAAAAGAAAATCCTGAAATATACAATATAGTTGAAAATTTATGTATTAGTAGAGGTCTTAGTATTCCTAAAATAGGAATTATAGATGACGATAGTTACAACGCTTTCGCTACTGGATGGAATGATAAAAATGCTTGGATAGTATTTTCTAGATGAATAATAAATAAATTGAATAAACGTGAAATAGAGGCGGTTGCTGCTCATGAATTGACTCATATTATAAATAAAGACTCTTTACTTATGATTACTATAATAGCTTTTATATGAGCTATAGCTGGTATATGAGAAATAATGTTTAGAATAACTGCAAGATCTGGTAGCTCTAGAGGTTCTAAAAATAGTGGACAAGCAAAACTTATTATAAGGCTAGTTGCTATATGTCTAATAATATTATGATATATAATATTCCCTATAGTAAGATTAGCTATATCCCGTAAAAGAGAGTATCTTGCTGATGCAGGAAGTGTAGCTTTGACCAAGGATCCAGAATCTATGATAAGTGCCCTTAGAAAGATTAGTGGAGATAGTGTAATAGAAACTATAGATAAACCTTCTGTAGCTGCTATGTGTATTGCAAACCCTTTTTCTAAAGGAAAATCTAAATTTATGTCTAAGTTCAAAAGTTTCTTTAGTACTCATCCCTCTATAGAAGATAGAGTAGAAATGCTACAAAAATATTAATTATAAATTTTCTCTAAATTTAGAGTAGACAGAGAAATAATTAAAATCTATTGATTTTTACTAAAAAAAAGCTATTTGTAAAATAAGATTTATTATTATTTTTGAAAAAATCATGCAGAAAGAAAAAAGATTAGAAGATATAAAAAGAAGAGAAAACTCTAGAATACATAAGCGCTATAGTACTCAGAAAATAATATCTGACATAAGTGAAGATATAGAAGCTGGACTTACTACTTGTTATGGAGACTATTTTACTTGGAAGAAGAAAAATACTAATTAATTAAATAAAGTTACTATACTACTATTAAATATAAATCCCTATTAAGATTTAATAATATATATTATTATTAATTTTTATCTTTCAATTTCTTATTATATTAATAAATAATGCAATCAATTTTAAACATAGACAGTCTAGACACTTTTCTAAAAGAAAACAAAGAACAATCTTTTAGAAACAAACAAATATATAGAAATATATTTAAAAACCATATTATATCTTTTGATGATATGACAGATATTTCTAAAGAATTAAGAAAAAAGATTTCGGAAGATTTTTTTGTATTATCTATAAAAGAAAAAGATGTGTTAGAAGAAAAAGAAACAACAAAAATAAGTTTTGAAACTCAAGATGGAAAAGTTTTTGAAACTGTGCTTATGTTTCATTATAGTAAACATCATAAATGAAAGCTAAATAGAATTACTATATGTTTATCTTCTCAGATATGATGCGCCGTATGATGTAAATTTTGTGTAACTGGTAAATTATGATTATTTAGAGATCTAGAATATAATGAGATATTAGAACAAATTCTTTGGGCCAATAAATATATAGCGGATAAGTTTGGACAAAAAGATGATAGAACTTATCATAAAATAAGAAATGTAGTATTTATGGGTATGGGAGAACCATTACTTAACTATGATAATGTTATGAAATCCATTGGTTTTATGCTAGAACAACAATATCTTAGTTTATCTCGTCGTCATGTAACCATATCTACCTCTGGGATAATTCCTGGGATAAAAAAATTAATAGAAGACAAAGTAGAAGTTATGTTGGCTATATCTTTGCATGCAGGAAGTCAAGCAACAAGGCAGAGTATTATGCCAATATCAAAGACTTATAATATAGACAAGCTTATAGACATATTGGACAAATATATAGAAGCAACTGATAATAGAATATTCTATGAATATATTATGATAAAAGATATTACAGACACTGAAGATGAAGCCAAAGCTTTGATAAAATTATTAAAGTGACAATTATCACATATCAATCTTATAGCTTACAATGAAAATCCTACAGTTGATTTCAAGAGATCGTCTAATAATAGAATACATAAATTTAAAAGAATATTGGAAGGAGAATGACTTACTGTGACTATAAGAGAAAGCTTATGAAATGAATTGAAATGAGCTTGTGGACAGTTAGGGTATGAAAAGATAAAAAAAATTAAATAATTTTTTAATTCTTATTTTTTATAACAATGGAAAAAGTAGATTTAATAAAATATTTAGATAAATATCTTCAAAATTCTGAATATAAAGATAGTAGTAAAAATGGACTACAAGTAGACAATATAAATAATGAGGTAAAAAAAATATGATATGCTGTAGATGCTACTTCTTATATTATAGACAAAGCTATAGAAGAAGAAGTAGACATGATAATTGTCCATCATGGTATGTATTGGGGGATTGAACAAACCACTACAGGTGTAATTTTTCAAAGAATGAAAAAATTAATTGATAATAATATTTGTCTATATACTTCTCATCTACCATTAGATGCACATAAAGAAGTATGAAATAATATATGAATTATAAGACAATTAGTAGACAGTCTAGACATAAAAAATGGACAAATAGAAGAGTTTTGAGAATATGAATGATTTATAGTATGATATGGTATTAGATTTACAAGTGCTATAGATGTAGACAAAGTAGAACAGATATTGACAGAAAAATTATGACTAGAAAGTGGATTATATAATTTCTGAAAGAAAGAAAAAATTAATTCGATATGTGTTATAAGTTGATGAGCTGGAAGAATGGCGACTGAAGCAAAAGAAAAAAATTATGACTTATTTATTACAGGGGAGGCTGCCCACTTTGAAATAACTTTTGCAAAAGAACTAGAACAGTCTATATTTCTATGATGACATCGGGAAACTGAAACTTTTTGAGTAAAATTATTAGCAGAATATATACAAAAAAAATACAACATAGAAGTTGTATTCTTAGATGAAAAATATTAATTTTTTCTTTATAGGACTAACTTATTTAAGTTCTATTTACTCCATTCTTCACAAGAATCATCTGCTCATGCGTTTTTTAAGCAGACTTTTTTTGTTACATTGAATGTACGCTTATCAAAAACAATTTTTGTTTTAGGTAGACAATCTGTTGCCGAAGGTCACTCACAAAAAGAGAATAATACCTCTCATGTTATAGTAGATGTATCATTAATTGTGAAAGCTCCTTCTCCTCAAGCTTGAAGTCATTGTTTCAATCATGGTGCTATTTTAATTTTCATATTGTTAGCCTCCATTTTTGTATAATATGGCTTTTCCCAACATTTGTTTTCTTTGTCTCTATTATTAGCTCCTGAAAAAAGCATCGAATCTTCAGTTCGAATATCTCCAGAAAGAGAATAAGAAAAATCTATTTTTTGAGTAGTATCATCAAAATATATAATATATTTTTCTGGAGACTCATTGTCCGATCCTTTATATACCATTTTTTGAGTCATAGCATCTCATACAAATGTATTTATTTGTCCATAAGTTCTAGCTACACAAGTATCGAAATATATCTTATTTTTATCTTTATTCAAAAAAAAGTCTTTGAATGCTGCCATAAGTATTCACATTATAACAACAACTAATAACATTTCAAAAATAGTAAATCACTTTTTCATATACTTACTTATAGTTAGTAAATAGCTAACAACTTAACAAGTCCTAGTAAAATAACTAAATCTATAGACATAGAATTACTTAAAAAACACTTTCAATTAACGACTATTTAATTAGTACTCAAAAGAAAGAATATTATTCCTCGTCTTTTAATGGTCTAATTACATATTTATAATTATCATCTGATTTATCTTGCAATAATATAGGTTTTTCACTATCAAATATATTCATTATAATTTCTTCTCATTCTATATTTTTGATAAAATCTGTTATATGTTTACCATTTACTCATAAAGATATAACATCTCCATCTAATATAAGATCCATAACTGTACTACCTTCTCCTATATCTGTAAGTCATGATGTGATTTTCAACTTATCTTCATCAGGAATAAGTTTGATGAAATAATTTATATCTTTAGAAAAAGTTGTAACCTTTTTTACTGATTTTTCAAAAGATGTCTTATCTAGTATAAGTTTACTATTATGTACAGACATAATAATTTTTTCATAATCAGGATATGTTCATTGTATCAGATTAGATTTGATATATATATTCATAGAATCTAATTCAAATTTAGCTCAGATTAGATTTTTTTCATACTCTATATCTACAGTTGTTCAGTCATTAGCAACAAAATAATCAGCTACTTTTTTCATCTCATTTGCCGCATCTTTAGGTACAATAAGTTGGAATTTATCCTTAGTATCCACAGATATAGTATATTCAGCCAATCTAAAACTATCTGTACCTACAAAATGCATTTTTTTATCTTGTAGTTTAAATAATATTCCAGTTATTACAGTTGTAAAACTTTTTTCTGAAATAGCGTATTCTACTTTTTCTATTCACTTTGACAAAACTTGAGCATCTATCTGAGTAGATCCTTCTTTATTCAAATCTGGTATTGCAATATATTCATTAGCGCTTATTCATACAAAATCAAATTTATCAGATTTTGTAGAAAGCGTAAGCATACTTCCATCTTCTTTTCATTCAAGCAACACTTCATCTTCATCTATAGTTCTAATTATGTCCAACAAAGACCTTGCATTTACAGTAAGAGCTCCTTCATTTTCTATATTTGCTCACATAGTTACCTGTATATATTTGTTCATATCAGTTGCTTTCAGTGTGATAGTATCTATATTACCACTTATATATATGTTTTCAAGTATAGGTAAAGTAGAGTTTCTACTAACAAATCTAGATACAAGCTCCATAGCTTCCAATAATAATTTTTTACTTATTCTTAATTTCATAGATATATATATTGTATTATGATTTAAATGTTTTCATTATTGCAAATATAAGAAAATTTATAAGATAATCAAGATATTTTATCTAATAGCATTCCATATTTTTATATCTCTTATTTCTCCATAAAAATAATAGTCGTTTTCTCGGTCCCAAATACAAGAGTCATTACTTATAATATCGCCTGTACAATCTGAATCATACTTTGTCCATGTATTACGTCATATACGAGTAAGATAGTGATTTCACAAAGAATATCCTATTCACTGTCATTTCTTTATATATCCATTACCTGTGTCTAAATACATTCTAAATCCATCTGAAATTCCAGTTTCATTTGCATCTAAAATTAATTTAACTCTATAAGCAACATTATCTTCAATACTTATACTTAAGAAAGTTCATAACCAATTATATTCATGATTCCATGCTCATACAACTAATTTAGAATCTTTTATAAAAACATTGATTCAAATAAGATGATTTCATTCATCATATAAAACCTGTGTTTTTTCTTTATCATAAGTGGTAAAATCTATTTCTATAGTTCTTTTATCAAATGTTCAGATATTTATATCTTGACTATCAAATATTTTTAATGAAGAATCTCCACTGAAAATTATAGCACCATCTTCAATAACTGGCATTTCAGACAATGGATAAGATGATCTATATCCAATATTATTTTTATTGGAATGGTCTGTCATATATGTAATATTATCTGTACTATATATGGCGCTATTAAAATTATACCATAAAACTAAATCCAAATCTTCTGAAATATAAATACAATCATTATCAATAATAAAATATTCTTCGTATGAAGTTCTCTTCATATGAGACATATTAAAAGTTAATGCATATACATTTCCTTCTTGTCATATTATATTCATTTCATCATAAGCTACGCCTATAAGTCATCATAAAACATTGTAATAATCTTCGTAAGTATTAATGTTTTCCATATTTAAATAATCTGCAATACTATATCCATCTACATTACCACATATAAATTCAAATATAACATTTTGTTCCTTTAAGTTAAAAATAGTTAGAATATCATTTTGTAATTTGTATCATATATCCTGTGTATAAATTTCTGATTCATCTCATAAGATATCCGATTTTTCTTCAATATTCTGTTTTATTATAATATTCTCTACAAATTCTTTCAATTCATCAGAATTTCTATTTTCATTTATTTTAATCACTTTAGTTTGTCATTTCATAATATTGTTTATTTCAAAATAGAAATTATAAATACCTAAGATATTCATCTTTTCATCAGTTATATTTTTTATTTTACTTTTCAATAAAATAATATTATTTATTCTAGTTTGTAATCAATATCCTATACTATAGTCTGACAAGCTATCTATATTGTCTATTGTTCAATAAGTTTTTTCCATAAAGCTATCTATAAGACTTTTTACCCATGGATTTCCTATGTCATCGAATCCTCATATTAATTTCTTTGTTTCATCATAGAAAAAGACTATAATATCAGCAGTTTCATTTGTAGCAAAAATTCAGTCTATAATTCATTCTAAAGTATAAAATTCATATTTTAATTTTTTAGAGAATTGCACTTTTATAGTAGAACAAGTAGTTCATCATTTATATTCACATAAAAGTCTTTTAGATAATCATTTCGCAATATCATTTGCTATTCATATATCTTTCAGTGTTACAGAATGTTGAAAAGAGTCTATAAAAACCTGCTTATTGGTATATAAAGAATATTTTTCTAACCATTGGCTATAAAAAATAAACTCTTGTGAATCTGTAAATAAATCTTTAGTTTCTACTCATAAAACATTAATAGAGTCTATAATATTTTCTATGGCTTGTATTTGTAAGAAAATTATATCTACGAAAGTTGGTTGTATCCCTGGATTTGGCTTTAAAAAAGAATTTTCTACATTTTCTAATTCTATATCACCATATTGAGAAGATATAGAATAGGGTTGTAGATTATTATTTATATATACATCTTTTTCTTTGAAATCAAACATTTTTCAAGGTTGTGTAGTCTTGCTATTATCATCAAAAGAACACTTTACTTTCAGAAAAAAACTTTTCTTTTCAATTTGAAAATTTAACCAAATATCATCAAAACTATAATCGTCTACTAAAAGATTTCCTTCACTACACATAAAACCAAATTCATTTCATGTTCATACAAAAGAACTATCTTGATTTCTGTGATATAAATATAGTAAAGAAGGGGTTCTCCCTTCATAAGTAATATAATTTTTTGATATTTTCTCTTCATTTTCTATATATAATATATTATCTATATTATAATCTTTCTTTACTGTTTCTGTAAAAGTTCCTGAAAAGGTTTTAGAAAAAAGCTTAATATCTACAGTCTCAACTTCAGAGGAAGCAAAAGATTGGAAAGAAAAACCTAGCAGAAAAAAAAGAAAAAGAAATTTAATAAATATTTTTATAGTCTTCATTTTTTATTAGTTGGTAAGTACATAAATACTAATTTGATAAAATTTCTAAACAATATTTTTTTACTTCATTCTCTGGGATTTTATTACAGTTACTTGTATCTATTTTTTGCCTGGAAATCATTCTTCAAACTACTGATTTCTTTGTTTCTATAATTATTTGCTTACAAAAATCATTTTTACAAGCAAATTGATCAAATATCATTGAAGGATTAGTCAATGTGTAATATACTTGTAATTCATCAGCTATAATTCATTTAAGTATCTCTTCTTTTTCTATAGATTTTGACTTCAATAACTCTTTTTTAAAGTCATCTATTTCATCAAGTCTTTCTACTACAAATTCTTTGTTTATAAATTTCTTTGTTTCTTCGATTTCTTTATCATGAAAAACAATACATCATATCATATTTGTATCTTCTTTACAAGAAGAATAATCTTTTGGTAATTTGATATTTGACTGAGCTTGTTTTAAGTCTTTAGTGCTAAATACTTCTATAGATTTAGCTATTATTTGCTCATTTCCTTCATCATCAAATTCTGTTACTATTGTAACTTTATCTGTATTTACATTTAGTCATTGTTCTTTGTCTGTAGAAAACTTTACAAAAATAAATATTGATACTATTATCACAAAAATAATAAGACCGATTATTACAAACTTCTTATTTATATTTCCCATAAAATGATTTATTATAATAACTAAAAAAATATCAAGTCAAACTAAATTTTAATCATTTTAAAATAAAATACAAGTGGTTTTTATTGAAATAATTTTATAAATAGTTATAATAATAGAGTATATTTTTATATTTCTATATAAAATCATGAAAAAACTGTTACTATCTGTCTTGTTTGCTATTATATGATTGTGAGTTTTTTCAAATATTGGATATTGTGAGGGCGACCATCTAGAGGGAGCCATAAGTAAGTCTACAGACTATCTAATAACATCCGATACAGGTCAAAGTGAAAAAGTATTAAATGGGGGCGACGATTCTTTTATAGTAAAATGATCTCAATTGCTTATGCAAATAGCTGTATGACTTGGTATATTTGTAATATTGTTTGGTTGAATTAAATTTATGACTACAGTGTGAGATGAAGGTAAAATGAAAGAAAATAAGGAATCTATGCTTATAGCTATGGGGGGACTTATTGTAGTATTGTCAGCTTATTTTATACTAGAAGTTATGCAATCTATATGAACAGATTTTGAAGATATAAATCTTGATATTACGACTGAATGACCTATAAATGCTCCAGCTGAGAATAAAGAATAAGGAAAAATTTCCCGGAAATAATTATAAAAACTCTCCTAAAGATACAAGAGATAGTTAAAATTGAGAGTCTCTTTGTAAAAAGGAAGAAACAATTTTACTAATTAAAAAAACTTATGAAAAAGTTTATTAAATTCATTATTATTAGTATATTATCACTAAGTTGTTTATTATGAAGTTTCTCATTTTGATATGACGTTTATACTCCAGACGCTGAAGGTGAGGATATAAAGATGAGTGGGATAATATCGGATAATCCTACCGTATTCAAAGACTATTTTGTAATAGTAAATAAATATGTTTGGATTATTGCATGATCAATATTTATGGGAGTAATCATTTATGCTGGAGTCTCTCTTATTTCTTCAGAATGAGATGAACAAAAGCTTACACAAGCCAACAAAACGCTTGTATACTGATTAACATGAATTGTTGTCTCTCTATGAGCATATGTAATTTTAGAAGTAATTTTAAAGTTATTTTAGATTTATTTTAGATTCAAAAAAAATATGACATCAAAAGTTTATAGTATTTCTAATCTTTGATTAGAATCTTTTATTATAGAAATAGAATCTGACAAAAATAGAGCTATGCCTACTATAGATATAGTATGATTAGCTGATACTACTATAAAAGAAGCCAAAGAAAGAATTAGATTTACATTCAAAAACTCTAATATCAAATTACCTGCAAGGAAATTTGTAGTAAATCTATCGCCTAGTGATATTAAAAAAACTTGAAATAGATTTGATTTACCTATAGCGGTATCTATATTAGCTCTAATAGAAGATATAGCCATAGATAAAGAAATCTTCAAAAGTTCTATTTTTATATGAGAATTATGACTGGACGGTTCTATAAAAAAAGTCAATTGAGTATTATCTACTATACTTAAATGAAAAGAAAAATGATTTAAAAAATTCTTTATTCCTAGTGCTAATGCATTAGAAGCAAGTTATATAGACAATGTAGACATTATATGATTAGACAACTTTTCTCAATTATTAGATTATTTACTTAAAAATCAAGAATTGAAAACTTTTGAAAAACATACAATAAAGCAAGAAGATAATCTAGAATTAGAAGTTGATTTTGCTAATATAAAATGAAACGAAACAGCAAAAAGAGCTTTAGTAATAGCGGCCGCCTGATTACATAATGTGCTTATGATATGATGACCTGGTAGTGGTAAAACTATGTTTGCTAAAGCTTTACAATGAATTTTACCTCCTATGTGACGAGAAGAAGTATTGGAGGTGAGTCAAATATACTCTGTAAACTGAATGTTGGATGATAATATACCTCTTATATCCAAAAGACCATTTAGAAATATTCATCATACAGCCTCTCAAATTAGTATAGTATGAGGATGAAGAGAATTAAAGCCTGGACAAATATCGTTAGCTCATAAATGAATACTATTTTTTGATGAACTACCAGAATTTCCAAGAAGTGTTCTAGAGGTTCTTAGACAACCATTGGAGGAAAGAAATATAACTATTTCTAGAGTAAGTGGAACTGTAAATTATCCAGCACATTTTATGTTTGTATCTGCTATGAATCCCTGTAAATGTTGATATTACAAAGATAACAAAAAAAATTGTAGTTGTTCTATCAATGATGTAAAAAGATATCAATGAAAAATAAGTGGTCCTTTGTTGGATAGATTTGATATTATGATCGAAGTACCTAGAATAGATATAGAAAAATTATTAGACAAAAAAGATTGAGAAAGCACAGCTACTCTTAGAAAACAAGTAATTCAAGCATGGGAAATTCAAAAAAAAAGATTTAACAAAGATAATATATCAAGTAACTCTCAAATGAATTCCAAACAAATTCAAAAATATTGCAAACTAACAACAGAAGCTGAAAGCTTCCTCAAAATAGCTGCTAATAACTTAAATTTGTCATCTAGATCTGTACATAGAATTATAAAATTTTCTAGAACTGTAGCTGATTTAAATAAACACAATAAAATAGAAAAGTCTGATATAGCTGAAAGTCTACAATATAGAAGCAAAAATATGTTTATAGAAGACTAAAAAAAGAATACAGAACACGTTATCCTTTCCGCAGGAAAGAAGATAAATTCAAATTTCCCCTAACAGTGAATAAATTTAGAAATTATGTAGTTTATATTTTTCAAGGATTTTTCTAAAATTTCATTTGCAATAATTAGAAAAACCGTCTATCGTTTGCAAATCCCCGACTAATCCTGTCCCGTAGGGGAAAAATATAGCGGAATAATTTCTAAATTTATGAAGCCCTGATTCTTCTTAGGAAGAACTCTATATCATTTGATATCAATTTTCTTAAATTTTCTTTATCTAAAGGTTTTTTTTCTGAAATAGTTTTTACTTTAGATATGTTTTTTTTATTTATAGATATAAATATTTTCCAATATCAATTAGAAATTTTTTTATTAACTAATTTTCTTTTAAAAACCTCATCCATAAATATCCTTTTTAAGGCATTTCTAAAAACAGCTTTTTTTCAAGCTTTGATAGGAATATTTATAGAAAATTTATTATAAGCATTATTAGAATATTGTTTTATCATATGAAAAACTAATATATTCGCAAAGAAAAGTTTCTTATTATGCCTATTTTGCATAATATACCTTATCTCTTTCCCTCCTAATCTATGTTTTTTCTTTATATTCATAATCTTTTTATATAAATAAAATAGTTTTAGTAGTTATAATACAAAAATTTAATAATAAAACAAGGATATATGTTATAGTATTTTTCTTTTTAGTTTTAATTATTTTTCAAACCACTATATTAGTAGAAATAATTAATTAAAAGATATTTAAAATAATTTCTTTTTCAATAGAAAGCTATAAAAAAACTCCTAAGAAATTAATCTTAGAAGTTTTTTATCGTTATACGTTATATCTTAATATTCTTCTGTTCCCATATCTTGTGGCGCTAACTCCATATCATAATTCTCATATCATTCAGGAGTTTCCATTTCTGGATTGTATCCTTCTGGCATAGATGCAGCCATAATTTCTTCCATAGTTTTAGCATCTGTAGGTTCTACTATTTCTAAACTATCTATTTCTGTGTTTTCACTATTTGCTACTACATCAATAATAGCACCCATCATTCCTAAATTCAAATCAAAATTGATATTTTTTGTATTTCCATTTTTTACTATCTCTAAACTTCAAGTTCATTTTCATAATTCATTCTCGTTTTCATCTTTTACTTTTCATTCAAAATTTGTTTTGTTTCATTCTTTAGAAACATTGAATATCATAATACTTCCATTTTCAGTTGCCTCTATATCAAGAGTTGTAATATTTGTCTTTATTCATAACTCTATATTCAGAACCACACCATCTTCTGATATATTTAATTCTAAAATCATGTCAGAAATATTTTTTACTTTTAGTTTAGCTTCATATTCTGCTTCTTCTATATCTTTTAACATTTCTTCTCTTTCTGATTGTACATCTGCCAAAGTTATATTCATATCTTCTGCATACTCACTTTTTGCTATTCATTCAAACACTTTATAAATATTTTCTCAATCAAGTCTTATATCGTATACTACATATTCTCAGTCTGTAGTTTCTCCTACTTCTTTGATAACAGGATTTTGTTTTATCAAGTTAGAAAGTAACTCCATAAATCATCCTAAATCAAAGTCTTGTAACGCAGTAACTTCTGGTATTTGCATTTCGCTAGAATCAGACAATATCCATTGATCCATAAACATTCCTATTTGTTCTTTTATCATTTCAGCTTCCGCATTATCAGATTTGATATTAAAACTCTTTAAATTCATAAAAGTCTTTGTTCATATTACTTTCAAAAGAAGTTCTATAGAACCATCTCCTTTAGCCTGCATTTGTTCTGAATCTACAGATCATTTAGTTGATATAGTTAAATCTGCTTTTGGATTATTGTTTTCTTCTCTTCCATATTTTCCCACTATATCTAACTCTATTGATCATTCTCACATCATATGTTTAACGGCTGCCTTTATATTTGTTTTTGTTTCAAAAAATTTATTTTCAAATAAATCTTTACTATAAGAAAGCAATATATTATCAAAAGATTTTTCAATTAAAGACTCGTATGAAGCTTCAAAAGTTACTTTCTTTACTTCCTCTTTTTCTCAACTTTCTGTTTGAATAACTTCTCAAGAATCAGTAGTAACTGGTTCATCTTTTTTGAATAAACTACAACTTGCTAATACAAAAACCAAAATAAACAAACCCATAAAGGATAATAATTTTTTCATTTTCTTGTTAATTTAATATATATAAAAATATATACACTCTAGTATAAAAAAGCTTTTATAAAAATCAAGATGAAAAAATATAAAAGCTATTGATATTTCTACAAAAAATAGTATAAAACAAGTGTTTGAGTTAGTTATCTCATGTTTTTGGCGTATTACTCTATTATAAATTATATTAAGGAGGGCTTTATGAAAAAAGTCAGTGTAGTTGTTTTTGTGGTGTTATTATTGTTTTATTTACCATTGGTGGTAAATGCAACACCGGTTCCATGTGGATCAGGAGGATGTAATGACCCATCAATTCTTTCATTTGATGACAGTTTAAGTCAAGATAATCAAGTAAGCTACAGTTACTTTACTGTAGAGGATGCTGGACTTAATCCTTCTTATATGGTAACTATGGAAACATTTGATGCCTGGTTTGATCCTGTCATGTATTTATTTCGTGACGATGGAGACTTAAGTTTGAGTGATTATCGTGCTTACAATGACGATGGTGGTACTCCTGCTTATCTCTTTGATAATGCCAAGATAAATGCTTGGCTCACTCCTGGTGATTATGTTATTGCTGTATCTAGTTGGAGCTTTAATATTAATGAAGCCTTGATTGGATTAAATAATATCCATGTGGCTGGCGATGGAAGCTTCCTATTGGATGTTTCTAGTTGTTCAACTGATATTACAACATCAGCTCCTGTACCTGAGCCAGCTACTATGTTACTTTTTGGAACAGGGCTTGTTGGTCTTGTTGGCGCCAGAAGAAAAAAGAAAAAATAATTTGACTATTATTATTTACTAAGTCATTATGGGGCCGGATTTCCGGTCCCTTTTTTTATTCTAAAAAAATTTGACCTTAGACAAAAAATGATTATAATAAATATTGATATTAATTTTATAAAAATATATTAAATTAAAATGACTGTAGAAGATTTTAAAAATCAAAATAAGTTAGAAGTAAATCTAACCCAGAAAGATAGTGTATGATTGAAAACTATCTATAATGAATTTAAAAAAGCTGAAAAAATAGAAACAGGAAAAGCTTTGGAAGAATTAGATTTATTGAAAAAAGGGGTTAGAAATGAAGTAGTGTACATTATGGAATATGGAGAATGATACCTAGTAGAACCATGAGACACTATATCTCATATTAATGCTATGTTACCAAAATGATATAGTATCAAAATATCTAATCCAAAATATCTATTATCCAATTCAAATATAAGAGTTACCGTGAAAAACGATAAGTTACTTATAAATGGTGAAATTAACCATTCATCATCTATAAGATGGGGGGAGGATGAAGAAGCTAAGAAAAACTTTGATAACTATAAAGCATCTAAGTGGGCAAAAAATTGTTTTATGGTATATGATAATGAAAAAAATATTTATGTTGCCGATGAATGAAATCTAGTTATAAATAGTGATGAAATTAAAACCTTAGATGACCTTAAGCAAAAAACTATTGAATATAGAGAAATAAAAGCTGATGAGCAAGCTGTAAAAATAGCTGGCGAAACTGATGTAGTATACGATAAAGAAAAAAATATGTATATAGCTGAAAATTGAAAATTTATAACTACTAGAGATAGCGTAAAAGATGCCTATGAACTAAAAATAAAAATAATAGAATATAGAGAAATGTTAGCTAACGAACAAGCTGGTAAATGGTCTACAGAAGCTTGAATATCATATGATGTAAAAAAGAAACAATATTCTTACCGTAACTCTGAATTAATAATAGACAGAGATAAGATTAATAGTCTTGATGAATTAAAAAAGACTATATATGATTTTGATGAAAAATTAGCGGAAGAACTGGCTCTAGATATTGCTGATACATTGAAAAATAAGGGGGTTGTATATGATTCAAAAAAACAAAAATATATAGTTGATTGATGAAAACTTATTTGTTCTAGAAATAATGTAAGTAGTGTTTCTGAACTGGAATATATAATAAATAAATACCTTGAAAGATTAGAAACTGAAAAAATTAGATTAGAAACTGAAAAGAAAAGATTAGAAGAAGAAAAGATGGCTGAGAATATAGCTAAAAAAATAGAGCAACCTAAATTTATAGAATATACTGTAAAAGGATGAGATATACTGTGGAATATAATCAGGAGAAAATTTCAAGAACTATGAATGGAAAATAAAAAGAACAAAAGTATTTGAAATTATTACAATGAAAAAAAAGAAGAGATTGTTTCTATAAATAATCTAAGATTGGATAAAAAATGAAATCCTATTATCATAACAGGAAAAACAATAAAATTACCTACATTACAAATAGTAGAAAAAAATAGCACTAAAGATCCTCTTGAAAATACTCCTAAAACTAAAGAAGTAAAGCAAATATTGGATTCAGTAAGCGGGTCTACAAATATAAAAAAAAGTGAAATTGTAGATGATAATATAGTTTTTGATTTAGAAGAAATTCCTAATAAAGAATCAGCTTCAACTACAGATAATTTAATAGAGGCTTCTGATGAAAATTATCAAAATAGCATGCAAACTATTGCAGAAGAAATGGATGAAATGATGTGAACATTGCTTCCTAAAAATATTAGACCCGAAAAGAAGGATGATGAAAATGTTTGAAAAGAAATCTCTATATCTAGTAATGAAAAACCTATAGAAGAGAGTTCTGAAAAAGTTGATATAAATAATTTGAAAAATCGTGTGAAAGAAATTATACTACAAGATACTAATTTAGTAGAAAAAAATATTCTTGGAATAGATGTAAAAGAAAAAAAATATAATATACATGAAATTATAGTATATATGAGATTATTATGACCAATCAAAAGAGTATTTCAATCAAATATATGAACAAATCCAGAATCAATTGAATGAAAAGAAAAAAAACATGACACATTATTGCTTGAACTTGTAGACAGTAAGATAAATTATCTTTTTAGAATATATCTTAAATCTATCAAAGAAAAAGATATGGAAAATATTTCTATTTATATACCTGAAAAAGACACATATATTGTTCGTTATAGTCTATATGGAGAAGAAGGATTTGAAAGAATTTTTCAAAAAAAAGAAAAAAAATGAGAAATATATTTTGAAGAAACAACAGAGATGATTGAATTAAACAAAGCTGAACTACAAAGAAAAATGACAGAACATTGATTAAATGTAACTTTTATGTATCCTACAAGTTTTGCAGAAAAAGTTATAGTAGATTGATATAAAACACACTTATATAAATGTAAATTTACAGAACCTAATAATGAACAAATTTTGATATGACAATTCTATATTGATAAAAAATGAGTATTAAGAGAATTTTTACAAACAAAGAAAACTATATAGTAATTTTTTGTGAAATATTCAAAAATTAAATTATTTTAATATTTTTTTTGCTGCTCAAGTTCACCACTGTAAGATTCTAGAACCCCTATTTACAGTAGTAATAGAAATACCTAATTCTTCTGCTATATTTCTTTGAGTTTTTCATTGATTCAACATTCTAATAAGTTCTATTCTATCTTTCAGATCAGATAATTCTTTAGGAGTCATAATATCTTCCAAAAAATCTTGAAGTAATTTCTTGTCCTCTATTCACCAAAGCCTATCTGCTACTAAACTTAGATTGCTTTTTAATTCGTTACTCATTTGTTGTATTGTATTAATGTGTTAAAACGCTACTACAAACATAATTATATTTATTTATTTTTCAAGAGATTTTTTTTAACTTCAGGGTTGATTTTAATTTTTTAAAATATATAAATATTGTTATAATTTTAATTAAATATAGAAAATATGACAATAGGTTTTGGAAATGGTAATTTTTATCAGCTATATAAGCATGATAATGATAGATTTAATGAACTTTTTTTAAGTTTACTTTCTTGTGATAAAAAAGCCAATGCTATAGAGCTTCATACCTTGAATGAAGAACAAATAAATATACTTTTGGATATAAATAAAGATATATTAAAGGATTTTGATTATATAAGCCTTCATTCACCTGATGTTTATAATGGTTGAATTTTCAATAAGAAACTTATGGAAAAAATCAAATTACTAAATAGGAAATTTAATTTTCAAAATATAGTATACCATCCTGATAGAATCATTGATTTCAACGATTTAAGTAACTATAAAGAATTACCTATATCTATGGAAAATATGGATAATGATAAAACTAAATACAAAACAGTAGAAGATATGAAATATATATTAGATAAATATAATTTTGGATTTACTCTTGATTTGCAACATTGTTATGTAAATGATCCTAGCATGAAGTTAGCAGAAGATTTTCACAATAAATTATGAGATAAGATAGTAGAATATCATATTAGTGCATACAAAGAATGATACCCACATCATACTCTTTTCCAAAACAATCAAGATATGATTATAAAATCATTACAACAACAAAACGCTCCTATTATCATAGAAAGCGCTTTTGATGCTATATGAGACCATGAAATGGAGTTAGACTATATAATTAACTCAATGTAAAATGTATTCTTCAGCTGAACTACAGACTGCTCTGTGAGTTGATGAAAATGTTATGATAAACAACAATTTATATATAAATGATTGTTTATCTATGCTATGTGAAAATGTAAAATTTTAAGAAACTTTTAGCGCTTTTAGCTTTAGTAATTGAGTATAGAACAAATATAAAACCTTGATTAAAATACAATTCTACATTTTTCATTTTACATTAAGATTATCTAAACCCTAACATATAGAATTATTTTCCTTTAAAAATAGTCTTGATAGTACCAATAATCACAAAAAGATCCATCCATACAGACCAATTTTGTGTCCGATATAAATCTAAACGCGCTTCTTTATCAAATGGTAAGTCTCTTCCAAATATTTGTGCGTAACCAGTGATTCATGGCTTGACAGACAGCACTCTCTTTTGCCATCTTGTGTAATTTTCAACCTCAGACTGCAAATGTGGCCTTGGACCCACTACTGACATTTTACCTAACAAGATATTCCAAAACTGTGGTATTTCATCAAGAGAAGTCTTTCTAAGAAATTTTCACCATCATAATACTCTTGGATCATCTTCTATTTTGAATAAAGGACCATCTCTTTCATTTTTATTTTCTAGCTCTGATTTTATCTTATCTGCGTTTCTTACCATAGTTCTAAACTTAAACATTTCAAATTCTTTTCATCATCTTCCTACTCTTTTTGATTTGTATATAATAGGTCTTCCATCTTTGATAAGTATAAATAAAGCGACCAAAGCAAAAATCCATCATCATAAAATAAGAATCATACTAGCAAATAATATATCAAAAATACGCTTTAGAACTCTTCCCCATCAATCTAAACTAGAAGGTTTATATTCCCATGTAATAATAGGACCTAGTCTAGCTGGACGATAAAGTATGTCTTCCAAAAATCAGCTTTCTGGAAAGAAATAAAAACCTAATCCATTCAATCTAGCTATATCTGATATTTCTTCTACCTTTTCTAGGTCTACATTTCATACCAAAAAAACTATATTATAATCTTTAATTTTATCTATTTTAATGTTTCCAGATAGATTATAATCTAACGAATATATCTTATATTTAGAGAAAAAAACTTTGATATTTTCATAAAATTTTTTCTTGGGTGTTATTACTAATATTCTATAAGGATCTTTTTTTTCAAAATGATTATTTAACAAATTTATAAATATATCTACAACCAACATCATGACTATAGATATAATAGCACCCCAAACTATCAAAAGTCTAGATATTCATGATTCAAAAACTATATCTATACCAAAATAAGCAAAAAATGTAATCACAATAAACCATATAAACCATGTTTTAAATAATTTCCTATGATGTCCGTGGATAGGTCATTGTATTTTATATAAATTTATAATAAATCCTATAACAACAAAGATTATACTAGCTGTAAGAGCAAAAATTATAGTTTCTTGAATATCAATAAAAGGTGTTTTTATATGTATATAAGGTATTAAGTCTGTTTGTTTACGAAGAAAATAAGTAACATAAAAAGATATTAAAACTATAACAATATGTAAAAAAGGTCTTAATATTCTTAAATAAATCATTATATTATATGTTGTAGTAAATGATTATATATATCAGATTAACTTATTTTTCTTCCTTGAAAAAAGATAATAATTAGTTAAAACAACTTAACTTATCCTATAAAACAGAATAAAATTTTAACTCTTACCTCGTAATATTATGAGGTTATAACTTTTAAACTGATAAATATGTGAAGCTATCTTGGACAAAATTTTCTTAGAGATAACAAGTATAAAACTTTTATAGTCGAAAATATAAAAAAAGCAAAGGAAAAATACAAAATAGATAGAGCTATAGAAATATGACCTTGAAAATGAGCTATTACCAAACATATAGATTTTTTCCAAGATTTTACTATATTTGAAAAAGATAATAATTTTCAAGAAAAGTTAGAAAATATTGTTTGAAAAGAAAATATAGAATGGGGAGATTTTTTAGAACAAGATTTAGATAAAAAAATTAAATGAGATTTTATATGAATATGAAATATTCCCTATTATATTACATCCCCTATACTTAGAAAAGTAACTCTCCCTGAGAATAAAAATAAAATGATATGGTGAATATTTATGATTCAAAAGGAGGTTGGTGAAAAAATTAAACTTTGAGCTAGGAAAAAATCTTATTTACGATGGTTGTTAAATTATAATTATGAGGTGAAATATTTGAAGACCGTTCCATCTAAGTCGTTTAGTCCTGCACCAAGAGTAGACAGTTGTTTGGTTTGATTGATTTTGAAAGAAGAAAATCCTATAAGTTTTGAAGATTTATTACTTTTCTTAGATAATTTTTCATCTTCCAAAAGAAAAACATTAGGGAAAATTTTGAAAATGTTGGCGAAAAGGGGTGTAGATATATCTAGGTTTAACTTGAATGATGAGGTAAAGAAAAAGAGGATAGAAGATTTGGAGCGGGATGAACTTAAAGAAATTTTGGGATAAAAAAAACACAGGAGGGAAAACCCTCCGGTGTAGTTTGGGGAATAAATCAAACTTTTATTTCTAACTGCATAGCTATTCTTCCAGGAATTTCCTCTATAGAGTAAATTCTTCCAATCTTTACTTTAGCAAAAATACCTGTACAAAGGTAAAGAACATACTCTTCCCCCGTAAAAGCCTCATTTTGAACAAGGTATTCATATTGTTTGTTTCCAAGTGTACAATAATTTTTTCCAGATATTGGTTTAGCCATATCATTGTCTCCCTTTATTAAAAAAATTGTAAGTTTATATCCCCCAAGTAATTATATTGTTTTTTTATTTTTTGTAAACATTTTTTATTCAATATTCTCCCAATACCAAAATTCTAATTCATCTTCATTAATTCATAATTCTTTTTGAACAAAATTCCTATTTTTTTCTCATCAAATTTTTAAGAATCACCCAAGTATAAAGTTTTTTAATTGATTATTGTTTTCTATAAAATAAACTCTTTTTAGATTTCAAATGCTATTAATTTTAACCAAAACTTCCATAAACTCTTTTTTTTCTTCTACTGAAAAATTATTATAACTAATTATCAAATAATCTAATAATTTTTTTTCTTCTCCACAATTATTTAATAAAGAAAAAATAGAAATTTTCTCAATAAAATTATTAGTTTTAAAATAAATCTCTTTAGCAAATTTTTTTCATCATCTATTAATAATAATTTTTAAAATTATTTTCTTATGCCAATCATTTGTATCATAATCCAAGTAAGAATCTAAAGATATATATAAATCTATAAAATCATCTAAATTAATTCAAAGTCATATTTCATAAAAAACATCCATCATTTCTACTTTAAGTTTCAAATCTTTTGTTTCAATATATAGGTAGTCAATAAATCATTTATTATACATATCTTTTAATAAATTAAGTCCTTGTTTTCATCATTTTTCTTTCAATAGAGTAAAACAATGTTTTTTATTAATAAAATCATATTTATTAAAATTTATTCAAAATTTCTTTCAAATATTGCAAAATAAAGATATTGTTTTAACTTTTATATCACTATATTTTCATTTTTTATAAAGTTTTTTTGCTAACAATAATGTTTGTTTGTTTTTATTATTTAATAAAAGTAACCAAAATATATCATTGTTTTCTTCTAAGTCTTCAATATTTTTTACTTTTCTAAAAATAAGTAAAATATATTTTTCTAATTCATTTTCTAATAAGAATTTTATTATATATATTTTTCATATAATATCACTATTTACATAACAATTAATTAGTTCTTCAAACCATTTTTTTCAATTTATTTTTAATAAAATTAGTATTATATTTATTTTATCATGTATATCAGCAAAATTTTTTAATGATTTTTCTAATTCATTTTTCCGTTTTGAAGGATTAATGTGCGCTAACATTTCTAGCATTGTTTGTTTTTTAGATTCATTTTTTTCTCAATTATATATTTTTTCTGCTAATTTTATTCAATTTGATCAATACTCTAGTAAAATACTAAAATTTGAAGAATTTAAGTAGTCTATATTTTTATTGTCTTTATAATGAGCTCTTCAAACTTCTTTAAGCCATTTATTTCATCATAATTTAATTAAAATAGAATGTAAAGAATTTTCTTCTAAAAAACTATTTTTATTTTTTAAAAAAACTTCCTCTGTTTTTTGTAGTGTTTTTTCCCATCATAAATATTCTAATATAGATAAAATATTAGTATCTATAATACTATTGCTTATATATTCTTCAAAATTTTCTTTTGATAATTTATTTAATATAAAAAATATTTGTTTTTTGTTAAAAATGAAATTATTTTCATTTTCCTTTATTTTAGATAAAAATAATTCTTTTTTTTCTTTATTTTCCTCTTTATTCAGAAAATCACACAAAAAATCCAAAGTTTTGGAATTAATATCCATTAAATCCTTCAATAAAAATCTATTCCAATCTAGTTTATCATCAATAATATCTTCTAAATAATATCTTGCAGTAAAATATTCCCTAAAACTTTCATGAATAAAAAAATAATCTCATCCGTCATCCTGCTTAAAAAGAATGTTCAAACATTCTATGTCATACAAATCTTGATTATAAGGAATAATCAAAGAATATATTTCATTTTCTTTTATTAATTTATTTATATCTTCATAATCCAAAATCCTTCAAAAACACATAGAAGTATAAGCAATTTTTGACAATAATTGCATTCTATGTTTAATCTTAAATTTGTTTGTTTCTCTATTCTCCTTATTTTCTTCCCAATCCTTAAGTCTGCTATATATTATTTCTTCATATAATTCTCATATAGTATCAATTTTCTCTAGTTTTTCTCAAGAAACTAAAAGGTTACATGCTATTGAAAGCATAAGAGGGTTTGTTTCTATCTTTTTCAGAAACTCTTTTTTATTTAATTTTTCCCAAGTCTTTTTTTGCTGATCTGTTAAATGGTTTTTTATGTATTGTTTAATTTGTTTATTTTTTAATGGTTTTATATTAATTTTTTCTGTTTTGTTTTTCTGCTCAATACTATCCTGTAAACTAAAGGGTCTGGATGTAATAATAACTTTAACCTTTTTAGACAAAAATTTTGCATAAAAAAAAACTTCTTTTTTTGTTTCTTCATTACCTATTTCATCCAATCCATCAAAAAAATAAACAAACTCATATCATTTTTTTCAAAATAAATCACTTTGATCTTCTATTTTTTCCTGCAAGCTTTCTAAATTTTTTACCTCTCACAAAGCTATATATATTGGTACTTTTCTTTTTTGAGATATTTTTTCTTTTGAATCTCATTCTGAATCAGAAGGCTTCATATATTCCAAAATTTCCAATAATTTAATAGTTTTTCCAACTCATGCTTTTCATTCTATCAATATTAGTCATTTTTTTCATATTAAACTCTTTATGTTTTTATATTTTCATCATTCAAAAGACAAAGAAACTATAACATCTTCTCCATTTTTTAGTTTTTGATTCAATGAATTTTTTCTAATTTTTTTTATACTTTTTTTTATATTTTTTTCATAGTTAATAAAATATTCTAAACTTTGCATTTTCAGTCATTTTGTTAAATTTGGGTGATTTACTATAATTTTTATTAATTCTTTTTTTTCTTTATTTGAACATTGATTTAATATTATATTAATAAATAATATTATCTTATTTTCTTTTGTAATATCTAAAAGCGTACCTAAATTATTTTTTACAAATTTCAAATCTCATTGTTTAATTAAGTTTAGTACACAAAAAACTCTAATATCATAATTTTCTACTAAAATATACTTTTTAAATAATTCTGAGTTGCTTTTAAAATAAGCATTAATATAATTCTGTAACTCCCATATTTGAAGTTCTTTTGATTGAAATTGTTGAATTATTTTTTTTAACTTTTTTTGTCATTTAGATTTTTTATCTAAAGATGTTGTTACATCATTTACTGTTGTTCCTGTCAAGAAAAGTATTTCCTTTTGGTTATCCATTGATTTTCATTTTCAATCCATTTGGATATCGATTTCTCTAATTTCTCAATGAGTAAATCATTTAAAATCTAAAGATAAAGGCTCATTTCATTTATTTGTATATGTTTGTTCTAAAGAAGCTATATTGGCTCTATGTAAAACCATTATAATATTAAAATTTTCTTTATTTTCTAAACTTTTTAATAAATTAAAAGCAAATCACGAAGTTACTATAGAAGATTCTAAATACCTATAAGAGTAATTAGGATGTGTTTTATCTGTTGTATCTAATCAATCTATAGATGTTTGAATATTATTATTTGATATTTTTAAATTTTCTTGTATAAACAAAGCACTTTCTTCAACTCTAGAAGTGTTTTTATCGTAAAATATATATGAATTTTTTTTATTAACTCAGGATCTAATTAATTTTTTAGAAACTCTTTTAAATCTTTCATTTTCTCAAATTAATAAAGAATCCTTAGGCGTTTGATGTCATTTTATACCTGTATTTCAATGTCTTACAAAATAAATTCTAATTTTAGAAGTAGAATTTCATAAATTATTTTTAATAAATTCTTGTTGTTTTTTTGTAAAATTAGTTTTATGAGAGGCTGTTTTTATTTTTATTTGAGAATCCAAAACTTCTCTTAATTTAGAAGTTGTTCTATTAATTAAGGTTTTTGGTTTAGTTACTTTTTCTTTTTTTAATTCTTTTTTTTCTTTATTTTTATTCATTACAGTAAATTAATAATAATTACTCCATTATTATAAACAATTCTAAATATTTAGCAAATTTTTTTAATAATTCATATATTTATGTCTTTCTCCTTTAAGGACATTTGAAATTCTATTAAACTTCCTTTACATACTATGTCTATTTCTTTATTAAAATGTTTTTTAGTCAATTTAGTTAGAGGTATTACTATTTTTCCTATCATATCGTTTTTATTTTTACTATAACTAGACACTTCAAGTATATTATTAGAAATTTCTTTTCATTCATTTTCTAATAAAACTGAAAGAATTTCTACAGTAGTAGCTTGTGAAGGAATATCTTTAGAAGTAAGCTTTTTACCATTTACATATACTTTTCTATTTATAGAGTCTATTAATATTCCTTTTCTTATTTTTTCAATAAGTTCTCCATGTTCTCATAATATTTTTTCTCATTTATTTGTTTCTAATATTAACTTATTTTTATCAAAATATTTACTATATATTTCTTCTGAAACAAATTGCTCGACTTTAACTCAATCTTTTATTTCTCAATCTATCCAAGAAGAATATTCTATTCTTAGATTTGGAAAGTTTTCTTTTATTTCTTCAATAGTTTTAATTATTGTTTCTCTACTTTGATATTCTTTAGTAACTAATAAATAACCTCATCATATTTTTCCTGAGTAAGTAGGTATCATTCATAATTTTTCATCTATATTAATTTTATTTTTATTAAAAATATTTATAAAATCCTCTGTAAAACTATTATGATTTTCTACTAAAGTTGTAGCTACCCTATATTCATTAAAATTCTCTATAAAACCATCTATAATAATAGAGTCATATCACAAGTTTATTAAATCTTTAAATAGTTTTAATGTTTTTATAGAATATATAACATTAGTATCTTTTATATTAT
>Ga0075112_1000032_pt1 | contig 66278 bp, 76 predicted proteins | sample AntAceMetag02UKF_FD_69783 | JGI IMG/M metagenome (GOLD analysis project Ga0075112, IMG submission 69783) | Saline lake microbial communities from Ace Lake, Antarctica - Antarctic Ace Lake Metagenome 02UKF | ecosystem: Environmental > Aquatic > Non-marine Saline and Alkaline > Saline | place... | reverse complement strand
CTCTTGATTTAGGTGTTTGAATTGTTTATTATTGTTATGCATCGCTAATATTATTAATGTTGAAATAGTATTTTACATTATAATGATTAGTGGTGCATTTTGAATTATAATTAATAATCTACAATTTCTCCTTTAAATCAAAATAAAAATCATTATAAATAATACTTGCTTTAAAAGCATGCATTGTAAATTTTACATTGTACATTTTACATTTTACATTTTTTGAAAAATGCATAGAACCCATACATGTGGTGAACTTACACTAGAAAACAACGAACAAGAAATAACTCTTTCTGGTTGGGTATCCAATAGAAGAGATCATGGATGAATTATATTTATAGATTTGAGAGACAGATATGGTCTTACTCAAATAGTTTTCGATCCAGAACACAATGAAGAAGCTCATGGTATAGCTGACAAAGTAAGATGAGAATTCGTTATCAAAGTAACAGGTAATGTTAGATCAAGACCAGAAGGTCAAGCTAACCCTAAATTAGTTACTGGTGAAATAGAAGTAATCATCGATAATATAGAAATTCTTTCAGAAGCTAAAACTACTCCTTTTGAAATTACAGATCGTATCAATGTAAACGAAGAAATGAGATACAAATATAGATATCTTGATATTAGAAGAAAGAAAGTACAAGATAATATCATATTTAGAAGTAAGTTCCTCCAATACACTAGAAATTGGTTCGCAAACCGTGATTTCTTAGAGGTGCAAACTCCTATATTCACTGTTTCTTCTCCAGAGTGAGCAAGAGACTACCTAATACCTGCAAGGCTTCATCCTGGTAAGTTCTATGCTCTACCACAGGCACCTCAACAATACAAACAATTGCTTATGGTTGGTGGTATAGATAAATATTTCCAAATAGCTCCTTGTTTTAGAGATGAAGATACAAGAGCTGATAGACATGCTTGTGAATTCTACCAAATAGATTGTGAAATGAGTTTTGTAGAACAAGAAGATATATTTACTGTAGCTGAAAGTTATATATTAGACGCTATAGAAAACTTATCAGACAAGAAAGTAATAGACAACAAAGTACATAGAATGGGATATAGAGAAGCTATGGATAGCTACGGAAGTGACAAACCGGATCTGAGATTTGGGCTGAAGTTCCAAGACATCACAGACATATTTTCTAGCAGTGATTTCGCAGTATTTAGATGAGTTTGTGACAGTGGAGGTACTATCAAAGCTATGAAAACTGAATGAATATCTATGAGTAGAAAAGACATAGACGGATTGACAAAAGTAGCACAAGATGCAGGAGCAAGAGGGCTTGCATATATCATATATGATGAAAATGGAGCTAGAAGTCCTATATTGAAATTCTTCTCAGAAGATGAAATAGCAAAAATAGAGAAAATCATGCAACCAAAAGCAGGAGATATCATATTCTTCTCTGCAGCTGATTACAAAATGGCAGTAAATGTTTTGAATGTAGTAAGACTAGCTATTAGAGACAAATACGAACTAGCTAACAAAGATGAAATATCACTATGTTGGATAACAGACTTCCCAATATACGAACAAGACAAAGACACAGGAAAAATAGACTTTGAACACAATCCTTTCAGTAGACCAAAATGAGGTCTGGAAGCATTGGAAACTATGGATCCATTAGATATAACTGGAGAACAATTTGACCTTTCTATGAACGGATATGAAGTTCTTAGTGGAGCTATCAGAAACCAAGATATCAAGGCCTTATTGAAAGCCTTCGATATAGTAGGAAGATGAGAAGATGAAATCAAAGAAAAATTCGGAGCTATGTATGAAGCGTTCCAATATGGAGCACCTCCTCATGGTGGATTCGCATTTGGTATGGATAGACTTATGATGATATTGAACGATGAAGACAATATTAGAGAAATATATGCCTTCCCAAAGAGTGGAAAAGCTCAAGATATGATGATGTGAGCTCCTGATGCAGTAGAAGAAAAAGTTCTTGATGATTTGAATATCAAGTTGGATATTTCATAATTTAAAAATTCTTCCGCTATATTTTTTTCCTCTGGAACGTGATTTACCGAAAATTTGTAAACGATAGCCGGCTTATTTTATTATTACAAATTACTACTAAAAACAATCACTAAAAAATATAAACTACAAAATTTTTAAATTATTCAATTGTTAGAGACGTTATTGTTTAGAACATAACGATTGAGAATTCGGTGGATAATTTTATTACCTTGGAAGAGAGGTGGCGTTTTCTTATAAAATTTAAATTCAGAATATAAATAGAAGATATAGAATTTCTTCTCATTGAAAAAGAATGGATTGTATTCTCAAAGAATTTTTTTTCTAAAAGATGGTATAATAACAACACACTGTTGTCTATTATGCCATTTTTTTATAAACAAAAAAGTAGAGTGTCTTTTTTATTTACACTCTACTTTTTTGGATTATTTTAATTAGATTTCTTTTTTAATGAGATTACAAATTATAATCATACAATTAATTATAAGGAGCCGCTTTTTCATAATTTTTTACATTATTAAAAGTTCATGCAGAATTAAAAATTCAAGTATTATTTGCATAACAAAATCTAGAAAAATCATTATAGTACCCCCGAGAATAATTACTATAACCTACTGCTAATAATTCACAGCCTTCTTTAGTTATAGCAAAATTAAACTTTGAAAGATTATTATCATTATAATAATGTGTAGAAATATCATCCACTATAACTCGTGCTTCTAACGGAGGATTATCCCACTCTCCATTACAATCTTCATCTATAGTTGGAGTCTTCGAAGCGCTTCCATCAACAACTGAACAAGTTAAAGGAGAAGAGAATGTTCATAATACCGCTGAGTCACTTGTTCTTATTGTTCTAACAGAAATAGAACTCCAAGTTCCATTATAATCTACTGTTGGTAAAGTAACTGAAGTTGGTGATGCAATCAAAATATCGCCATCACAATTGTATGTATTTGCATCTATATTAGTCCAAGTTATTCAGTCTTTTAGATATTGTAATTTACAACTTCATCCATTACCCGTTCCTGCTGTCCAAGAAAAAGTGAATGTTTTTGATCCCGACTGATGCTCTAATGAAAGAATTGTTGGAGGAGCCTCAGCTGAAACACAAGCACTTCCATCCCAAACAAAATTCGCATCACAATTAAAATCACATACCCCGTGATCTTCTCACCAACTTATTTCTGGAAACCATATTGTTCCATTCCATGTTTGTGTATATGTTGTAGGCATACTTGCTGTTGCATTTGCTACTATTTCTCATCCACATGCTACTACTTGTGTATCTGCTACACATAAACCTCCTGATCTATTGTAATGATCTTTACATTTATATCTACAATCATCTGTACTTGTTATTATATTATAATTTGCTGTTTTTGTTGATGTCCAACTACTTCCATCCCATGTTTGGACATAATCATTACTTGTATTCCGTTCTGTGGTTGAGTCTAAAGTTCATTCACATGTTACTGTTTGTGTAACAATTTCACAAACGCCTCCTGCTGTTAATGTATAAGGTAGAGTACATGTTATAGTTTCATCTTGACTCGATAATGTAACCGTAGTTCCATCACTTCCCAACGTAAACAATACTTCCAATGTTGCAGTTCCGCCTGTAACTGTTTCTGTAAGCGATGTTTTTGTAACTGGACTTCCATATGTAAGTGTAAATTCAGTGAAATCATATGTAGTTCCATCATAATCTGCTGTTGTTATTGATTTTGTCTTTGCTGTACAAGCTGATGTTTCATATCCTATATTACATACATATGTACATACTCATGCTATTTCATTATAATTCCAATCTGTTCCATAAGTTTGACTTGTTGCATTACTTTCTCCTGTATCTGGTACTGCTGCTCATCCACATTGATTTAATACACATGCTCCACCATCTTCTACATATTCTACAGGTGTTGTATCACAGTCTATACTATCTGTCGTCTCTCATCCTGTAGTTGCGAAACTTCAGTTTGTACATTCATAACTTTGTGCTAATATTTTTGTTCAGTTAGTAAAAGTTGTATCTTCTTTTGTTGCATTGTATGTTGCTTCATGATTTGTTATTTCTAATTCATATCCATCTTTTGTTTCTACTCAACAATTCAAGGCTCCTTCAGTACTACAAGTCGCATTTGTATAACCAATACCATCCTTCATACTTCCATTTGTACATGTTCTTGTTTCTGATACACATGTTTCATTATATGCTACTGTTTCATTTTCATATCTTGTCACACTTGCTCCATGTGATAAACTACCTCATTCAAATGGACATTCTGCATATGTTATAGCTGATGGTGTTACTGTACTATTATTTTTTACTATAGTCAACGCTAAGCTATCTGCTCCATCTCCTGTCAATCCAAATGTATCTCTTACTGTTTCAGCCAAATCTGTTGGGTTTCCTGTAAATGACACTGACTTCATTACATATACTGTACCCAATTCTTCTTCATTTATCATCAAGTTAGGATTATCTCCTGATCTCTTTAGTGAAGTTCCACTGTATAATAATAATGATGGGGTTCTCACTATATATGTCATTCCACTACTATATGTTGCATATCCATCATAATCTCATTCTACACTTGCTACCAATGTTGCTGCTAGAGTTGAATTTAGAAATGATGATTCCCTTTTTTCTAATGTAGCTCATATTTGATACTCTTTTTGGTCTGTTGTTACTGCGTATCTAAAATAGCTTCCATCGCTTGGATCTACTGGTGCTTTTTGTAAGTTATCCATATTTTCTATTACTCCACTTCCAAATACTCATTGATACCACATTGTTATTTCATCATCATCCAAGATAGCGTTTTTATTATCTGGTTCTGGGTAGAATGGTTTTTCTATGAACGATATATTTAGCGCTTTTTTGATCGTAGATACATCTCCTAATCTTCTACTATCTCTAGAACTTGCTAACCATTTTGTCAGCATCATAAACGCCGCTACCGCCAATACTGCTATTATCGCTATCACGATAATAAGCTCTACAAGGGTAAATCCTTGTTTTTTGAAAAGGTTTTTGATTTTTTTCATTTTTTTATAATGATATATATTAAATATATATCATTGTATATAATATATAAATATTTCTATATTTCAACAAGAAAAGATATAAATATAAACCCAAAATATATAATGTAAAGTCTTGAAAATACAAACAGCTTAGTTAAACGATTCTTAGCTAAAATAATCAGTAAAATTGCGGAAAAAAACTATTCTAATCAAAGCATTTTTTCATAACTAAGAAAACCTTCTTCCTTATATATCTCTTCTACTATTTTATCATAAAATTCATATTTATCATATCACAATTCAATCAATATTTCTTCTACTGTTTTCTCCTTACTTTTTAGAGAACTAGCTAAATTCCTTTTTTTTAATAACTTATTCCTATAATCTCTATAAAATACAATACAAAAACGACGCCAAGAATTGTGTTCATCGGTTGTAAAATATTTATATCTATTCCAGTCTATATCTTTTCAATCTTCTAATTCCTCTCGATTAAGATCTAACAACCGCTTATAATATGTTTCCAAAAAATTTTCTCTATCTTCTTCATCAACAATTTCAAGTAATTTAGTAAGTATATCTATATCTAGAGAAGATAAAATACTATCATGAGATGATATCATATAAAGCCAATCTGTATCTCAAGTTTTTTCTGTATATCTTTTGAAATAATCTATAGCCTTAGTTATATATCCATCTGCTACAATATGAACTAAAACTCCTCCTAAACCTTCCATAGTCATAATATTTTGTTCCATTTCCCCATTATCGTTTACAGAATGATATGAAGCATCCTCTCCCTTTATTTGATTTACCATATCTATAGAATTTTTTCCTGAATTTTCATCTGTACTACTTGATTTAGCAAGTCATAATAACAATTTATTAAAATAATAATAATGTCTTTGTTTTACATCTCATTTTGCCAAAGCAGCAATAATATCAAATGAGCTATGTCTTGCTATCAAACCCAAAGTATCCTCAGATCTTATATTTCTTACACAATCAGTCAGATATTGTATATTAAATTCAGATTCTATAGTTTCTCATTTTTCCTGCAATTTTTTATAATCTTCAATTAATCATTCATATTGAATTTCAAGATATTTAGCTTCATTTTCTTTAGAAAAAACCGTATCTAAACGTTTAGCTACTTTTTCAGCTATTTTACGAACTTTTGTTCTAGAACTTATAATAGTGAAAACACGTTCAAGTGATTCTTCTACCTTTTTATAAAAATATTCTGCATCTTCAAAATCTACTTTATCGAAAGTTAATCCGAATTCTGTATAATCTGAAATTTTAAGAAACCGATCTTCTACTCCTGATTTAGATACATAGATTTCATTCCCAAAAATACTATTTGGCATCCAATTTTTATGAAATATATCTACTTCCAACCATTGTTCCAGCTCACTATACAAATATTTTTGTATTTCTATATATTCATATTTTAATCTTTTATTCCACGTAGGTATTTTTTTTAGATTAATTTTTTTGGATACATATCATTTATTTTGCTCCAACTTATATCCTGCCTTCAGAAAATTCCAGTAATTATCGATATAAGTTACAAATTCTTTGATGAAAGAAATCATTTCTTCTACAGATATTCACACTCTATATTCATATTCATTTTTGATAGGCAAAGAACCCGTATAAGCTCCTATAAAGTCCCAGATATCTACGTCAGTAGCATAACTAAACTCTTTTCTATAATAAGGAATATCAACATTTACATGAAAAAATTTATTTCCATCCTCATCTATATCTAAGTCTGATATTGATACTTTTATTACATCATTATCAATCACAAACAAATCCTCTCTATACGCTCTCCAAAACACTATGGATGCTTCTACTTTTTCTCGACTACCTAACTCTTCATACCTTTCTTCCATCAAATCATGTATTTTTCTCATACTATCATACACAATATCAAAATCTATAGCATCCAGCTTTTTTTTGTAGCTACCCAATTTCCTTGCGGTATTCCACTCTTTTACAGATTTCACTTATGATAAGTATTATAAACTAAATATTAATTTAATAGGGAAAGAATTTGTTTTTCTATATCTTCATTACTTATAAAGTTTTTAGTTTCAAAAATTTCTTTCAATAAATAATCATAAAACCCATATTTATCGTATCATAAATATATCAATAATTGTTTTACAGTTATAGGTACTCATTCTAGCTCCATTTGTAGCTTTATTTTCAATTCTAAATCTTTTTTAAATAAAATACAAAACTTACTCCATTGTTTTTCTTGATTAGGAGAAATATAATAATATTTTATCAAATCTATTTCTTTATTTTTAGAAAGATTATTTATATCTTCTTCTAACCACCAATCATAGTAAGCTAACCGAAACTTTTCTTTATGTTCAGAATTTAAAAAACTGGTGAAATTTCTAGCTATTGCAAAATCTATATATGATATAATAGAATCGTATTCTATCATCACATACAACCAATCTATATCCTCTGTTTTTTTATAATATTCTCTAAAATAATCTACTGAATTGTCTACATAATATCATATATTTTCTTTATCTGCCTTTTGTTTCTTTGGAAAAAAATCTCATACTAAATCTTCATTTTCTCCCAAACCATCTAATTCCTCTTCATTAAGATCATCTATTATATCATCTATATAATCAACATTACTATCTTCTTTCCTTATAGAATCTATTAAAGCATCAAGCTTCTCTCCAGTTATAATATAATCTGATAAATCTTCTAATTTTCTTTTAGAAGCTAATTCTATAGTATTGCCTGGTTGTCTTTCATTTCCATAAATAGACTTAAATACAGCTGTAACTAATTTTTGTAAATAAAACTTGTATCTTAATGTTAAATCTTTACTTTCTAGTGATTCCAAAACATTAGCAATATTATTTCTTACAAATTGTCACATCACACCATTATCATGAATATTTTTTACGAAATCTTCTAGTAAAATTCTATTAAAAAATAATTCTGAATTATCCCGCATAGATTCTAATTCCTTATATTCTTTTATTATATCCTTAGCATTTAATATAAAGAGAGATATAATGCTAGAGTTAAAATCTCATTCTTTTGACAAAACAGTTCCTACTTTTTTGATTGTTTTTTTAGCTAAGCTACAAACCTTACTGCCATCCTTTACAAATTTTTCTATTATATTCAATCAAGCAAGCACCTTATGATAATAATATTCTACCAATTCTAGTGATATGCCAGAAAAAGCTATATATATATCTTTTTTATGATTTATAAATATAGAAACAAAAGGTTTTTCTTCTCCCTCTTCATAAAGACTTATATCAGATTCTCCACTAACCACAGAAATTCAATCTTCTATCAAATTATCTTTCAAAAGAGTAACTACATATCATACTTTAGATTCTGGAATACGTTTCCAAACACCACTTTTTTTAAATGATATATTCTTTGTTATTTTTGCATCTTCTTTTGAATATTTGTATCATCTTTCCAAAAATGATATATATAATATTATCATATTTGCGAATTTATCTACTATAGATACGACATCTTCTACATCATTTTTTACTATATATAAATCTTTTGAAGATAAAGATCTTTTTTCTCTAATATCTTTACTATAAAAAGCTACAAAATCAGAAAACAACAAATCACCAGAAAAAAATTTTTTCTTTACAGTATCAGAAACATCAATATATATATGAAAATTTTTTTCATTTTTTTCATCAAGCTCCATTCCACAAATTCTTACAGTCAATGATTCTGTATCCATAACTAAAAAAGACTTAGCATTTTTATGCCAATATCAAAAATCTTTAGATATGTCATCCCAAGATTGTAGTTCTAAATATCTTTCTTCCAAAATATCATATATATTTTTCATATTATCTTGAATAACTCCAAAATCTACAGCATTCAACATTTTCTGGCAGCTATACATTTTCCTAGCGTTATTCCAATCTCTCATATATTTCATATAAAAAATTTATATACATAAATATATGTATATGATATATCAATATTACACATAAAGTCAATAGCATATTATTGTAATATTAGTACATTTATATTTAAAAAATACTCTTTATTAGGATAAATTTAAACAACTTATAACGGTCTTAGCATTTTTGTATATAATAAATATAAGAAAAAATCATAATACATATACTATATACTATATAACTATATACCATATCTTTATCTATTTCTTTTTATGTTTATCTGAAGCAGATTCAAATTCAGCTCTTATAAATTCATTCAATATTTTTATTAACTTTCTATGATTCAACAAATCTTGATCTATAAAATCCATTATATCCAAAAGACTTTCTTCCCTTTGTTTATCAGATATAGGAGCAACAACCAACATATATATTTTAGATTTTATAGTTCAAATAATTCTTGATATAAGTACATCGTCTCCATCTCTGTAACATACAGTCATTGCCTTTTCAAAATATTCTTTTTCTAATCATTGCAAATTTTGTTCTTCCATTCTTTTCTTTTCTAATTCATTTATTTTTTGTCTTTTTTCATCATATACCTTTTTATCTTCATCAGTCATATTTTCTCTTTTCTTATCAAGATTTCTTCTTTTCTTTATTTGTTTTTCTTTTAGTTTTTTCTCTTCCAATTTTGATGAAATATATTTAAATTCAAAACTTACTATCTTATTTAAAATAGCTATTAATTTAGTATGTCCTAATAAATCTTGATCTATAAAATCTAAAATCTTTAGAAGATTAGCATTTTTCTTATCTTCTGTCAAACTAGAAGTAGCCAATATATATATTCTATATATTATATTTCATACAATAGCTGACATACGAACATCATCAAACTCCCTTCCACAAACACTCATTGCTTTTTCTATATATTTTTTTTCTCTTTTACTTATTTCTCCTTTTTTTACTCTATTTCTTTCCCATTGAGTCAGAATCTTAAATTCCTCATCTGCCATAATTCTTTCTTCATCATCCATATCTTCTCTTTTCTTATCAAGATTTCTTCTTTTCTTTACTATTTTCTTTCCTGATTCTTCTAACTTCATTTTTTTTACATCAGGATTTATTCTTTCATCTGTTTTCTCTCTTACTATTTCTTGTCTTTCCTCTTCTATTTCTTTATCTCTTTGTTCTTTATCTCTTTGTTCTTTTATCATTTTATCTCTTTTCAGCTTATCTCCTATTATTTTAGCTTTTTTTAAAATATTAGAAGTATTTACTCTACCTTCTAAATGTCTTTTTTTTGTTTTAGATTCCCTAATTCAAGCTACTGGTAAAAATCACTTACTTGATAAAGTGTTTTCAAGTCAAGTAGAAGTTTTTGTCTCTACTTTAGATACTTTACTATTACTTTTAAAAAATGCAGCAATATTTTCTATTGTTTTTAATATTTTAAAATAATAATATTCTGATTTTTCTAATGATAGATTAGAAAAACTAATATCTATATCATTTTTATAATCTATAATTATAGACATAAAAGATAAATCTTCTCATTTACTATAAAAATTCAAACTAGACTCTCTTCTAATTATCAGTATGTTTTCTTCTTGTAAATTATCTTCCAAAAAAGATGATATATCTCACAATCTAGACTCTGAAACATATTTCCAAACCTTATTTTCTCCAAATGGAATTTTTTTAACCATTTTACTTTTTTCTTTAGAATATTCATATCCTCTTTCCAAAAAAAGAACATATGATTTCATCATATTTACAAATTTATCTACCATTAACATGGTATCATTTACATCAGCTCATACTATATATACATCCTTTGTTTCTGGAGAAATCTTATCTCTTATTTCTTTACTATAAAAAGATATAAAATCTTGAAGTAGTTGTTCTTCTTCAGAAAATGAAGCACTCATATATAAGTTCATTTTATTCTCACTCTCTTCATCCACATCTATTCCACGTATTTGTACTTTCAATAAACTACTATCTACAATAACAAAAGATTTAGCGTTTTCTATCCAATAAGATAAATCTTTAGATACTGTCTCCCAAGATCGTGACTCTTGAAATTTTTGCTCCAAAAGAGAATGGGCAGCAATTACATTATTATGAATAACGCCCAAATCTATAGCTTCTATTTTTTTATTATAGCTATTTACCCTTCTGTTATTATTCCAATTTTTAAATAATTTCATATCATAAATTATTATACACATAAATAAGTTATACTAAATATAATAACTTTTTATGTTTTTCTGTCAATTTTTTGTACTTTTGATTTTAATTTAACATTAAAACTTATTAAATAGAAGCTTAATCCTATTATTTAATAGCTAATTTGAAATTTTTTAACTTAAATTTAATACTCTTTTTGAAATTTTTCTCCAGATATACTAAATCAATATTTCAATTCTCTTTCTCCAGTTTTTATATTTATAGAATAATATTCTGTTTTTTTTAATATAATTAATTTTACTCAATATGTAATTGAACATTTGATTACAATAGATAACACATTTGAATCCTGAATAATAGATGTATGTATTGTAAATAAATCATGTTTTTTAATAAGCTCTTTAACTTGTTCCAAAATATTATTATCACATCCTAATTCTTTCAATGTATCTTCCAATTCTCCACTTCAAATAAGTTTAGTAACATCTATAAGATCCTTTTTGGTAGTTTTCTTAACAGTAACTAGATTATAAATTCCAGCTTCTCACAATTTAATAGTCATTGGAGCTTTTCCATTATCAAAACTTTCACTCATTTATAATAAATATATAATAAATTAAACTATTCTAAACATATGTTTTTTTTCTTTTTTTCCTGTTTTTAAATCTATAGAAAAGAATTCTGCTTTTTTTAGTAAAACGGTAGCAGTTGCACATTTACTATCAGCTTTTATAGTTATACATAAAGTTTTACTATCTTCTGCAAAAAATTGCCTAACTATAAATTGATCTCTTCATTTCAAAGTAAATTTTAATTTTTCTATAATATTATCAATACAGCCTATTTCTTCCAATAAATCCCATAATTTATCTTTTCATACAGACACTAAATTATCTGCAACTTCATTCTTACTAGTCTCTATACAACCAGGTAATTTTCAAGATGACATATTATCTAATTCTTTATGAGGTCCTCTTTCAATATCTAAATACATTTTCGAACATTAATAATTAAAAGAATAAAAAACTACTTATTAAGTATTCTTATATTTAAATTCCTTTATATGTCAACGAAAAAAGCATTGAAAATAAAATATATATTTGTATAATTTGAGTGTGTATATTTTATATCAAAAAAAATAATACTGAAAATGAAAACTTTAAAATCAATTTTTATCCTTCTATGAAAAGGATTTATTATTAGCATCGGTATAGCATTATGACTTATTACTATATATGCTACCTATCAAGCTACTACTTATACTGCAGGAGATAATACTCTTACAGCAGAAACTGGAGATTCTCTTACTCTAGCAAAATGGAATGAATTAGTTTCCAAAACTAGAGGTGTTTTTACTGATAGTAACTGAAAAGTAGGTATAGGTAACCCTTCTCCAACTGAGTCATTAGATATTGTAGGAGCAATTCGTGCAACCAATACTGGAGGAGGTAGTTCATGGACTTATTCTCCACAAACAAATGGTAGTCTCCAATTTTACAACTCTACCGTAGGAACAAAAGTAATATTTTTAGAAAATGGTAATGTAGGTATATGAGCAATTTCTCCAGCTACAAAACTTGAAGTTGGAGGTATAGTCAAATCAGAAAACACACCTAAAGCTCGGGCTAGTTTCAATGGAGAATGAAGTATAACTATGTATGATAGTTATGGTATTGATTCTATCACAAGATTAAGTGCAGGAATATATAAAATTAATTGGAGTACTCCTTTTATAAATAAAAATTATATAATAAGTGGAGCTTGTAATATGAGATGAACTGGAGGTGCTTTTTTCTGAATATGAGGAAACAATAAATCTGGAGACGCTTATGAAGAAATTTTTACAAGTTCTGCAAGAATAGAATGTAGAGTAGGTACAACTAATAAAGATTCTGATTTAATCTATATTATGGCTTACTGAAGTCAATAAATATCTATATAATAAATTATTATATACTTTTAAGTAATTAAAAGAAATGAAAACTTTAAAATATATCTTTATACTTCTTGGAAAAGGATTTATTATTAGTATTGGTATGGTATTAGGACTTATAGCTATCAATGCCGCATATCAAGCTACTACTTATACTGCAGGAGACAATACTCTTACAGCAGAAACCGGATACTCTCTTACTTTAGCAAAATGGAATGAATTAGTTTCCAAAACTAGAGGAATTTTTACTGATAGTAGTAATAAAGTAGGAATTGGAACTTCTTCTCCTAGTAAAAAGTTAGAAATAAAAACTGATGATGGAACTCAACTTAGGCTAAAAGATACAAGTTCAGATTCTAATTTAGATATAATCCAATGAAATACTGTATCAGAAATAGCTGGTAGTCAAATATTGAAATTTATTTCTGGAGTAGATAATAATGATGATTATATAGAGTTTAGTGTCGATAATGGAGTAACAACTGCTTTAACTATTGATACTGATGGTAAAGTAATAATAGGAAATTTAGAAGTAATAGGATGAATTTCATTAGAACAAGAAGCATGGCAGACTCCTAGTTTAGAAAATTGATGGGCTCGATATGGAACTGACCGAGCTACACCATGATACTTTAAAGATAGCTTATGAATGGTTCATCTAAAAGGATTAGTAAAAAGTGGTAGTTCTTGTATATTTACTCTTCCTCTATGATATAGACCTTGAGAAAAATATATATTAGATACTAATTCAGGTAATCTTACAGGTAGAATAGATATTCATACTAATTGATGTATTTCTTTTGTAACATGAAGTACTTCTTGGATATCTCTTGATTGATTAAGTTTCAGAGCAATCAATTAAACTAGTTAATTATAAAATTATAAGCCTACATAAAAAAGTATTTTTTTTGAGTTTTTCCATAACTTTCACTTTACATAAAAATAAAAATCATTATAAATAACAGTATATATTTTAATTATATATAATTTTATTATGGAACAATTAGACTCAGTAGAAGCAAAAGAACAGGAAAAAGATGATACAATTGTCTTGAATGAATCTAATATAACTAATTATATTAGACAACAGGAAGAAGAAATGGTTAGAGGAAAATGAGAGACACAAATAGCAAAAGTAGAAGAACAGCTTGCTATAGACCTAAGAAATCTAGAGAATCAATTAGAGAATGGTGATTCTAATCCTAATAATGATATAATTGAATGATACAAACAAGAAATTCAGACTATATCTCAAGCTATGAAAAAAATGGAGATTAGAATGCAATGACAAGTAGTTGGATACGATAGTAAAATGTGATGAGAAGAAAAATATAATGAACTAAAAAGACAATTAGCAGATGCAAAACTTAATTTAGAAATAGATGAAGCAACTGGTAACCAAGAAGCTCAAAACACACATGCAGATAAAATTGCTAATCTAAAAACGCAATCTCAAGAATCCATAAATAATATAAGAGAATGAATGGATAAACAACTTACAGAATGATGAATTTCAGAAGCTGAAATGCAGATTCTTATGACAAGTTTAAATACACATCTAGAAAGATTAAATACTAAAATAGATGATATGATAAATGTCTGAAGATGAGATAGTGGAGATTTAGAACTAGATATTAAAGAAGCTGAATTTAAAGCCGTAGATAGTGTAGCACAACAAATAGAATGAGAAGTAAATAAAGTTATTAATAAATTTATAAATTGAGAAAATATAGCAGATCAAAATATGCTAGCTAGTTTACCAGATAATGAATTAAAAGTTTTACTAGCAGCCCATACTGAACAAGCTAAAGAAGCCACAGCCTCTATCGACAGAAAAAACCCTGGAGATAATTGGCTTCTAAACACTGTAAGAGATTATACAAAACTAGGAGAAAAACCTAATATAATAAAAAATTAAAACTTTTTAATACAGGTTAAATGCTAATTATAAATTAGATAATCTTTAATCTGTAGAATAAAGAATAGAAGAAAGTCTTTAAATCAAAATAAAAATCATTATAAATATTATTCAATGTAAAATAACTTTTAAAAAAGTTATATTTTGCTCTTTATATTTTGTATTTGAAAAATTATGTGAAAAATTAATTCTCAAGATATTAAAAAAAGATTTATAGAATTCCATGTAGAGAAAAAAAATCATAAGGAAATACCAGCTGTACCTTTGATAGCAGATAATGATCCTACTCTACTTTTTGTGAATTCTGGAATGTTTCCATTAGTTCCATACTTACTAGGGGAATCTCATCCTATGGGTACCAGATTGGTAGATTACCAAAGATGTTTTAGGAGTGATGATATAGATGAAGTAGGAGATGCTAGGCATACTACTTGTTTTGAAATGCTTGGAAACTGGAGTTTAGGAGATTATTTCAAAGATGAACAACTGCATAGTTGGTTTGAATTTATGATAGATGAATTAGGATTAGATATCAATAATATCTATCAAACTGTATATGGATGAGCTGATAACAAAGCACCAAAAGATACTGAAACTATAGAAATATTGAAAAAAATATATAGCAAATATGGAGTAGAAGCAAATGTATGAGTTGAAACTACAGGTAAATGAGAAGATGGTCCTGGCGTAGAAATAGATTTCACTAAAGATAAAATATTTGCTTATACTGATAAAAACTGGTGGCAAAGATGAGATAGTATATGAGAAGTAGGAGGTCCTGATTCAGAAACATTTTATGATACAGGAAAGGAACACAATACTGATTTTGGTCCCCACTGTCATACAAATTGTGACTGTGGAAGATTTATAGAAATAGGAAATAGCGTATTTATCCAGTATGTTCTAGAAAAATCTGGTTGGACACAATTAAAGAACAAAAATGTAGATTTCTGAGGAGGTTTAGAAAGACTTGCTATGGTAGTAGAAGGAAAAAGCAATGTATTTGAAACCTTTGTATTTGCTGATTATATAAGATTATTGGAAGAAAAAAGTTGAGTAAGATATAGAGATAACCCAAAACCATTTGAAATCATAACAGATCATATTAGAGCTATAGTTCTTATGATAATGGATGGTGGTCAACCGTCTAATAAAGACCAATGATATTTCGTAAGAAGACTTATCAGAAGAGTTTTGGTACAACTTCACAAATTAGGTGTAGATTTTAGTTTTATAGATAGCGTTACTACCAAGATTATAGAAAATATGTGAGAAGACTATCCTTTGATGAAGAAAAAAGAAACTAATATTAGAGAAATAATTGCAAAAGAACAAAAAGCATTTGCTAAAACTCTTACAAGAGGTATGAGATTCTGGGATAAGATGGTAAGTAAGACCGGAAAAATAAGTGGAGATAATGCATTTACATTGCAAGCAACCTATGGATTCCCTTTTGAAATAATACAAGAAATGTGAGAAGAAAATAATGTAGAAATAGATGAAAAATGATATAGAGCAAAAGTAGAAGAACACAAGGCAATCAGCAGACAATGAGCAGACCAAAAATTCAAATCATGACTTGCAGATAGTAGTGAACAAACTACTCAATATCATACTATGACACATATATTGCATCAAGCACTAAAAGATGTTTTATGAGATCATGTAGCACAAAAAGGATCAAATATCACACCTGCAAGACTTAGATTTGACTTTTCTCATGGAGAAAAAGTAAGTCCTGAACAGAAAGAAGAAATTACAGCTAAGATAAATAAAATAATCCAAAATTGATTTGAAATGAAAATGGTAGAAATGAATTATGATGATGCTGTAGAATCTGGAGCTATATGACTTTTCAAAGAAAAATATGATGGTATAGTAAAAGTATATACTCTTAGCGACAAAGAAGGAAATGTATTGAGCAAAGAACTATGTACATGACCACATTTGGAAGACTCAAGTTCATTAGAAGGACTTACATTCAAAATCAAAAAAGAACAATCATCTGGAGCTGGAGTTAGAAGGATCAAGGCTGTTTTGAAGTAATTTATCGTTATCTTGCGATATTATTTTTCTTTCCATAATTTTAGAATTCCTTCATTTTATATTTTCCCCTTTGGGGCAGGATAGAATCAAAAATTTGCAACTATAGACTATTTTTTCAATAATGCAAATTCAATATTTTGAACTATCCTTGAAAATATAGGGTCAGGAATTCTAAAATTACTCCAAGAAAGAAGATAATTATCTTGTTAGTCTTCTTTTGTTTATTAAAAGAGTACAACAGAACCAAAATTGGTTCTGTTTTTTTATCAATAACCTAGCTTAGAAAAGAAATTATTGATTTTCAGTAATAATAATGTATAATACCAACAGAAAATATTTTTAAAATTTTTTAAAATAATATGAACTATACAACTATCTATACCAAAGAACCTGAATGAGGCTATACTGTCGAAGTTCTAGAATTACCAGGATGTTTAACCTATGGTGAAAGTTTAGAAGAAGCTGAAGAAATGATAAAAGATGCTATCAAAGCTTATTTAATTTCTGTAAAAAAACATTGAGAATCTATAGATAATATAAATAAAACTAAATTTATATCATCATTGATTATAAATGAAACAGTTCAAGCCTAAAGAAATAATCAAATTTCTTGAAAAAAATGGATGGGAAATAGATCATCAATCTTGAAGTCATTGTATCTTATACCATGAAGCCTCTAGAAAAAGAACTACCGTACCTATACACAAAAAAGATATTCCTATAGGTACTCTTATGGCAATATTGAAACAAACAGGTTTTAAGAAAGGAGATTTATTAAAAAAATAGAAAGTACAGAAACAGAACCAAAATTGGTTCTGTTTTTTTTGTAAAACAAAAAGCAGAGGGAAAACCCTCTGCTCCAAAAAAACTCTTGAGATTATTTTCTAATCTTATCTCTCCGATATTGAAGATAGATATCTCTTGTGGCAACATAAGGATCTAAAGATGCCTTTACTATATCTCTATAATCCCCTAAATGAATAGCTTCATTATTTATATAATACTCACTATTGATAGAAATAGATGTTTGAAAATCTCCTAAATAAGTAGTAGGCTTCAAAAAAATATCCCCTACAAGACCAATACTATCTCTTGTGGTAGAAGGACCTAAGAATGGCCATACTATATACCAGCCTTCTTCTACACCCCAAACAGCTAAAACTTGGCCAATATCTTCATCATCTTCTACAATGATATCAAACTCTCTTGCTGCTGGATCTCCAAACCCAAATACTCCTAAAGTAGAATTTATCACAAATCTTGAAACTTCTTTTCCCGCTTTATCCAAGTCTCCCTGTAATACAGAAGAAACTAGGCGTACAGGAGTAGCAATATTGTGAAATGCATTACCCACAACCATCTGAATATCTGATGGTACTACAAAATCATAAACTTCTGCTACAGGATTGAATGCATAATAATGAAACTTATCATTAAAGCCAAACCAAAAACGATTCCAAGGCTCTAAAGGGTCTTTTTGTTCTTCTTCAGCCCCAAATTCATCATCAAAATCATCCAGAAGATCATGATCTAGTTGAGTTGTGGTTTCATTTGTATCAACATGAGAAGAACAGGCAGAAAGAATAACAGCAAACAACAGAATCAAAATCAACTGCAGTAATTTTTTAATAGACATGCTTTTCTCCCTAAAATTAATTATTAACTGTTAATGTTTAACCTAAGAAAAACATAATGTTTTAACTATAAAAGTCAACACATATGAGTTGTAAAGAACAATAATGTTGTTGACATATCAATAATATAGTGTTGTTAAGTTTTTTTGACAAATAAAAGCTTATTATTATAATATAAGTCATAATTTAAATTAATTATATTAATAAATAATGCTTTTTTATAAAGTTATAATCAAACGTGAATTACAATTTATTTATTGAAAGTATAATATAAATAATTAACTAAGAAAGTTAGTTCATTAATTGATATAAAAATATATACAAAGATATATTTATAACTAGAGAATTAGATCTTATTACTGTAAAGTGAAAAAGTAAAACTGTAAGAATATATGAAATTATCTGATTTATAGAGTAAATAGATAAAAAAACAAGTAAAACCTGAAATGTTAGCAGGTGCAATAAATGAAACTGTATAGAGAATGAAAATTCCAAGAATCTCTAAGTATATTTAAAATCATAAAAAACAATCCTTCAGAAATATTCTGTCAAAGATGTAAAGAATTTATAAAAAATAATCCTTGAGATAAATGGGGTGGAGTTTATAAATTTAAAATAAAATAAAGTTTTTTGACAGATATATAATTATGATTATAATAATATACAACTATTTATATAAATAAATTAAAAAAATGAAAGAAGGAACTGATAAAGAATTAAACTCAAAGAATAATTCTACCGTATCCATAGAAGAAATATATACCAAAAAGGCGTTAGTTCTATGTACTAGAGAATGAGATAATTTATTAGTATCTCAAATTATAAAATCACTAAAATCTAAAGTATATATGTTAGCTATTTCTTCTATGTCTGATGAAGAAAAAGATGATAATTTGTTAGATATGTTAGATTTTATAGATCAAGACTTATTAAGTCATACTAAGCTTGTTGCTGTTTTAAATAAGTTTATAAGAGCTGAATTTCTATATATTTCAGACACATTAAGTCAAAAAGACAAAAAATCAGAAGTAACAACAAAAGAAATTATACAAACATTAGAAATTAGTGATAATGATAGAATTGAAGAATCTAAAAGAATAGTAGAAAGTTATAAAAAAATCATTAAGAATGAAAAATTAAAAATTATAGAATCAAAAAAACTTATAGAATTTACGAAAAAAATGCTAGATGAGAATAATAGTGAAACTGGTATATCTATAGCTGAAAATATGATTGAAGATGAAGAACAAGAGATTAAAGATTCTCTAATTATAATAAGTGAGGCTGGCAGAAAAGTTAAAAATGCTACTAGAATTCTGGATATAGAATCAAAGAAAGAAACTCTTATAGTAAAATATACAATGAAAGTTACATCTCTTTTTGAATTAGAAACAGAAAAAGAGTTAGCCATGAATAGTATAATTTTTATAGTAGGTAGAATAAAAACTATAGTAGAAAGTAGAAATGTAACTCTTCAAAGAAAAAAAGAATTAGTTTATAAACAAACAAAGTTATTAGACGCTAATTTTCTAAGCAATAATAAAGAAGCTTTGGATTTAGTAAAAGAATTTGCTGTTTTAAAATGTAAAGAAGAAATAGAAAAGCTAGAAATTGAAGACGATAAAATCTCTCTAGAAGAAATGCGATTTGCCCCACCTGCAATGGTTAGTCAACAACTACATATAGCTTATTCTAAATTTAGAAATAAAAAAAAGTGTACTGAATTTATAATAAGAGTTTATGATCTTATTCCTTTTCTTTTGAAGGCTGTATCAGAAGAAGAAGACCCTATCATATTCAATACTGACCATATCTTACCTATATTGGAAGAATTAGAAATACCTGAAAATATTCATAAAGATTTTATGAAAATCGTAGATATGTATCGTTTTGAAGAAAAACAACAATTATTTAGATTAGCAAAAAATGATGTATATCGTAGAAGTCAACTTATGCAGGCAAGTTTACATTTAGAATGAGCCCTTTTATCTTGTAAAGGAGATACTCAACAAATAAAAGAATGTGAAGATTTTATAAATCATATTCAAGTTAATGTATTTACAAACTTAGCTAAAGATAAACAGCTAGAAAAAGCTAAAAAAACTATAGAAAAAGAAGATAAAGATAAGGAAGAAGATAAAACTCGTAATATAATAATGAATTTACATAAAAATCGTCAAAAATGAAATAAATGACATAATCCTTATGAAAAAGATGTAGCAAAAGTAAGAGCTGAAACAAAGAAACCTTTTCATAACATAAGTCTACAGCCTACGAGATTGCAAGAATGAAAATGAATAGCTACAGAAAATCCTCATCTAACCCAACTTATAGAAAGATTAGATGAATTTAATATTACTTCTAAAGAAGTAAAAGAAAAACTTATGTTATATGTAAAATGTTATTTCAATCATATCAAAACTATGGCTTCTATAGATGAAGGAGCTACACTTAAAATATTTGAGTGAGTCAAAAACAAAAAAAGAGAAAGTTAATTTTAAATATTTCTATATTTCTTAAAAAAATATGATAAAATATATTATATTAACTCTTAGCAAATTCCCTCTAATTCCTGTTTTAGGAATTGGAATCATCTCTATCATAGTAGGAGATTATTTTGCTAAATTATATTCACAAAATCAAAATAACTGGTTTTTTCTTGCTATGATTTTAGGATATATATTATGTGGAATATTTTTCACGGCCAGTTTATTTAAAACTGAACTAATAGTTGCAACTATAATTTTAGAAGCCTGATATCTAATTTGAATATTACTTATATGATTTTTTGTTTTTTGAGAAAAATTTACTACTATTCAATCTATAGGAATGATAATTTCTATAATATGAGTATCTATACTTATGATAGCTGAATAGAAAATATTCAAATTTCCTTGTTTTTTAATTCAAAACCTTTATAATGCAAATAGCTTTTATGCTTGTATTTTTTTATTAATATATAAAAATAAATACTTTTAAATATTATTAACACATATCAAATGGAGAAAAAAGAAACATTAGTCAATATTATAGTTGATAACTTATATAAATCAGCTCTGAAAAAAGCTAAAAATGAAGAAATAGTAGATTCTAAAATAACACTAGAAGAATTCAAGGAAAAAAGTATTGATGAAATATTTGAGATATTAAGTATCAATTGAATTCATGAGCTTTGAATACAATTATAAATTATAAATTTTTATTCCAAATAATTATAGAAATATATGAAAAAATATTACATAACTACACCTATATACTATAGTAACTGAGTTCCTCATATAGGACATAGCTATAGTAGTCTACTTGCAGATAGTATAGCTAGAAGTAAAAGAATGCTATGATATCAAGTAAAATTCAGTACTGGTGTAGATGAAAATAGTCAAAAAGCTGTTATCAAAGCTGAAGAAGAATGAAAAGAAACTATGAAATATCTTGATGAAATGGCTGGTAAACATCAAGCAGTATGGGATGGATTAGAAATTACATACACTGATTTTATTAGAACCACTTCTGACAAACATCATAAATTTGTAAGAGAAATTTTGGATAAAGTTCACGAAAACGGAGATATATACCAATGAGAATACAAAGGTCTATACTGCGTAGGTTGTGAATCATTCAAAAAAGAAATAGATTTGATAGATAAAGATGGTAAAAAAGTATGTCCAGACCATCTTACAGAACCTGACAAATTAGTAGAAAAAAACTGGTTTTTTAGTTTATCAAAATATGAAGATAAATTAAAAGATTTTTATAAAAATAATCCTGACTTTATAAAGCCAGCTTATAGATTCAATGAAATCAAAGCTTTTGTAGAATGAGGATTAGAAGATTTCTCTATATCAAGAGAAACAAATACATTTGGTATCAAATTACCTTTTGATGAGAAAAGTGTAAGTTATGTGTGGTTTGATGCTCTTATCAACTACCTTACATTATGCCAATGAGAAGATAAAGATTTCTGGCCTGCAAATATTCATATTATGGCAAAAGATATAGCTAGATTTCATGCTATTTATTGGCCTGCTATGCTTATGTCAGCTGGATATGAACTACCAAAAAATGAAATAGTAACTTGATTCCTTACAGTAGATGGTCAGAAAATATCAAAATCATTAGGTAATGTAATTGATCCTGTAGAATTCTCTGAGAAATACAGCAGAGACGCTTTGGTTCTTTATCTTTTCTATGATGTAAAAGTAGGAAACGATGCTGACTTTAGCTGGGAAAGATTTAGAGGTCTTTACGACAGTATGTTGATAGGAGGTTGGGGGAATCTTGTATTTAGAGTGTCCAAAATGGCAGAGAAAAATGAGATTACAGAAGTAAAAGCTAATCTAGAAGATCTAAAACATATAGATAATGAATTATTACAAGCTATCTTAAGTGGAAATATAGAGAATATATTAGAAAACTATATAGAAAAAGCAGACTTACAAAGTTATATTAGAAATTGGTATGATTTAGTACAAGCTTGCAATAAATATATAGAGGAAACTCAACCTTGGAAACTAATCAAAGAAGATGAAAAAGCTGGAAAACAAGTATTACAAAATCTAGTATGGCTAATAGAGAAACTTGGAATACTGTCAGCTCCATTCTTGACTGAATCTTGGTGAAAAGTCCAAAATATCTTAGATAGACAGCTTATAGATACTAAGACAACTATGAATGAATGAAAATTCCAAGAATTACTACAAGAAAACAACTTTACGGTAAATCTAAAGCCTGAAATAATCTATAAAAAAGTAGAGGAAGATTAATAAAAAACATTTGAACCATTTAATTATTTAACCTTTGAACTAAAAAAATGAAAGTATGAATAGTATGATTACCAAATATATGAAAATCTACCCTTTTCAATGCCCTTACCAATAATTATAGTGCTGATGTAGGGAATTTCCCATTCTGTACTATTGAGCCAAACGTAGGAATCGTAAACGTAAAGGACGATAGGTTGTACAAACTATCAGAAATGTCCAATACCAAAAAAATCATCCCAGCAACTATAGAATTTGTAGATATTGCAGGATTAGTTCGTGGAGCTAGTAAGTGAGAATGACTTGGAAATAAATTTTTAGCAACCATCAGAGAAGTAGATGCTATAGTGCAAGTATTAAGAGATTTTGAAGATAAAGATGTGGGTCATGTAGAATGAGATATTGATCCTATAAGAGATGTAGAAATCATAAATACAGAACTTATAATTTCAGATTTAGAAAAAGTAGAGAAACTTATGGATTCTATGAAGAAAAAATACGAATTCAAAACAGATAAAGATGCTGTAATCATATATCCTATGCTAGAAATAGCAAAAGGAATATTAGAAAAAGAAGAATTATTATATACTCATAGAGATAAATTTAATAAAGAAGCAACAACAGCCTTCAGACAATATGGTTTCCTTACATTCAAACCTTTTATATATGCTATCAATATATGAGAAGAAAATATATGCAAAGCTGAAGAAGTAGTTGCAAAATATAGCCAACTTGGTACTGTAATACCCGTAAGCGCAAAATTAGAATTTGAACTTATAGAATTGGAAGAAGAAGATAAAAAAGACTACCTAGCTGAATTTGACTGTGATGTAATAGCAAAAGTTTGATTAGATAACCTTATCAAAAGGGCATTTGATGAATTAGGCCTTATGTATTATTTTACAACTGGCGAAAAAGAAACTAGAGCTTGGCAAATCAAAAGAGGATATACTGCTCCACAAGCTGCAGGTGTAATACATACAGATTTTGAAAGAGGATTTATCAAAGCTGAAATAGTAAGTTATGAACCTCTTATAGAAGGTGGAAGTTGGAATAAAGCTAAAGAAAATGGGAAACTTAGACTAGAAGGAAAAGCATACACTATGCAAGATGGAGATGTAGTTCTGTTTAGATTTAATGTGTAACTTAAGGAGTATCATGTTAAAAACAGCTCTTATAGTTTCAGATATGCAAGATTGTTTTATAAACGATAAAACAAAAGATTTACCACTGAAAATAAAAAAACATATAGAGAAGGTAAATTATGATTTCATTATATTTTCTAAATTTGTTAATACAAAAGACTCTAATTTTGTGAAGAAATTAAATTGGTCTGAATGTATGAAAAAAGAAGAACAAAATATATGTTCTGATTTTTTGGAGTTAGCGGATAGTCATTATGTTTTTGAAAAAAATACTTATTCTATATTCAAAGCAAAGGGTTTCCAAAGTTTCTTAATAAAAAACAATATAAATAAACTCTATTTCTGTGGACTAGATTTAGATGCTTGTATCTTAGCATCTACTTATGAAGCCTTTGACCTAAATTATGATTTTGAAATTCTATTTGAATTATCAGATAGTTCTTCTAAAAAAAATATTGTAATATCTTCTAAAGGAATAATTAAAAGAAATTTGAGTAAACAATAATTATATTGATTGATTTTTTTGCAAATAAAAGATTTTTATATATAATATAAGTATATTATAATTTTACATTAAAATAATCCTTAATACAAAATGTATTTAGAAAATATATCTAACTCTAATCCTAATGAAAAATTAAGTTCTAATATTGATGAATTAATAAGACAATCGCAGAAATTATTAGCGGAAAATATGTCAAAAAAAGAAGAAGATTTAGGGTTTTATAATGAATGAGAAGAATGTAAGAACTTTGCTATAAATGAAATGAAAGTTGATAGAAATGATAGTGATGCTATAAAATTAAGTTCTAATATTTCTATCGATTTAAGCAATAAAGGAAAACTTATAAATATAATTATATATTCTATATGAGAAGGAATTACAAATTCTATAATTATAGAAATAATAGGAATCAAAGAAGAAACAATATCTATTAAATGATGAGAATTTAGTATTAACTGAAAAGAATTTTCTGAAAAAGAAAGAACAATTCAAGAAAATTCTAAACTAATAATAAGAACAGATGCTATAGAACAAGTAAACTCTTTAGTAAGAATATGAACTTGAAATAATATACATGAAATAAATTTCATATTTATAAAAAATCTAAATCCTCTTGAAAAAAATATGCAATTTTCAAGATCTTGATTATTGCCTTTTAGAAATGCTCCACACCAAGACATACAACATTCTAGTGATATATAGTATATATATTGCTAGTGATATATATATGTTTATTACTAATTTAATGCTATGCAAATTCTAAGCAAATAAAATTATGAATGTTATTTAAAAAATCAAATCTGACTTATTAGATATGCTAAAACAAATTGAGATAAAAAATCTGAAAAATGGCTACTAATGCTCTTATTTCTATTCTTTCAGATGCTACTAAATCTTGATTTACTGAATTTAAAGAAAATATAGATAAAGTGCTTTTATTATAATCTTTTTAAAAATTAGTCTGTAAATTATCTTATATAGTAATTTAAATATCTACTCTAAGTAGAGAAAGGTTTTTTTATTGAGATAAATATTTTTTTCATTATACTTATGATAGAATTATAAAACCCTTTTTATACTCCGAATCATAAAGATAAATTGGTTTTTCTTTTATATTTTTGTATTTTTCTTATGAAAACTTTCGCTATAGAAACCTCTTGTGATGATACATCATGTGCAATAATAGAGCTTACCAAAAATAATCATATAGAGGTAAACAAACTAATATCAGTATCTCAGATAGAAGAACACCAAAAATATTGATGAGTCGTACCAGAACTTGCTTCTAGACTACATGAACAAGAAGTAATCAAAATATTAGATAATTTTGGAGTTGATGAGATCAAAAATGTAAATTACATATCTTATACTGCTGAACCATGACTTCCTTGATCTTTATTGATTGGAAAAAGTATGGCCTCTTCCCTTTCTTTCTTTCTTGATAAAGAAAAACTACCTGTAAATCATATTTTTGGTCATATATGTGCTATTTTTTTGGAAAGAAATATTTGTGATATAAAATTTCCTTTCGTAGCATTGACTGCAAGTGGATGACATAATGATATATATATATTAGAAAAAAATGGTAAACAAATTATCATCAAAAAAATAGGTCAAACATTAGACGATGCGGCTGGAGAAGCCTTCGACAAAGTTTCTAGGATGTTGTGAGGTCCATACCCATGATGAAGTTGGATAGGGGAAAAAGCTGCTAAGTGAAAAGCTCAAGATGATATAAATTTACCTAGAATATTTATGAAAAAAGAGAATTGGGACTTTAGTTTTTCAGGACTCAAAGCTCAGTGCTCGTATACTATAAAAAAACTAAAAGAAAAATATGAGTGATTTGATGATGAATTATTAAACAATTTTTGTTTCGATTTTCAAGAAGCTATAATAGAAGTTTTAGCTAGAAAATTATTAAAAGCTGCTAAATTTCATAATATTTCAAATATAGCAATATGTTGATGAGTTTCTGCAAACATAAGATTATCAGAATATATAGATAGTATCAAGAATAAATTTCAAATTGAAAATTTTTATAAACCAGTAAATACCATATATAGTACCGATAATGCTGCGATGATAGGGGCTGCAAGTATTATACTAAAAAGGTTTGATATAGTTTGGTTATCAGATTAGTGTCTATTGTCATTGAAAACAACTACATATTGTAGTATAACTATAACTAGTTAAATATTTAATATTCTTAATTAGTTTTTTTATGTGAAAATTGAAATGTATCATAGATATCGGTAATGGTTATGTAAAATGACTTTTACTCCTAAAAGAATGAGAGTGAGATATTACTCTATTAGGAAGAGAAATGATAAAAACTGCTGGACTAAAAAAGGGAAGGATATTAGATGGAAGCTCTTTTATACAAGTAGTTCAAGCTGTTTTGGAAAATCTAGCTAAAAAAGTAGATACCGACATAGATGAAGTTATAGTCGGAATATCTCATCCTGAAATGAGAATCAAAAGAATCAATACTAGTAAAAGGATGCTTCAAATGAATATACAAGATAGTGATGTAGAAGGATTACTAAGATCTATATCTGATACATCTTGAGAAATCAATTATGAAGTATTGAAAATCATACCTGTAAGTTGGATTATAGATAATGAACTAAAAGTAAAAGATCCTATATGAATGCAAGGTAGAAATTTGGAACTTATAGCAGATGTATTTATGATTCCTTCTAATTTCTATCATGATTTAGATAAAATATTTGATGAAATAGGAATAGATATCGTAGATTATATACCAAATATATTATGAGCTGAAGATGCTATACTAGATGTAGAAACTAAAGATTTATGATGTCTACTACTAGATATAGGTACTAATCAATCTACTTATGTAATATATGAAGATGGTACTCCTTTACATTATGGTGTAATTCCATTATGAGGTGAGGATGTTACTAAGGATATATCTATAGGTCTTCAACAAGATTATAAAGAAGCAGAACAAATCAAAAAGGAGAAAGGAATGATATTAACTAACGAAGAAGTAGAAGAAGATGAACAATTGGATATTAGATTCCTATCTGAAATAATATGAGCAAGATATGAAGATATATTTGAAGCTGTTGAAGAGAAAATGGAAGAACTATGAGTAGATGGTAAATTACCTTGAGGAGTAATCCTTATATGATGACCAGCTAAACTAAAGAATATAGAAGAATTATCTAAACAATTCTTCCGTCTATCTTGTAAAATATGAAGTGTATATAATAATAAATTATGAGAATTAGGTAATAATCCTCAATTTATAAATGTAATAGGATGTTATAACTGGGAAGAAAAGTATGGAGATGGAATGAGATGATGATTTGGATTAAACTTTGAATTATGAATCTTTAGAAAAATTGGAGATTTCTTCAAAAAAATATTCTAAAACAATGCCTTTAGGTAAAATTGATATACTGGGATTACTTTATCCCACTATAATTCACAGCAAAGAAATATTCAAGCAGTGATAACTAAGTAAACTTATCAAGAAAAATATTATTTAATTATTAATTTAAAATTTAAAAAATGTCTATTGTAGAAGTAAACCCTGATTTCATACCTTGAGCTAGAATAAAAGTAATTTGATGTGGTTGAGGTGGATGTAATACCATCAACAGAATGATTTCAGAAGGATTGGAATGAGTAGAATTTATAGCAGTAAATACTGATGCACAAGTTCTTGCAACTAATCTTGCATCAACTAAAATGAATATCTGACTAAATCTTACAAAAGGTTTGGGTGCTGGTGCAGATCCAGAAATAGGAAGAAAGGCTGCTGAAGAAAATGCTGAAGAAATCAAAAAAATATTACAAGATACTGATATGGTATTTATTACAGCTGGTATGTGAGGTGGTACTGGTACTGGTGCGGCTCCTGTAATTGCAGGTATTGCTCAAGAACAATGAATACTGACTGTATGAGTTGTTACTAAACCTTTTAGTTTTGAATGAAAAAGAAGATTAGAAAATGCTATAGGTGGTTTAGAAAAACTAAAACCTGTATTGGATACTCTTATTATTATACCTAATGACAAAATATTCAATATTATAGATAAGAAAACAACTTTCAAACAAGCATTTACTCAAATAGATAAAATATTATATCTATGAGTACAATGAATATCTGACTTAATTATAAGACCAGGTCTTATCAATATAGATTTCGCTGATGTTAATGTAATTATGAAAGATTCTGGTACAGCACTTCTTGGAATAGGATACGGAGAATGAGAAAATAGAACTTTGGATGCTACAAGACAAGCTATTGAAAATCCTCTATTGGAAATCAAGCTTGAATGAGCAAAAAATATTGTATTTGCAGTTACTGGTTGAGAAGATCTTACTCCTATGGAAGTACAAGAAGCTGCTTCTATAGTAGAAGAAGTTGCTGATGAGGATGCGAATATCATTTGGGGAATGACTATGGATGACAGCTTTGATTGAGAAGTAAAAGTTACTATTATAGCTACATGATTTCCTGAAGTTACACAAGAAACTATTCTTAGATGATGAAAAAAAGGAAATAGACTAGGAACTTTGAATAATCCTATGAAAAAAGGAAAAGGATCTGATTTTGTATCAAAGACTCTGAAAAAAGATTCTGAAAACGAATGAGGAAAAAGTGAAATGGAAGTTCCAGCATTTATGAGAAAGAAAGTAAAATAATCCTTTCGGGTAAAATTGAAACATGATTATTGCACTACGTAATCTAGTAAGTGCAAAAAAACTCTACGGTTTCCAATGTTTCAATTTTCTTTATAGGTTAAATAAATCTTATAAATAATCTTGATTAAAAATAATAATTCCGTATAAGAAAATACGGTAAAATATTTATTTAAAACTTTGAATACAGAAAATGCATTTAAAAATTACAGCTCCAGAAAAAACTATATTTGAATGAGAGGTTCTTGAAGTTACAGTTCCTACGCAAGCAGGTACTATAGGAATACTTCCTAAACATATCCCTATGACTACTATAGTAAAATGAGGTATATGTAAATTCAAAACATTAGACTCTATAGAAAATATCTTATCTGAAGATGGAGCAAATGTTATATCTATATGAGATTGAGTTCTTTATACAGATGGAGATCAAATTCTAATGACTGTATATAGCGCTAATACAAATGTAGACTTATCAGAAGATGAACTTAACAATATGAAAGAAGAACTAACTAAACAAATAAAGCAATTGAAAGCTAAAGGGAATATAGAAGAACTGGAATGAGCTCTTATACATATGAACAAAATTATGGCTGATTTGAAACTTGTCAATATAAAAAAGAGGCAAAACATCAAAACTATGTAATTCTTAATATAAGCTATATAAAAAGGCTAGTAACAGAATTGTTACTAGTTTTTTTTTATAAAAAGATAAATCTAAGGAAAAATACTTGAAAAAACTAGTAAAATACTTATAACTTATAATGTTTAGTATATAAATTCTCCTAAAATAATGGGCCTTATAAATAGAAAACCTAAAAGAGTATTACTAAAACTCTCTTGAGAAGCATTAGCTGGAGATAAATGATATGGTATAGATGTTCAAGTTTTGGATAGTGTAGCATCTAAAATTGTAAAATTATCAAAAGATAATAATATACAAATTGTTATTATTATTTGATGATGAAATATCTTTAGATGAATTAGCGGGGCTGCAGAATGAATGGATAGATGAACTGCTGATTATATGTGAATGATGGCTACCATGATGAATGGTTTAGCTTTAGGTGATGCCATAGAAAAAAAGGGAAATGACGTAAGGATAATGACTGCTATAGAAGCTCCTAGAGTAGCAGAAAGCTACATTAGAAGAAGAGCTCTAAAACATTTAGAGAAAAAAAGAGTTGTAATATGTGTAGCAGGAACTTGAAATCCTTATTTCACAACTGATAGTGCAGCTGTTCTAAGAGCATTGGAACTAAACTGTGATTTTATGGTAAAATGAACCAAAGTGGACGGAGTTTATGATAAAGATCCTATAAAATACCCTGACGCAAAGAAATATGACCATCTAACAATGGCAGAAGCATTGAGTCTTGGGTTAAAAATTATGGATCAAAGTGCTATAGCTCTAGCAGGAGATGAAAATTTATCTGTATTTGTAACAAGAATAGAATCTATAGATAAAATTGGAACTGATGAGATAAGTTGAACTTTCATCTCATAGAATTATCAACTAAACATATCCATATAAAAATATGGATACTAACATGAACAATTGTATAACAAAATTTTTAAATAAAAAAATCTACTTAAAGTTAGAATAAAACATTCAAAATAAGTAGATTAATTATATAGAATATATAAATTCTATAATTTTAATAATTAAATATTATCAAATATGACTATATGGGTTATACTACTATTATCAACGACTTGTTTAGGGATTGGTTACTTAATATGAAAAGGTTTATATGAAAGAGAAGCAAAAAAAACTAATCAAACAATTCAAGAAAAACTTGATCAATCTAGAATGAAATCTGAAGAAATCTTAGACAAATCTAGAGAAACTGCTAATAAAGAATTTGATAGAATAATCAAAAGATGAGAAGATCAAGCAAAAGAGGTTTTGGAAGAATCAAAAAGAAAACTACAAAGTTCTACAGATCAAGAAGAAAGAAATAAGAAAATTAACGAAGATTTAGAAGGTAAAAAAGAGAAACTTGAAGAACTTATCAAAGAAGAAAGTTGAAAATTATCAGAAATAGCAAAATTATCTGAAGCAGAAGCTAAAGACAAATTATTCAAAAATATTGAAAAAACAGAAGCAGCTGATATACAAAAATTTATAGAAAAGTTTAAGCAAGAAAAAAATGAATCTGCAAAGGCAGAAGCAGGTAATATTTTATCTAGAATACTTCCTAGAGTAGCAGTACAAGCAAGTAGTGAATTTCTAGTTAGTGTAGTAGACCTACCATCTGAAGATTATAAATGAAGAATTATATGAAGAGAATGAAGAAATATTGCGTTCTTTGAAAAAACAACATGAGTAGAGCTTGCAATGGATGATAGTCCAGGAATAGTGAAAATAAGTTCTTTTGATACAGAAAAAAAATATTTGGCTGTAGAAACCCTAAAGAAACTTGTAAAAGACGGTAGAATCAATCCTTCATATATAGAAAAATACTACAATGAATCTATTGAAAATTTTGATGAAAGTATGAAAACTATAGGAAGAAAAACTCTATTAGAAATATGAGTTCCTATGATGAGTTCTGAACTTCTTTTATATATCTGAAAATTTAGTTTAAGATTTAGTTATGGACAAAATTTACTAGCTCATTCAAAGGAAGTATCATCTATAGCTGAACTTATAGCATCTGAACTTGGTTATGATTCAGCTCTTGCAAAAAAAGCAGGACTTTTACATGATATAGGTAAGATAGATACATCAACTGGAGAATCTCATGCAGCTGTATGATGAGATATACTAAGAAAATTATGAATGAATGAAACAATAATAAATACTGCTGCATGACATCATTTTGATGTAGATATTACTACTCCTATATGATGGATAGTTACTGCAGCAGATGCAATATCAGCAGGTAGAGAATGAGTAAGATTAAATAGTAAAGAGAAATTTACAGAAAGAATGTCTATGCTAGAAGATCTAGTAAAAAACACTTATTGAATCAAAAAAGCATATATTATGCAAGCAGGTAGAGAAATATGGGCTTTCGTAGATCCTGAAAAAGCAAATGATTTAGAAATGGATAAAATAAGTAAAGAAATTGCAGTAAAAATAGAGTGAGGTTTAGACTACCCTGGTATTATTAGAGTAGTTCTTATCAGAGAAAACAAAACTGTAACATTTGTTCAATAAAATAATCCACCATGCTAGTAAAATATAAACATGTAATTATAATAGTAAATCTAAAAAAGATTTTTATATCTATAACTTAGAATAATCATGGAACTTAGTATTCTTCAAGTATTATCTATCTGAATCATATTACTAATATCAGAAATGATGGTATGAACACTAGACTTAATATCTATATGATTAGCTGCCATTTTTACTGCAGGTATTATGTATTTAACTGGCATAACTAATATGACCACTGTTATCATTATATTTGCTATACTAGCTATACTCTTCTTATTTATAATGAGACATTTTATAAAAGGCAGAATTATAAAAGATAATTGAAAAGAAGTATCAAGTAAAGAATCTATGATATGACTTGTCCTACCTGTAAATATGACAAACAATGTAAAAACAGTATACAATGAATGAATATATATAAGAATCTCTAACTCTGATGATGTAAAAGTATGAGATATGGTTAAAGTTATATCACTATCTACAAATAATGTAATAGTAGAAAAAATTAATAAAAAGAAAAAAGAAACTAAAGACTAATAATTATACGAATTATAAACAAAACAACCTAATTGAGAATAACTCATTAGGTTGTTTTTTTTAGTTAAAAAAAAAGAGCTAAAAGCTCTTTTAATTCATTTTATATAACTATTCTTTTAATCTATTATTCTGTATCTCATGTTCCCGTTTCCCAAGGCAATGTAATTTCCTCTAATTCCTCTAATTCATCTAAATCTTCATCCCATGGCAAGATATCTGATGGTTGTTCTTCTTCTATCGTTCCTGTTCATACTTCTATTGGTTGTTCCTCTTCTATCGTTCCTGTTCATACTTCTATTGGTTGTTCTTCTTCTATCGTTCCTGTTCATACTTCTATTGGTTGTTCTTCTTCTATCGTTCCTGTTCATACTTCTATTGGTTGTTCTTCTTCTATCGTTCCTGTTCATACCTCTATTGGTTGTTCCTCTTCTATCGTTCCTGTTCATACTTCTATTGGTTGTTCCTCTTCTATCATTCTAGCTTCCAATATCTTATCTCTTTTTTCCTTCCATTCTTCATATTCAGCTGCTTTTAATTGAAATGAAGGCATTACTTTCTTATATCCTTGTTTAATAATATCTAATCCTAATCATTTTTGCTTCCAATCATACATAAGTAAATTCAGTCTTCTTAAATAATGTTCTTTTACTTTATCTCCTGTTTCATATCCTTTTATATATCTAAAATCTTTTTTGTATTTTTCATAAAAACTTAACATATCAGGAGTTACTAAAAACGATTCATCTAATTTTACTATTCAATGAATAGGCATTATATCTTCTTTATAATCAACTATCTCTACAATAGGCTGATCATCTTTCTCATCAGTTGTCTCTACAGCAACTAGTGTATGTTCTTTTTCAGTTACTTCTTTCTTTTCTTTATCTACTATTTCTTTTTTTACAAATAAAGAAGCTAACATATCTTTGTTATTTACTAATGCTAATCAAACACCTCATATCATTAAAATTCCTAGTAATGAAAAAACTCATACCATAAATTGTTTTTTCTTCTTTCTTTTCTTTTTCATGTTTTTAATAATTTCCAAAGAAACCTTATCCTCACTTTCCATATCCAAATCACCATCTTCTACAGTAATTCATTGTTTGGCCATAGAACTGAAAGCATTAGCAGACAAATTATCTTCCTCCTTAATGGCTTCTTTTGTTGCTTTAGTATTATCTACAGATTTGATAGATTCTGGTTTATCTTTAGTAACAAGATTTTCTCATGAACCAGAATCTAAAGAAGTTTTCTTTTCTCCTTTATTCTCATCCCCTGAACCCATACCAAAATCATCTTCTGAAAAACTAACTTTGAAATCATTTTCTCACATAAGAATTATTATAATTTAAATAAATCAAATTCATTATAAACAATTTATTTTTGATGTCAAAAACAAATTGTTTGTTTTTGATAACCAATAATATATAAAGCACTAAATACTAGTATTTACATTAAACATAATTAGTGGTATTTTATATTGACATTTATATATATGTACGTATAGATATATGAAAAATACTACTAACATAGTGAAAAGTATAAATATTTATATCTAATATTCAACTGAAAAAGCATTTTTTGTTTAATAAAAGTATATTAAATATGTATAATTAATATTAAATAAGTATAAAATTATATTATATAGAGATAATTAATGTTAAATAGAGATAATTTAGTGTTTATATAAAAATAGTTAAATCACTTATTAGTAAGTGATTTACTAGTATATCTAATATAAAAAATATATAAATATTAAGATTTCATAAAAAAAGGTATAAATTGACTTGAAATATTATAAAAAAAAAGTATAAGTAAAGGCACTGTTTTTAGTAGTTAAATTTTTTCTATGCCTACAATTAATCAGTTGATTAAAAAATGAAGAAAGCAAAAAGTAAGAAAGTCTATGTCTCCTGCTTTGCAGTACAAGACTAATACTTTAAAGAACAATAAAGTTGTAAAAAATGCTGCTCCTTTCAAAAAAGGAGTATGTTTGAAAGTAACTGTAGCTTCTCCTAAGAAGCCTAACTCTGCTCAAAGAAAAATAGCAAAAGTAAGGTTATCTAACTGACATGAAGTTATAGCTTATATTCCTGGTGAAAAACATACACTTCAAGAACATAGTGTTGTTCTAGTTAGATGAGGAAGAGTTAAAGATGTTCCTTGAGTTAAGTATCATATAGTTAGAGGTGTTTATGATGCTGGGGGTGTAGAATGAAGAAGTCAATCTAGATCTAAATATGGAGCAAAAAAAGCTAAATAATAGAAATCTATAGGAGTACCTTCTCTTATTATTAAATAGTATAGAGGGAAATAAGGGAAAATTTATATAATTAATACCTAAGTATTGTAATGGCTGCAAAATTCAAGAAAAACCAATTATTGGTTATACCAAGTAGTAATGAAAAAATTGAAAAGTTTACAAACTATATCATGTTAAATGGTAAAAAGTTGTTAGCAAGAAAAATTTTTGAAGAAGCAATGAAAGATATTAAAAAAGCAGGTCATCCTAATCCATTGATTGTTTGGGAATGAGCTATAGAAAAAGCTTCTCCAGATGTTATGGTAAAATCAAAAAGAATATGATGAGCAATATATCAAGTACCAATAGAAGTTCCTAACAGGAAGAAATTTTTTTATTCTTGCAAATGGTTGCTAGCTGCAGCTAAATCTAAGAAATGAAAAAATATGTCTATAAAATTATCTGAAGAATTATTAGCTGCATACGCTGGTCAATGAGCAGCTGTTAAAAAGAAAGAAGAAGTTCATAAAATGGCTGAAGCAAATAAAGCTTTTGCTTACTTAGCAAAATATGTAAAATAATTTGTAATACTTCAATATTTAATAAATTAATAATTTTGTAAAATGGGTAACGGAATAAGAGTAAAACATTCACATATATGGCAAAATCCTAATAAGAAAAGAAAGCCTACTTGAAATAAGTATAAGAATGCTATCAAAACATACTTAAAACTTATTCAAAGAGTAGAAGTAGAATGAGAAACTAAATGGATTAAAAACGCTAAAGCTAGAGTGGAGATAAAATTCAAAAAATATGGGATTACAGAAAAAATGATAAATTCTCATAAATAATAATTTATATTTTTAAAATTATTTTTGATGGCTAGATTAAATACTAATACAAGACATAAGCTTAGAAAAGCTTTGAATAGAGTTGAAAGAACTGTTATTATGGAAATAAGAAACATGATTGAGCAACAAAATAAATGGAAAGCTCAAGTTTTGAAAAAACAGTCTGAGAAAGCAAAATAATATTTGTTGTTTTTAATAATGTAATTATACTTCAGTATGAATCACGAAAGAATAAAGCAAATCGCTTTGAAAAAATGATATAAATTATGGAATGTGAAGCCATGACAATTTTTGGAAATACATGAGAAAGTTGAAGAATGAAAGAATGAAAGAATCTGGAAATTTAGAGGTTTAGTTATAAAAACTAAAAAACCAAATTCTCATACAGGTAGTTTTACTATAAGAGGAAAAGTAGTAGGAACTGTTGTAGAAAAGGTTTATCCTTTCATTTGTTCTTCTATAGTAGATATAAAAATCATGGATGAATATAAAATAAGAAGATCTAAATTATATTATATAAGAAATAAAGTTGGTAAAGCAGCTAAATTCACTAGCATCTTAGATTCAAATAGAAGAGGTGATAGTTTAGGGTTTAATGAATTAAAACTAGCTAATCAGCCAAAGATTGAAGAAACTAAGGAAGAAAAGAAAGTAGTAGAAACTCCAAAAGTTGAAGTAAAAGAGGAAACTACTGAAGAAAAAAGTGAATAGTTATATTTAGTTTTAATTTTATAAGTACTTTGGATAATGAAATTATCAGTTGAAAAGAGAATAATATCAGGAAAAAACGTAAAACACTTATTAAAAATAGGTATGGTTCCTGCTGTAGTTTATGGAAAATATGTAAAAGAATCATATAGTATTAAATTTGATAAAAAGACTTTCTTGAAACTATATAAAAAAGCTTGAAATACAACTCCTATTAATTTAGAATGAGATAGCATCAAAGAATTAGTATTAATTCATAATATGCAATTACATCCTGTAAAGGATAATCTTATACATGTTGATTTTATGGCTGTAAAAGCTGATGAAATAGTAAAAGCTGAAGTACCTATTATTACTAAATGAGATGAGGCTTTGGCAAAGAGATGATTTGGATATAACTTAGTATTAAATTCTATAAATATAGAAGCATTACCAGCAAATATACCACATCAAATTATTATAGATGTAGATAAATTAGAAAATGATGGTGACAATATAATGATAAATGATTTACCATTAAGTGATAAGGTTACTATATTGAATAGTGAAGATACAGCTATAGTAGTTTGTTTTGATCTTAATAAAGCATCTGCAAGTGAAGAAGAAGAAGAAGAAGAAGAAGATGATGTAAGTAATGAAGATGCTGCAGGAGGTGCTGGTGACGAAGGAGCTGAAGCAAAAAGTGAATAATAAATATGTTTAGTTAATCTGAAATTAGATAATGAAATTAGATAAACTTGATATACAAAATACTCAAGTGAAAAAGATTTCTTGAGTTGGTGTAATTATCGAAGATAACAGAGAAAATATATTACTAGTGCTTGAAAATGATAATAAAGCATGGAAAAGGAGTGGGCAATGGTCTACTCCTTTTGGTACATCTAAAAAAAATGAAACAGCTCTAGCTACTGTTATTAGAGAAGTAAAAGAAGAAACTTGACTTTCTGTATCTGAAGATGAAATTATTGAAAAATGAAAAATGAAAGTAGTTGTTTCTGAAGATAATAACTTATATAATATAGATGTAACTGTATTCTATATTATGGTAGATCAACAAACTTTAAAAACAGCTTCTAAATTTAAAAATTGTGAAATATGAGAAGTTTGTATAAAAAAATTAGATGCAATAAAAGGAAATTCAGATATATATATAAGACCTTGAGTACTAGAGGCTATATATTCAGCAAAAAAATCATTAGATTTTCCAAGTATAGTAAAGATAGAAAATGGTCTTTATGAAGAATGATATAGAAATTCAACGATAAAAATTTTACAGGAATTATAATTAAATAGTAAAATAAGATTATTATTTTAAGAAGAAAAAACCGCAATAATGCGGTTTTTTTTATACATAAAGTTTAAAATTGCTCTATATCAAAAAGAAATCTATTTTATCAATAACGTATCTTATAGTAAATATAGTAGCTGTAACATTTATAGTCAATAAAAATACATATATTAATCTTATTATATTCAAAGGAACTCTTTCAAGAATTCTTATTGTCCTTTTATGATATAAAATATAAAAAGATTTTAATATAAAAATATAACTTAATATTATAATAATAGGGGCTAGAATAAAAAGAGGTATCATAATACCTGATGTTATTAGATTAATAGGAAATAATAAGACATTAACTAATGTTGTAGAAGCTAATTGACAACTATCAGCTGTAAAAAGCATAGCTAACCTTGAAGTTCAACTACAATCTGTATTAGTTATTAGGAAAATAATACTTACATAAAAAACAATCAAAGGAATCCAACTATATTTCCAAAGTTTTTTATAAATTCTAGTTCTACGGTACATAAATTAATAATAGAATATAAAAATTAAATTAAATAACAATAAGTATTATTTTTAATTTTTTTATTAACTAATGTATATATAAAGTTCTTCTATCTATATTATTACTGTAGATTAGTTATCCTCTACTAGTAAATTTAATCCATAATCTCATAATAAAGCATCTTTTAATTTAGTATCTAATTTTCTTTTTTGGTTTATTCATACATCTTCTAACAATAGAATATTGTTTAAATAATTATTTAATATTGGAAACTTTTTATTGTTTAAACCATTAGATACAAAAGGAGAATACAATACTGTATATAAGTTATCTAATTTTCATTCTTGACCTGTAGTTACAAACCATTTAAAAAAGAAATCCATCACAAAGTCTTTATTTTTTCCATTTGGATTCACTATCATTATCCATCCTCTAACAGGATAATCTAAATCTTTTTCTAAAGGAAGGTTTACTACTGACATATAATCTCTTTTGAAAACTGTTGTATTATTATTCTCCAAATAAGCCTCTATGTTATATAAGTCTGAAATAAAACCTGGTACTAGATATGTTTTTCTATCAAATAAAAGACAATAAGACTTATAATTAGCACAAAATCAATCTTTATATTTTGATGTTAGTCTTTTGAATAATACTGAATCCCATGTTTTATAAACTCTATCTTCTCCAAAAGACATAAGCGTTTTTATAATTTGTCTATCTTTTTTTTCTAATGCTTGTCGATAATATATAGAGATTACTTCATACATAATATCTTCAAAATAATAATCTTTTTTTCTCAATAGTTCTGCTGCTCTATTATCTATACCTATAATAGTAGGGATTTTTGTCCTAGTTCATTGACTATTAAATCTATCTGCTTTTAGAATAAATTCTTTTAATCAGTCTAAACTCATACTTCTTTCCTCTATTTCCCTATTACTTATAAAACTTACTATAGGATCTATAGCAAAAGGTACTGCTCTCAATTTATTCTTTGCAAGATAGTTTTGAAAAGAATAATGAAATATACTAGTAAGAGATACTCCTTCTATTTGTAATTGATAAATTTGATTATATCATTCAAATCATTGATACCATTCACTAGGTACTATTGCTATATCAAAACTATCATCTTTTTCTGACAACAAAAATTTAATTTTTTCATAATATTTATTTAAATCATTTTCATAGATATATTCTATATTACCACTTGTATCTCTTTCATATTTACGAGAGAGATAATTAAACCTTTTTGAGTCTAGTAAGCCTTTATACGTATATATTGATATATTATGTTCTTCTTTCTCTACATTTATTTCTATTTTATCAGTAATAATTTCTGTATCTATCACTTGTACATCTCAAGTAGTGGTTTCTCATCACTGTAATATATCTGCTGTTATGTTTGATGCCACACCATCTTTTCAAGCACTTATAAAATATATTAGCAACCAAACCCAAAGGGATAAGAAGCTAATTACTCATCAAAATATTATTGTTATCTTTCATTTGGAAGACATATATTACTAATGTTTTTCTAAGAAATAATTAAGAAAACTTAAGTTTAATACTAACTGTTTATCAAACCTAATTTACAATTAATAATATTGATATTTATATCTAATTCAATTGAATCTTCATAATACACTCTAACCAAAAGTTATAATGAAAAATTTACTTTATTTGTAATAAAGAAACATTTAGTTTAAAATTGAAAATTTTATTTTATTTTCTGAGCCTGAAGGGATTCTGTAGATAATTTTGAGACTAAATAGATATTTTATTTATGACAATAAATAATCTTTATATGCCTCTATATATGAATCATTATCAGTTATATTCTTTCATTTTGATACAGCTGGATTATCTTTTGCATATTTCACAGCCGTAGTATCTGAAAAATTTAAAGATCAGGTATGGTAAGCTACTATACTATTTCACCAATCTCCATATCTATCATATTGATATTTCAAATATATCATAGCAGCAGCTATCTGATGTTCTGCATCTTGTCTGTTCCAATTCAAATCTATACCATATTTTTTTCATAAATTCTTAGTTACAAATCACCAAGTATTATCCGTAATTTGAGTTAGGCCATATGCTGTTCAAAAAGGATTTTTAATTGTTGGATCTGCCTGAGAATTTTCTTTAACAAAAAGTTGTAATGCTACATTAGAGGGAACAAGCAATCTAGTACTATATCCTTCTATAATTCCTTTATATTTATCCCAATTTGGATATATTTGTAGCAATTCATCACTTGATTTAAACAACATATCACTAGCAATATTTTCTATGATTTCTCATTTATTTTCTAATACAAAAACTTTTAATCATTTTTTTAGAAGCTCTATATCTAATTTTCAATTTTTTGATATGCTTATATTATTTTCTTTTAGGAAAACAGAAAAATTACTATCTTTTTTGAATAATGCATCAAAAACTCCTTGAGGTTCTTCTTCTTTTATACATCATATATATTGCATTTCACCTATATAATCAACGATTTTACTATCAAAATAAAAGTCTTTAGAGTTTTCTAAATCAATAGTATAATCTCTAAAATCTTTTTTCTTTTCCATGAAATCTATAAATTCTACAGTATATTTTTTGGCCATTTTATGCTTCATGCTCTCTTCATAACCAGCTAATCCATCTTTATAAACAAATCACATAAAAAAGCTTATAACACTTTTTATAGACTCTCCAAATAAAGGATTTTTTGAGAAAAATTGTACTTTATTCCATATATCTTCTGTTTCTATTACATGCTTCAAATTATCTATAGAAAAATTTAAGCTTTGTCATAAAAATATAGTATTTCCAACTGCTTTATTATCTATAATACTAGCTAATTTTTTGATGTTTTCCCTAGTATTTACATCTACTACCACAGCTAATCTATCCACATTTTTTTCTGTTGTATCTATATCTAAATTCATATCTTTTCCTTGCTCTGTAATCAACAACAAATCTTTAAATTTTATAGGATTATTTAACTGAGATACTTGCTCTGAGTTAGATGGATTAATATTTTTAGAATGAATCTGTGACTTCAGCTTATCTGTAGTAGTTTCTATATTTTTGAAAAACTTAGATAATCTTGGTACACTCCCTATCCATCACATCCAATCTATAAATTTATTAGGCATAGCTCCTGATATAAATTCCTGAAAAGAATATGCCAGTTTTTCTCTTTCTTCATTTGTACTTTCATTGAATGTCTCCAAAAGATAAAGAACATATCCTGTAGACATATTATGTATCGTATCCTTTGAAAGAGATCATTCAAAACTATTTTGTAGTTTATCATAAAACAATTCCTCTATATCCGAAAACATTTTCTTCAGATATTCTTTATCTATATCCTTTTTATCTAAATGTTTTATGGTCACCTTACTTGCATCTATAGCCTTATCTACCAAATAATCTATAGATGGATTTTCTTGTATTTGCGCTCAGATAAAATCTTTTAATGCACTAATATCTGAACTTATAGTAGCTTCTTGCAAACGCTCATTAAATTGTTTTATTTCACCTACAGTTAGTATCATAGCATTGTAGTTTTCCAAATCTTTTTCTCTAGATAATTGATCCAAAGCCTGGAAAAAAGATTCTATTTCATTTATTTCTACATATTGAAATATCTCTATAAGTTCTTCGTCTATATATGCCTCATATTTTCCAACATAAAAAACCCACATATTTACATAATTTTCTTGAGTCTTTCATTTATGAAAAATTTTATCTGCTACTTCAGTTCACAAAACAGAAATTATATTATATTTTAGTTGTTCTTCATCTACTTCATATCAGCCCATAGTTTCAGTAGATTTATCTAAAAGATCCTCCATAGACAGATTTTTTATATTTTAAACTTATTTTATTACAAATTACTAGTGTGTAACTTGTGAATACAAATCTTGCAACTTACTTTTAATTCAAATCAATACTACTTCAGAATTAACTCATTTCAAAGATAGTAAAGCTTGTTCTATAGGATTTAATTCTTCTGATCTTTGTTGTTCTTCCAATTCATCCATATCTTGAAAATAAACTTCCAATTCTTCTATATCTCAAGTATATGCAAGTCAAGCTCAAAGTTCATTCTTAAAATCATCTCCGTGTCTTATAAGATATCAGGTCCATTTTTTAGTTTCTTCCAATCTAACGCTATTAGGTTTTGATTCTAAAATCCTAAACAAAGTTTGTTCTGTTTCATCTGACAAAATATCTCAAGCTAATCACAGCAATGAGTTTGTTTCCATATCCAATTCATGAAGTTCCCTACTTCTTCAAAAAGACTCTACAGGATTTTCTGATAATACTTCCATAAAAAATAATAGTTAATAATATAAATATCTATCTAATATTTTTTATTTGTTTTTCTAAACCAGCCAGCTCTAATTCTTCATATTGAACTGCTTCTAACTCTTCACCTCTAATCTTATTTAACATTGCCATCCTTTTTTCCATTTGTTTACCTAAACTTTTTACCTTTTTTATAGTACCTCATCTTCTACCTGAATCTTTATTCTTTTTTTCATAAGATTCTGTATAATCAAAAATTCCTTTTACTATAAGTGGTCTCATCTTAGGTTTCACAAATTTCATCTTTATAATTAAATTAATATAATAAGTACCCTACATATTAATCAAAAGCTTTTTTTTGTCAAATTTTTAGAGACTTTATTTAATTGCAGTTTTGACAGTTCTTCACTGGGTTTTTCTATATCTATTTGCAAACCTATGTGATTCATCCCTCAATTTCAATAAAAGTTTATCTTCTAGAGCATTATAATCTATATTTAAACTATGAATTTGGAAATCATCTGTAAGTAAATATATTTTTTCTTTTTTTCCTTCGAGTTTAGCTTTTCTTCATCTAGCTTGTCACTTTCAAATAGATATAAAATCTGTATTTTCAAATATCTTTCTAAATTTTGGTTTAGTCTCATAAATTTGTTTAATTATTCATAATTGTCATTTTCCTCCATCTATTACAAATAAATCAATATCTTCATTTTTTCAAACCTTACTAGATAAGGCAAAATATGAATTTATTACAAATTCTATACTTGCATAATCATCACCTCATATAGAAGAATCAATTTTAAATTGTCTATAATTTGATTTATTTAAAAACCCTCCTAACATACAACTTATAGCTCCAGAATTATTTTTTCATGAAAAATGAGAAATATCTAAACAAACTATTTTATATGGATATTTTTTCAATAATAATTTTTTTTGTAAAGAACGAAGTAATCTATCTATATTAGCATCATTCCCAAAGGTGCTTGCAGAAACAAATTGTTGCATATTTATATCAAGAAAACCCTTTATTTGTTTGATAGTTTCTTTCCTCATAGAAAAGATTTTAATTATTAAAACAATCTATCTTCAATCTTATAAAAATATTGATTATCAAAAAGATTAAAATCAATTAATTAATAAATCAACAATATAGCCTGAAGCAAATATTGATAAAACTAAACCAAATATCATATAAGGTAAGAATGGAATAGCAGATTGACTATCAGTTAACTTTCCAAAAGCTATTTGTACAAAACTTGCTATAAGTCATACGAAAAATCCTGAAAATAATACTATAAAAACTACATAACCTATTTCTTCAAAATATTTTAAATTATGAAAATCAACTATTACTGGCACATATAATCCTGTAAGGAATGCCCCAAAAGCATCTCATCATCACATTCATTCTACTCCTTTCAACCAATACCGACCATATCTTACTGCCATTATAAATGCAAATCATATTAATGCACTTATCATAGCTATTTTTAGATCTCCAAACCAACCAAAAAATTGTGGAATAAAGATAAAAGCAACAGAAAGAAACCAAAAAACCTCATGTATTTCATAAAACTCAAAATCATATACAATTATACAAACCATAAGGAAGGATAATATCCAAACATACAAAAATACTGCAATATGTTCCTGTAGAAAAAATAAACTATCTAAAAAATCTCCAGAGAAACCATTATAAGTAAAAACAAAATAAGTTCCTAACACGAAAAAGACACCCATCATTATTTCCAAAAGAGGATATATAATAGAAACCTTTCTTTTACAGTATCTACATTTTCATTTAAGAAATAACCAAGAAAATACAGGAACTAAATCCAATACTCATAACTCTGTATTACAAGAAGTACATTTACTTCTTCATGTAGTAAGTCATGGAGTTTTAGTTCCAATTCTTCGAACTAATGCAGAAGCAAAACTTCAAAAGATTATACCTAATATAAATGAAAATATATATAACATAATTTAATTTCGTTTTAAGTAAAATAAGATTATCCAAACTTTAGTCTGTTTCTATATCTTATATAAAAAAAATTTAAGCAAAAATGTTGCTTAAATCTCTATTCTGCGTTATGAAAGATACTGTCAACATCCTCATTGTCTTCTAGAGTGTCTATTAGTCTATCTAATTTTTCTTCTCCTTCTTGAGATGGTTTTAGAGTGTTTTTTGCAATAAACTCAATCTCAGCACTTTCTATTTTATATGAATTTTCTTGAAAGAATTTAGAAACATTTATAAAATCTTCAAATTCTGTTACTATTCTAGCCCCATCCTCTGATAAATCATAATCTTCTACTTCTGTTTCCATTATATCTTCCTCCAACAAATCATTATCTAATTCTTCTAATGTTTCTACATCATTTCCCTTTATTTTCTCAATTTTCACTTTTCAAGTGATATATATTACTCACTTTTGTTCAAATTGCCAAGCAACAGATCCAACTTCTCACATATTACCAGCATATTTAGTAAGAATAGACCTTATACTAGCTGCTGATCTATTTGTATTAGAAGTAATGCATTTGATGTAAATAGCAATACCCTCTGGACCATATCATTCATAATATAATTCTTGTAATTCTTCTCATCCTAACTGTCCACTTCATTTTCTTATAGCTTTCTCTATTACATCTTTTGGTAATCAAGCAGATTTTGCTGTATTCAAAACAGTAGCAAGTGAAGGATTCATACTAGGGTCAGCTCATCATTTTGCATTTATTTCTAACTGTTTTGCTATCCTTGCGTATATTTTACTTTTCTTCGAATCTTGCGCTGCCTTTCTATGCTTGATATTATGCCGCTTACTATGTCCAGCCATATTCAAATATAAGATTTTAAATTAAAGCTATAAAAAACTATTTAGTAGCTAATTTAATTTTATATTTTTCTCCATTATCAAACTTCATTAGGATTTCTCCATCTTTCTGCAATCTTTTATAAGTTTTTGCAGCTATTTTCAATCTCATTACAATACCATTTACTTCTAGGTATTTTTTTTGAACATTAGGTTTGAACCATCTTTTTGTAGCTCTCAAACTATGAGATCTTTTTTGTCCACTTCTTGGACATTTACCTGTAATAGCACATACATTTGACATTTTTCTAATATAGTTATTTTTTAAAACAAAAAAATACACACAGTCCTATACTTATATTTATTTATTATGTAAAAGCAAGTAATTCGTATTCTATTTTAGTAAAAGCTTTCAATATAGAATATATAGACATATAAATATAATTTATTTATTAAAAAGCTATTGACTTTTTATTAAAAAATCTTATATAAAAAATACTGAAGCGTTTTTGTTGTTATAAACTTTTACAAAACGGGGGAAGTATGGAGAGTTATATCTTGATACTAGGTATTTTCTCCTGGTTTGTAACAGGAGTTGATGATGTATTAATCTTTGCTTGGATATGGGAAAAAGCTATATCTAATTCTCAGAAATGCTTAGCAGTAATAGGTTTTATTGCCGGGGTATCATGTATGATAGCTATAACTATTTTGTTTTCAGAAATAGTATCATATATAAAATACACGAATATTATTCTAGGAGCTTTCTTGATCTTTGTAGGAATTAATACGTTTCTACAAAAATCTTCAGAAATAGAATTTAAACCTAGAAATATTTGTTTACTATCATTTCTCGGATATTTACTGAATTGTTCTGATGATATAGTGTGGAATACTAGTATGATAGCTGGCAAATCCCTTATTGAAGAATTATTCTTCTTTGTTGGTTTATTTATAGGTGTTTTAGTTACTATCTTTATAGTTAGACTCTATTCAGATAAATTAAAAAACTATTTTAAACTAAGAGGATTATTAATGATAGTAATAGGTTTCGCAATATTACTAAAACTTTTCTAAAGCTGTGGGTTTTCCTTCAGCTTTTTGTTTTATTAAATAATTAGGCATAATTAACATTTTGTGTTGCTAAAATCAGTAGATTGAGTTGTAAACAACTACTTTATCTACTGATTTTTTAAATAATAAAAAAAACGACTATATAGCCGTTTTAAATTATTGTAAACGTATTTGATTTATCTTATTTCAGTTTCATGAATTTCTTCTTGTTCATTAATTATTTTTGTAAATAATTCTTCCAAACTTCATTTTATATTTTTGGTAGAATCCTCATATATAATTTTACCATGAAAAATAATACCAAAATGGTCAGCTATTTCTTGTACATCTGAAAGAATATGAGTGTTGAAGAAAATAGTTTTTCATTGCTTTTTCAAATCAACCATAAGTTCTTTCACAAGAACTCTTCACAATGGGTCTAATCCACTCATAGGTTCATCCAAGAATACAAGATCAGGATCATTTATAATACCAGCTATCAAACCTAATCTTTGTTTCATTCACTTAGAATAAGATTTTATATATCTATCCTTTGCTTCAGTTAGTTTCAGTTTCTCTAAAAATGCTGCTCATCTCTCTCTAATATCCTCATCTTTCATTCATGTAAGTCTTCCCATAAATAAGATAAACTCTTCTCATGTAAGGTATTCATAATAATAAGCTTGTTCTGGTGTGAATCAAATATTTTTTAATATTTCTGGATTCTCTTTAAGGCTCTTTCCAAAGATCCTAATTTCTCATTTTGTAGGCTTTATAAAATCTAACACACATTTCATAGTAGTTGTCTTTCAAGCACCGTTAGGTCACAAAAATCCATATATTTCTCACGCTTTCACCTCTAAATCTACTCCTTTTAATACATGAGTTTCATTAAAGTTAAATTTGAATGTTTTGTGTAGTCATTTAATCTCTAATATTTTATCTGACATTATTTATTTTGATTGAAATAAAACGATGTTATTATATGTTTTTTTTTACAATTTTCCAATGATTTTTCGTATTTTAATCAAGATGCTTATATTGAATATAAGAATATATATATTTTCATTACTCTATAGTTCATTTTTAGAATGAAGAATTTAAGGATTATATTTTTAGTTTAAAAAAAGGTTGCTAACATATGCTAACAACCTTTTTTGAAAATTATTTAAGAAACTTTATCATATTTTTCCATAAGTAATTCTGCGTTTACCTTATTGATAAGTTCTTGAACAACTCATACTACAATAATAATACCTGAACCTGTTATAATTACAGGAATAGCATCTAATCATCCATTAGTAATTTGAGCTTGTATAAAAGGTATCCAATTTAATACATATGTATATATTCATATAATTCATAATCAAGTACCTCACCAGAAACAAAGATGTTTCAAAAGACCATTTAGATACATTGCAGTTTCTTTACCAGGTCTAATACCTTGTATAAATCCACCTCTTTTCTGGATATTCTCAGCCATTTTCTCTGGCTTAAATACAACCCAAGTATAAAAGAACGTAAACAATACTATAAGTATAAAATATAATAATACTACTGTCCAACTAGGATTTTGAGTATACATATTCAAATAAGTATCTGAAAATTCTTTTAATGCTGTTGTTGCTGGAGTTACTTTTACTTGATATAACATCTGAGATATTACATAAGGAAAAGAAACAAAAGCCATAGAAAAGATAATTGGTATCATCCCTACTGGGTTCAATGGTATAGGTAAAATAGCAGTTTCTTCTATTTTTCCTTGTCTAGCATATATTATAGGTACTTCCTTTTTAGTTTTCACTAACATTATAGAAAGAACAACTAGTACCAATACAATCAATATCATAAATATCAATATAGATGTAAGATCAGCACTTCACTCTCATGTATTTATGAAAGAAAATACTTTTCCTGACATTCCAGCAATAATAGAAGAGAATATAATCAAAGATACACCATTAGATATACCCTTTTCTGTAATCAATTCTCAAATCCACATAAGTAATACAGTTCATACTACTAATACGAATGCTGAACCAAATAATATTCATTTATCTCAAGTATCTATAATATTTCCTCAAAGAATCATGTTTATAAAGAACACCATACCTATAGATTGAGCAAAAGCCAAAGGCACTGTCAATCTTCTAGTATATTGTTGTGTTTTCATTTGTCCTACTTCTCATTGTTCTTGTAATTCCTCTAAATGAGGTATAGCAACAGTAAGTAATTGCATAATAATAGATGCATTAATGAATGGTATAAGTCATAATGCTATAATAGAAAATTGTTCCAATGTTCCACCAAGCAACATTGCAAAAAAGTCTAATCATTGTGCATCTACTCATTGTCTATCCCCCATAAGTGCAAATATATCTGCAAATGGTACAGGTATTACAACGAAAAATCTATACACTGCTAATATTATCAATGTAAAGAAAATCTTTTTCCTAAGAGTTTTAGAGGCAAATATAGACTTTACTACATCAATCATCAATGTAAATATTTAATATATTTAAAATTTATTTTCACCTAATCGCATTAATTTTCCTAATTTGATAGGTATAAATAAGCAATCATTAGAATTTAAACTAATTAATCATAGTATAATTAAATTCTAATTTTGTCTTATTTAATCTCTCAACCTTTATCTTCTATAGTTGCTTTTGCAGATTTAGAAAATTTTTCAATACCTTCAAAATTTACTTTTTTTATTAAATCTCCATCATCTAATATTTTTACAGCTGAAGAAACATTATCTATTAATCTAGCTTCTAACAAAACTGCTTTATTAATAGTAGTTCCTGTTTTAATAAAATCATTAGCCTCTATATCTCAAAGATTTACTAATTCATAGTTAGTTATTAATTTTGAATATCTTGTAAATCATTTCAATTTCGGGATTCTTCTCATAAGAGGCATTTGACCACCCTCAAACCAATCAGGCTTTGATCATCCACTTCTAGCGTTTTGCCCTTTTTGTCATTTACCAGAGTAATTTCATTTACCTGATCCACTTCATCTTCCTAATCTTTTAGCAGATCTCTTATATCATTTACTTTTTATAAGCTCCATAATTAATAACAATAATAATCTAAAATAGACTTTTACATACTACTATAAACAAATATTTTTACTACTTTGTTGATTTAGTAGTTTTTTTAGTAACCTTTTTTGTAACTTTCTTAGTAGCTTTTTTAGTAACCTTCTTTACTTCTTTTTTAGCTACCTCTTTTTTAGCTACCTCTTTTTTAACTACTTCTTTTTTAACTACTTCTTTTTTAACTACTTCTTTTTTAGCTACTCCTTTTTTAGATTCAACTACTTTCTTTTCTTTCTTATCGTCAGTTTTTTTAGCCTCTACAGGAACATCTTTCTTAGCTTTTTTTATGTTAGCAACTGTCTTGAATGAAGATATAGCTTGCATAACTACTAAAGCATTATTTAATTTATTATTTGTACCAATTATTTTTGAAAGAATATTTTTATATCCAGCTAATTCTAATACTATTCTAACAGAAGAACCTGCTTTCAAACCTGTACCAGGTCCAGCAGGAATAAGTTTTACTATAGCAGATTTATATTTTCTTGTAATAGCATAAGGAACACTATCATCTTCAGTTATTTTTACATCTATTATATTCTTATAAGCTTTATGAGATGCTTTTTTAATTGCACCTGCTACATCAGTTGCTTTTCCAATTCACAAACCGATTTTTCCTTCTTTATCTCCTACCAATATGATAGCTCTGAAAGATAGTCTTCTTCAACCAGTTGTAACCCTTGTCACTCTTCTTACTTCCAGTGATACTTCTTCAAACTTATTATCTTTTTTTGCCATTCTTGCCATTTCAGTATACTTATTTAATATTAAAATTAAAACACTAGACCATTTTCTCTAGCAGCTTCTGCTAATGCTTTTACCCTTCCATGATATTTATACCCTCATCTATGGAAAGCTATTTCTTTTATACCAGCTTTTGTAGCTTTTTCAGCTACTTCTTTACCTACTATAGCTGCTCTTTCTGTTTTATTAGATTTGCTATCTAATTTCATATCAGAAGCAGATACTAAGGTTTTACCCGTAGTAGTATCTATAACTTGAGCATATATATATCTTAAACTCCTATTAACATACAAAACAGGTCTGTCAGTATGATTTTTAAGAATTTTAGATATTCTATTTTTTCTTCTAAAAAGTCTTTCATTTTTTCCTTGAGATTTTTTTCTTAACTTCAACATTTTTCATAAGTTATATGAATTTAAAACTACTTAGCAGCTTTTCCAGCTTTCAATTTAACAATTTCACCTACATATCTAATTCCTTTACCTTTATATGGTTCAGGTTTTTTGAATGCTCTTATTTTAGCAGCAACTTCTCAAACTTTTTGCTTATCTATTCCTTCTATTATTATAATAGCCTCTCATTTTTTTCATTTTTCCATAGTTAATTTTACTTCTTCAGGTGCTTCGTAAAACACTTGATGAGATAATCATAAACTTAATACAAGTTTTTTTCCTTCTAATTTTGCATTGTATCATACACCCAAAACCATAAGTTCTTTCTTGTATCATTTATCTACTCATACTACCATATTAGCTACAAGAGCTCTAGTTAGTCCCCAAAATTGAGATTGAGATTCTTCTAGAAGTTCTACTATAACTTCTTTGTTTCATTCATTATCTTCTACCTTTACCGTAACTTGTGGTAAAAAATCATATGTTAACTCTCATTTTGGTCACTTTACAGTAATATTGTTACCCTTAATATTTACTTCTATTCATTTTGGTAACTGTATTGGTAATTTTCATACTCTAGACATAAATCTAAATATTTAATTAATAAACTTTTTCTATAACTAATTAGTATATTTCAGCTATTAGTTCTCATCATAATTTTTTCTTCTTTGCTTCATAGGTAGGCATAACTCATTTATTTGTAGATATAATACCTATACCTCTTCCTCATGCTACAGATCTAAGTTCTTTATAAGAAACATATATCTTTCTAGAAGGTTTGGAATAGAATTTTATTACAGGAATATCTTCTACTACATCAGTAACTTCTTTTATAGATATTTCTATAAATTTCTTTTTTCCTTCTTCTACAATAGTATAACTTTTTATAAACCTATGTTTTTTCAAGATATCTAATATCGCTATTTTAAAAGAAGAGTATTGTACTCATTTTATATCTTCTTTTCTAGCTATATAAGCATTTTTAATTCTTATAAACAAATCCTGTATAGGTGATGACACGAAGCTCATTTTGCTTTCTACTTAAAATAATTAAATTTATTTATCAACAAAATCTTACCAAGAAGATTTTCTAATACCCATCAATTCTCATTTTCTTCCATATGTTCTTATACATACTCTACATAATCACAATTCTCTCACGTATGAGTGAATTCTTCAACAAACTCTACATCTATTATAGAATTTAGTTTTTCCTTTATATTTCTTATAAAGTTTGTATTTCTCTTCCCAAGACATATTTTTCATATCACCTTTTAGAGCGTCATATTTTGCCTTAGTTTTTAGAAGTCTTTGCTGTTTTACAACAATTGCCTTTCTTGCCATTATTGTTTTTTAATAAATAAAATTCATAATTCTTCACATAATTCTTTTGTATCTACAGGACTATTTGAAGTTGTTGCAATAGTTATTTGTATACCTTGAGAGATTTTAATCTCATCAGGATGTATTTCAGCAAATACAGTTTGATCCTTAAATCCAAAAGATATATTTCATCATTTATCTATCTTCTTTGGTGATACTCCATTAAAATCTCTAGATCTTGGGAATACATAAGTAACTAATCTTTCAATAAAGTCATATGCTTTTTCTCCTCTTAATGTTACTTTTAACATTATAGGCATTCATTCCCTCAATTTAAAATTAGAAACAGATTTTTTAGCTCTAATAAGAACTGGTTTCTGTCCTGTTATTTTTGCAAGAGTTTCTTCAAGTTCAGAAAAATCTTTCATTCCTTTTTTTGTAGAAAGATTACCGATACCCATAGCAACGATTACTTTTTCTACTTCTGGAACTTCATGCAAGTTTTTCACTTCCATTTTTTTCTGAAGATTAGCTCTTCCTTCTCCTTTAAAAGTCTTATATAAACTCATCTTTTACAAGATTATTTAGATTTTAAAATTTCTTCTCATGATTTTTTAGATATTCTTACTTTCTTATCTCCATCCATTTTTATACCAACTCTAGTAGCTGATTTAGTTTTTTCATCATAAAGCATTACATTAGATACATGTATAGGCATAGCTTTTTCTATGAATCCTTGCCCTTTTACACCTTTTTTAGCTATCTTAATGTCTTTTGCTATAATGTAGTTTTCATCAACTATTTCAGTAACTGTAGAGACTTTTCCTTTATCAGCTCATCTCATTACTATTATTTTATCTCAACTTTGAATCTTTTTCATTATTGGTAACAATTAATGTCTAAATATAATTTTTTAAGTATTAATAATAATACTTAAAATAAGATTTATCTAAATAACTTCTTCAGCTAATTTAGCTATTTGAAAATATCCTTTTTCTTTTACTTCTCTAGCAACAGGTCCAAATATTCTTTTTCATCTAAGATTACCATCGTCATTTATAAGAACAACAGCATTATCTTCAAATCTTATATAACTACCATCCTTTCTTCTTGTTTCTTTCCTTGATCTAACAAGAACTCATTTAACAACCTCTCATTTTTTTACTTGTTCTCAAGCTCTTGCTGTTTTTACAGCTAAAACTACTTTATCTCACAAAACAGCATATCTTGCACTTGATCATTTCAATACTCTAATAACCTTTGCTGTAATTGCTCATGTGTTATCTATAACATTAACCATACTTTCATTCTGAATCATTTCAATATCTTAATAATAAGTAAATAGCCCTAAGGACTGTCAATAAATTATTCTTGATGTTTCTTTATTATTTCAATAAATTTCCATCTTTTCAATTTACTAGTAGGTTTAGATTCTTGAATTCTTACTACATCACCTTCTACGACATTTGCCTCAGCTTCTACGTGAGCGTAGTATTTTTTCGTTTTTATGAATCTTTTCTTATATAAAGAATGCATCTTTACTTTATCTACTTCTACTACTAAAGTTTTTTCCATTTTAGTACTAGAAACTTTTCCTACTAACTCTTTAATGTTCTTATTACCTATTATTGCCATATTCCTTTATTTTAAGTGATAAAGCCATCTTAGCGCGAGCTATATTTCTTCTAGTCATCTTTATAAGATGTATTTTCTTTAAAGCTCTTGCATTTGCTTGAGTCTGTAATGTAAACAATTGAGATTTAAGATCTTTTACAAGATCAACCAATTCTTTTGTAGACATTCATTCTAAATCTTTCATTTCTTTCTTTGTATCATGTTTCATTTAACTGAAGATTTTACAATCTAAATAATTATATAATTAATTTAATTAATTTCATTTCTTTCTGTCATTCTAACTTTTATAGGAAGTTTATATCCTACTTGCTTTATAACTGCTGCTGCATCTTCTCTAGATAAACCCGATAATTCCATCAATATTGCTCATCTTTTTACTCTAGCAACATAATGAGTAACTCAACCTTTACCTTTACCCATTGGCATTTCTAAACCTTTTTTAGTATAAGGTATATCAGGAAAGATTCTTGTCCATATTTTACCAGTCTTTCTATTTGATCTAACAACAACTCTTCTTATTGCTTCTATTTGTCTATTTGTAATATAACCATTACTCATAGCTTTTATTCCATAGTCTCCAAAAGAAACACTTGTAAGTCATTTTGCAACTCACTGTATTCTTCATCTCATTTGTTTCCTATATTTCCATCTTTTAGGTACTAACAAAGACATTTCAATCAGTTTTTAATATTAAAATCTTTTTCTAATTGGAGCTACTCTTTTTTTTGGCTTAATTTCTTCTGAATTTGAACCAAAGTCTCCTTTATATATCCATACCTTTACTCACAAAACACCATATTTTGTAATAGCAGGAGCATAATGATAATCTATATCAGCCCTTAATGTTTGTAAAGGAACTCTTCAATCTGTAAAACTTTCATGTCTAGCTATATCAGCCCCATTAAGTCTTCCTCCTATAAGGATTTTGATTCATATAGCTCATTTTTGCATAGTTTTCTCAATAATACCTTTAGCAACTCTTCTGAAAGGCATTCTTTTTTCCAATTGAGTACAAGCAAATTCAGCCATAATTCTTGCTGAAGTTTCAGGATTTCTAATCTCCTTTACCACAACTTCAAATTCATGTCAAAATTCTTTTTTAAGAACAGCTTTAAAGCTCTTTATTTTTACTCATCCTTTTCAAAGAATTAAAGCGGGTTTAGCCGTGAAGATAAGAATTTCATTCTTTTCTTTACCTTTTCTAAAGACAATTTTAGCTATACCACTATTTGGATAGAATTTATCAGTAGATTTTCTTACTAATAAATCTTCCACAGTATAATCTGCCATTTCTTTTTTTGTGTTGGCAAACCATTCTGATGGCCGGCTTCTCATGTGTCCTACCCTAAATCATCTTGGATCTACTTTCTGTCCCATAGTAACAATTAACTTTTAGAATTTAAAACAATTCTTACAAATGATTGATATTTTTCATATCCATGTACTCTAGATCTTGCAACATATCTAATTCTCTTCATTTTTGGAGCTCTACCTGTGTCAATCCTATCTATAAATAAATCTTCTTTATTCATATCTAAGTTATGTGTTGCACTTGCTATAGCATTTTTCAAATGTTTTAACAATATGTTTGCAACCTTATGAGGCAAGTTCTCTAGAATAATCATAGCTTCAGCTACATCTTTACCTCTAACAAGTCTTGCTATAAGTTCTATTTTTTTAGTAGAACTTTTCACAAGAACTGATCATGAAGTTAAAGAATATACTTTATCTAAAGATACGTCTTTATTATTAGAAAGATTTCTTGCGAATTTCCTTCTAGTTACATATTTTTTCTTATCTTTTTTCCCTTCTTTCTTAGAAGAAACTTGTTCAGCAACAGCTTCAGTAGCTTTTACTTCCTTAGTTTCAGCAACTTTTTTGGTAGTTTTTTTAGTAACCTTTTTTGTAGTTTTCTTGGTTACTTTCTTTGTTACCTTTTTTGTTGCAGCTTCTTCTTTTTTATCTTCAGCCATCTCATCTAAGCAATAATAAACTAAAATGTCCTATATAATTAAACAACTAGAAAGGATGTCCTCTAAATTGTTTAGTAGGAGAAAATTCTCCAAATCTATGTCAAATCATTTCATCTGTTACGTAAACGGTTACAAATTGTTTACCGTTATGTACAGCAAATGAATATCAAACCATATCAGGAACTATTTGACAAGCTCTATCTCGTAATTTGATAGGTCTTTTACTTCATTCTGCTTCCATTTTTGCGACTTTTTTCAAAATCTTTGGATTTACATAGAATCATTTTCTCAACGATCTTGCCATTTTCAGATAATATAATATTTAAAAGCTCTTTTTCTTACTATTTAGTAGCATATAATTTTCTCTTTCTTCATACTACTATAAATTTATCTGACCATTTCTTTTTTCTTCTAGTTTTTTTACCAGCAGGTACCGGTTTACCTGTAAATGACTTAGGATATCTAAGACCTATAGATGTATGACCTTCTCAACCACCATGTGGATGATCTACTGGATTCATTGAACTTCAAAGTACATGTGGTTTTCTACCTAACCATCTACTTCTTCATGCTTTTCCTATTACTATATTTTTTCTTTCTTCATTCGATACTTGTCATATAGTAGCCCAACATTTTTCATCAAATTTTCTAACCTCTCCTGAAGGCATTTTGATGAAAACTTTTTTCTCTTTTTCGTCTTTTCAACTAATGGTAGCATATACTCATGCAGATCTAAGAAGTTTTGCTTTTGTATTTGGAGTTACCTCTAAAGCATAAACCGTAAAACCTTCTGGAATGTCTTTCAATTTTCTTCTGTTTCCAGAATCTAATGTTGATTTTTCTCCAACCATAACAGATTGTCCTACTTTTACTCATTTCCATGCTAATACATATCTTTTTTCTCCATCTGCATAACAAACAAGAGATATTCTAGCGGTCCTATATGGATCGTACTCCACACTAAGAACTTTTGCTGGAATTCCTTCCTTATCATATCATTTGAAGTCTATTATTCTATACAATTTTTTATGACCACCTCATCTAAACCTAGTAGTTATTCTACCTTGATTATTTCTACCTCAAGTAGACCCTAAGAATTTTGTTAAATTCTTTTCAGGTTTATTGGTTGTGATCTCATCAAATGTGTATCAAGTCATAAAACGCCTAGAAGGTGTATATGGCTTATATGTTTTTATACCCATTGGTTTTTTTAACAATACAAATAAAAGTCTAATATTATTTTATAATACTTAATTTTTCTCATTCTTTCAAAGTTACTATAGCTTTTTTGAAAGCCTTTCTCCTAATCCTTCTTATAGATTTCTTTTTTGGAGATTTCATAGTATGAACTGCAGCTACTTCTACTCAGTACAATACTTTCATAGCTTCTTTTACATCATTCTTGTTAGCATTATTAGCTACTTTGAATACATATTTACGAATATCTCTTTTAGTAGATAGTTTCCTACCACTTTCATCAGAGCCATCCATAATTTTTACTTTCTCAGTATTTACTATAGCTCATAAAATAATATCATAAGGAGAAAATCTTTCTATCAATTTCCCTTCTGAATTTTTTATAGCTCTTCTTCTAAGCTTGTTTTTATAAAGTCACATTATTATGCATAAGTTTACTTACTTAAAAATATTTCACTAACTTTTTCTAAGGAATCACCTATAAACAAAACATTACTATATGTTAGTAAATCCTTTGGATTAAGATAATTTACTAAGATAGTTTTTGCTAAAGGTACATTTGAGAATGATTTATAAACTAAATCATTTCTTTCTGAAATAACAACAAGAGTTTTCTTCTCTGATATAGATAATTTATCTAATACAGAAACTGCATCTTTTGTTCTTATCTCTTTGAAAGAGTAATTATTTAATCATAGCACACCTCCAGCTTTAACTTTCTTAGTAAGAGCTGCAAACAAAGCTTTTCTTCTTTGTTTTTTTGGCATAGCTTTAGTGAAGTTTCTTTCATTCCTTGGTCCGAAAGCAACTCAACCTTTTCTCCTTATAGGAGATGCAGCATCACCAACTCTAGCTTTACCTGTTCATTTTTGTCTATACAATTTTCTATTACTTGCAGTAATATCTCATCTAGTTTTAGTATGAGCTATATTTATTCTGCTGTTTGATAATTGCATCACAACAAATTCATGCAATAATGATTCATTTATGTTATCATCATTGAATATATTATCATCAAGCTTCTTTTCTTCTGTAAGCTTTCCTTTTACATCATAGACTGATATAGAATATCCCATTTTATCATCAGTTATTAACTTATTAAATATTATCTTAGGTAAACATTTACCAATTGGTTCCTAGATCCAGGTATTGATCATTTCAATACAACTATTCACATATCATCATACACATCCAATACTTTGATATTCTTCAAAGTAATTTTATCTGTACCCATATGTCCTGGTAAAGGATGATTTTTATTAACTCTTCTAGGTTTTCTATTACCTATAGAACCAGGTAATCTATGAAACTTACTACCATGAGTAGCAGGTCCCCCCTTGAAGTTATGTCTTTTCATAACTCATTGAAATCATTTTCATTTAGAAATTGAAGTCACATTTACAGAGTCTATATCTTTCAATATATCTATAGTAAGAAGATCTCACTCTTTATGAGCATCTATAAAAGATTGATCTACTTTGAATTCTTTCATTTTAGAATAAGTAGTAATCTTTTTTTCCTTTCTTTCTATAGTTTTCTTATTCAATCACAAGATAGCCGCAACATAACCATCCTTCTCATCAGATTTATATCTAACGAGTTCTTGTGGTACAAATTTCATCAAAGTAACCGATGTTAATTTGTTATCCAAATATATTTGCGTCATTTCTTGCTTTTGCAACAATAGTCATCATACTGCCATTTTAATTGTATTGCATTATAATTATAAACATTCGTAATCTTGAATTAATCAGTGTCTATACTAACAGAAACACCAACTGGAACTTGTAGATTTTTTAAATACTCTATAGTTTTCTCTCATAAAGAGACAACATCTATAATTCTAGAGTAAGTAATTCTTTCAAACTGTTCTCTAGCATCTTTATAAACAAAAGGTGCTTTTAGAACTGTATAAATCTTTTTCTTTCTAGGTAAAGGAATAGGTCCCTTTACTTGAGCTCAAGATTTTACAAGTAAGTTAAAAACCTTTGCAGTAACAGCATCTATTATCCTCAAATCATATGATTTAAATTTGATTCTCATAGCATACTTAGCTACTTTTTTTTCTACTTTTTCTTCAGCAACAGCTTTAGTAACTTTTTTTGTTACTTTCTTTGTTGTTTTCTTAGTAGCTTTCTTAGTAGTTTTTTTTACTACACTACCAATTTCTTCAACTTTTTTTGTGTCAGAAGCCATAAATAATATAAGTTAATAAGACCGTAAAAAAACTGAAACAAAGACACCATTATAGATGTCTCCGCTTCTATTATATAATAATCCGTAATTAATTATTCTAAGATTTTTGTAACTACACCAGCACCAACAGTTCTACCACCTTCTCTAATAGCAAATCTTAATCCATCATCCATAGCTATAGGATAAATCATTTCTACTATCATTTTAGCATTATCACCAGGCATAATCATTTCTACACCTTCTGGTAAACTAACAGTTCCTGTAACATCAGTTGTTCTGAAAAAGAATTGTGGTTTATATCCAGCCATAAATGGTGTATGTCTACCTCCTTCTTCTTTTTTCAATACATATACTTCAGCCTCAAATTTCTTATGAGGAGTAATACTTCCTGGTTTTGCAATTACTTGCCCTCTATTTATTCCCTCTTTATCTATTCATCTAAGTAATATTCATACATTCATACCAGCTTCAGCTGTATCATGCATTTTGTGGAACATTTCAATACCAGTACATACAGTTTTTTGTACTGCATTTGTAAGTCCTACTATTTCAATTTCTTCATTCATTTTTACAGCACCACTTTCTATTCTACCTGTAACTACCGTACCTCTACCTTTGATAGAGAATACATCTTCTATAGGCATCAAGAATGGTTTGTCCATATCTCTTATAGGAGTTTCGATATATGTATCAACAGCTTCCATAAGATCCCATATAGGTTTTGCAGCAGCTTCATCTGTAGGATTTTCCATAGCCTTCAAAGCTGAACCTCTAATTACAGGAATATCATCTCCTGGGAAGTCATATTTAGATAACAAATCTCTAACTTCTTCTTCTACTAATTCAATTTCTTCTTCATCATCTACCATATCACATTTATTCAAGAAAACTACCAATGCAGGAACGTTTACTTGTTGTGCTAATAGGATATGTTCTCTTGTTTGAGCCATAGGTCCGTCTGTAGCAGCGATAACCAATATACCACCATCCATTTGAGCAGCTCCTACTATCATATTTTTGATATAATCAGCATGTCAAGGACAATCTATATGAGCATAATGTCTGTTTTCAGTTTCATACTCAACATGAGCAGTATTAATAGTAATACCTCTTTCTTTTTCTTCTGGAGCCTTATCTATATCTGCAAAATTCAAAGCTTTAGCAAATCCTTTTGTAGCTAATACTTGAACGATTGCTGATGTTAAAGTTGTTTTACCATGATCAACGTGACCAATAGTCCCAATGTTAACGTGTGGTTTAGCCATTTTAAAATAATTGTAATAATTTAAAAATAATTTTTAAGACAATATCATATATATTAATAAAATAATATACTTTTTCAAGTCTTTTTTCAATTAATTATTATGTAAGTAGCGATACACTACTTAATAACGAATACTTCAACTACCATATTCTGAAATAAACAATAATAATTGTTTCCAGAAATGGTGGGCGAAGACAGATTTGAACTGTCGACCTCACCCTTATCAGAGGTGCGCTCTAACCAACTGAGCTACTCGCCCATCTCGGGGATGCGGGACTCGAACTCGCGACCTCTTGGTCCCAAACCAAGCGCTCTAGCCATCTGAGCTAAACCCCGGTATGTATATTACATAACTTTTATAATCTCCTAAATATCTCTAACACAAGAACTATTATAAAGGTTAGTAATCAAGATAAATGTATAATTTAAATTTGCCTGGGGGCAGATTTGAACTGCCGACACAAGGCTTTTCAGGCCTCTGCTCTACCCCTGAGCTACCCAGGCAACTTAATCTATATATTTATCATGCTATATTCTCAAACACTGACATGCTCAGACTTGTCTAAACTGTTTCAGTATTTTATATGTATGACTTTCCATATAAATGAAAAACCACATAAAAAAACACAGCCGATATTGTATAATGATTTATTTGAAAAATTCAAGTAATTTTATGACTTTTTTTATTAAATGATATTTTGAAGATAATACTATATTATATAATAAAGATTATATTATATAATATAGTATACTATTATTATAGTTATATATAATATATATAGTAACCATACTAATATATAGTATAGTAACCTTTATAATAATAAAGGATAAAAATGTGTGCTAGAATTTTCTATAATTTCTTGAACAACCCTCTTACTCTTAATTTATTTTGATTTTAATTGAGCCTTTAGTAAGATTTATTTAATTAAAATAAATAAGAGTGAATTTTAATAAACAATTTAATTATCATATTCTTGAATAAGAATAATCTTTTACTCTTACAGTAAACCCTATTAATTATATATTATTATCTATATATGCTATAGACATAATATAGCATTAAAAATATATAGTATTAAAAACATGTAATTAATAAACTCTCTTTATTATTATATAGCACATACAAAAAACAAAGCCTTATTATTATAATATATAGTTATACATGTAGTTATATAATATAGTTCTTTATATAATTACATCTCTATAATAGATTATAGATTAATATAAAGAATAATTTAGTTAATAATAATTTTCATTTTCATGCAACAAAAAAAGCTACTCCTAAGAGTAGCTTTATTGAAGAGTATTATATAATAATACTATCTAATAGCTTTTTTGAAATCAGATCCAGCTTTGAATGTAGGAATAGTCATAGCAGGAATTTGAATTTTTTGAGTAGGATTTTGAGGATTAACTCAAGTCCTTGCAGCTCTAGCAGAAGCTTTATAAGTACCGAATCCTTGGATTCTTACTTCTCCGTCTTTTTTAACTCCAGCGATTACGCTAGTTACGAATGTTTTAACGAATTCTGCAGCTTGTTTCTTAGAAACTCACATGTTTTCAGCGATTTCTGCTACTAATTGTGTCTTTGTCATTGATATTAATGATTATAATATAAAATAAACCAATGTTACATGTAGAACTATATATAATTTTCTAGCGATTTCAAGAGTTTTTTACACTTTTTTTATAGTAAATTCCCTTTAAATAGGGTTTTTAGAAAGGTAGTGAGAGCAAAACCTAGTTATAAAGCTGTGTTTGAAAGAATATATTAACTTTAACAAAAAATAGAATACAGGTAGAATACATAATTATTTAAAAAAGTAAATACATTTTAATTGATTTCCTCTTGCTTTTTACTAGATAATCCGTTATACTAAAACTATGTTTTTAATGTAAATAAAAACTTTTTTTATTATCTTATAATTATATTAACAATGAAATTAAACAAGAAAGCATTCACACTTGTAGAAATGCTTATTGTAGTAGTTATTATCGGTATATTAGCTGCTGCGTTACTTCCAAAACTTATGTCTGCTCAAGGTAGAGCTAGAGATACAGCTAGAAAAGCTGATCTAAATCAAATTATGACTGCTACTAAAGTTTATTATGGTGATGAATGAGCATATCCTAGTTATGATAATACAGCTGGTTGTGTTTGATCTGGGACTAATGGTTTTATAGAAGCTATGGGGTCATATATGAGTGAAATCCCTACTGATCCTCAAAAGAATAGAGTGATAACAATAGATGGATCAAATAACTGTAAATGAATTTATGCTTATAGTCCTATAAAAAGTTCTGGTACTGATGATGGAGCATGAGTATTGGTTGCTAATCTAGAAATATTCGGTAAAGCTATGAACTGGGTTTTGGTTGGAACTGATTGAGATACATCTTACCTATCAGGAACTGCTCTACCAAATATTCTTGATTTAAAAAACTTAGTAAAAAACAAATGTAAAGATGGAGTATTCCAAGAAGCTGATCCTAAAACTTGTGGTTGAGCTACAACTAAAGGAAATGCAGAAGATGATTGGGAAGGTGTATATGTAGTATTTCTTAACTAATAAGAATTTCAATATAAAAAATATCAAAGCTCGGCTATATGTCGAGCTTTTTCTTTTCTCTAAGAGTAAAATTCTTAGCACCTAAAATAGAACTAAATAAACATAAGAAGTTAAATCAATATACAAAATTATGAAATAAACTATTTACCCTTGAAAACTACTTATAAATATATATTATTCAAGAGTATAAGAGTTGATTCATAATTTTGTATTTTATCATTAGTTAGATAAAGCAATTTTATATTAGTTCTCGTAGAACTACCATGATTCAATCTTCAATCAAGATTATAGATATCTAATCTATTAAAATACTCAATTAATTTGCATTTTAATTGTTAGATATCATAACGTTTTACATTCCAGCTATTATATATGCCTATAAAAACAACTGCTGTAAATTATTCATACAACTACCTAAATAGATTCCCTAAAACTGAAGAGGAATTGAAACTACAATTGTTCAAGAAAAGGTATACTTGAGGAGAAATTGAAATAGCTATCACACATATGAAAAAAGCCTGACTTATAGATGATGAAAATTTCTGTAAGCTTTATATACAATCTGAAGCTGCCAAAAAAGGGAAACCTACATATGTAGTGAAGGGGAAATTGAGGGAGAAGTGAGTAGATAAGGATATTATAAATAAATGTATATCAGAAGCAGAGAATGAAATAAAGAATGGTATAACTCAAAAGCTAATCAAGGAGATGGAGAAGTTGAAAAAAAGAGGGGAAGTTGGCTTTGATATATTGCAAAAGCTAAATAGAAGATGATATACTATATGAGAAATTAAAAGAGCTATCAAAATAAGAGATGCAAAAAATTGAGCATAAAAAGTAAGATATAAAACAATGACATTATATACAATTTATTATTATAATATTATAATTATGTGAACTATATTCAATATATCAAAATTAGTTTTCTTTACGCTTACTGTACTGATAGGTATGTTTACTCTAAGCTGAGAGCAAGCAATCAATGCTGAAACATATAAGCTTTCTTTGAAAATAATACTACCAGCATATATGGTTTTTTCTGGTATTATGTTATGATATATAATATGATATCTACTTTCTTTGAAAAAGAATAAAGAAAATGATGAACAATCTTTCAAAATATGATTCATAATAGGATGAATATTGTGAGCTATTATGGGTAGTATATTCTTTTACTTTTCAAAATAAAAATGATTATAAAGAAACTATTGATTAGTACAGCTATATTTGCAAGTCTTTTGTTAGTTTCTTGCTGAAAAGAAACTACTCAAACAATAGAAGCTGACAAGTGGTCTATGGATATTCCTATAGAATGGAAAACTGTAAATGCCGAGGTAGCTAAAGATAAAGAGGTTAGCTTTCAAGTATTAGGAGCATACAAAGAACCTACTACTGATGATAATATTTGAGAATTCAAATGAAGCATAACTATAGCTGAGGATATTATGGTAGCACATATAGAAGAAAAGGAATATATAGACAATTTACAAGAAAAACTAATCAGGAATATAATAGGTGCTTGATTGGTAGACTCAGGTGATTTCTCTGTAGATGATTATAATGTATATTATAATAAATTTAGTGTGAAAGATAATATGTTTGACAATATAGAGGAAATAGCATATTTCTGAATTCAATTCAATATCCCCAATGTAAACAAGATATACACTATCACAGTGATTAGCGAGAATGAAGACCAAATAGATGATATATATAAAATGATAAAAAAATCTTTGAAATTAAAAGATTAACCCGTTAGCCTTTTAATCTTTTAACTAGTTAATCTTTTAACTCGTTAACCTGTTAACTTAATTATATGATAAAATTATTAGAACCTGTATGGTGAATAAAATTACTTGAGGAATTGAATGAGTTAGTTCATTCTAATGAAATGCTGAAAACGCTTGTTCCATTTACTGCTGATATATTTGTATTTTCATATCCTATATATTTAGTGGTTTTTTATCTTTATGGAAAATTCCAAAAGGAAACAGATTACAAAGAATACGCATTATATATCTTTTTTTCTAGTATATCAGCTGTAGCTATCAATTTGTTTATACAGCAATTTATAGACAAAAGTAGACCTGAACAAATAGTTCTATCAAAAGAAAATCTAATATTTGAACATGTGCCTGACGCTCCTTTTCCATCAGATCATGCAGCTATTAGTTTTGCTATAGCTATGGCTTCCACCTTGGTTGCTATCAAAGAGAAAAACAAAACTCTATTGTGAGTTTCTATTATGCTTTGGATTTTTGCTATAACTATGGGGCTTTCTCGTATAGCTGCAGGAGTACATTGGCCTACTGATATTTTGTGATGAGCTATTATATGAATAGTAAGTGCTGTTATCTTTTTCAAAGATACAATATTTTCATTTTTCAAAAGAAATATATTTTCATTTCTTATTAAATTAGAAGAAAAAATCTTTAGTCTCTTTGGGGTAAAATAAGTAAAAAGAAATCAAACGATCAGAAATTCTCAAAAAACGCAATAGAAAACCTTTAATTTTCAAGCAAAATGCACCACTTTTTTAAATTACCTAGTTAAAATAAGGTCAATTCAGTGATAAACTTCATAAGGGGTTCTATAATTTAGGCATTTTCTAGGTTTATGA
>Ga0075112_1000029_pt1 | contig 67203 bp, 58 predicted proteins | sample AntAceMetag02UKF_FD_69783 | JGI IMG/M metagenome (GOLD analysis project Ga0075112, IMG submission 69783) | Saline lake microbial communities from Ace Lake, Antarctica - Antarctic Ace Lake Metagenome 02UKF | ecosystem: Environmental > Aquatic > Non-marine Saline and Alkaline > Saline | place... | reverse complement strand
ACGCCGCCTATCCCGCCTTTCGGAAGGGATGAGGATGATGAGCTACGCCACATTGAGCGTTAAAGTTTTTTTAAATTTTCGGTGAAAATACCCGTTACAATATTTGTCACTCTTCAAACGAATTTGCACAAAAAAAATTGAGAATGTGTAGCCATAAGGATACGATTCATTAACCGGATGAACCAAAAGCTGGAAATAAACTATCGTTGATAACCACAAATGTTGGCTGTAGAATTGGCAAAGGCTGTACTGGCGTTTTGAGTGTTAGACATCAACAGCGTTGAAATGAGAAAGGACGATTTGTTTGTTGCCTTGAAAGATCTAAGGGCTCGCTCGCCTCTCAAACATTTATAACTCTGGAAGGGCCCACTTATTTTTGAGTGAACCCTAAGGTTTGACTTCTATTCCAAATATCGGTCAGATCATCGTATTGGATGTTACGGAACCATCCCATGGAAACGGGGTCGGCATCGGGATGGCCGACATCTCGACACTTGGCTGTTTCAAAAAACTGGATATATCCGCCATGTACACCAACGCCGTGACGGCGGCGATCCTTGATCCGGCAAAAATCCCCTTGCTTACCAATAATGATAGGGAAGCCGTTGCCCTTGCATTAAGGTGTTCGAGCGGGGCGGCGCCGGAAGCCGCAAAGGTGGTCCGGATAAAAAACACACAGGAAATAGGCAGCCTGTGGATCAGTGAGCCCCTCTATGAAATTATAAAGGATGATCCATCCTTTACCGTACTCTCCGAACCGCGTTCCCTTTCTTTTGATGGCCAGGGGAATTTACAGAAATAACGCTCAAAACGGGTATCCTGTGGCGAAATTCTGCGTGAATTCCATTCATTCACGGGTTAAAAAGCCTCATTGCCAGATTGAAGTCTTAAAACGCCCTTGATTATGGTATCATAAAATGCTACCATACCTATTGTGAAAGCAAAGTATCGGAAGACAATAGCGGCTATTTTTACCAAGCCTACCAAGGCTAATGTTAAATTCAGTGACATTGAGTCTCTGATCGAGGCTCTTGGCGGTGAAGTTCGAGAGGGCAGTGGTTCACGGGTAGTTTTGGAGCTTTCTGAGACAAGAGAATACGTCCACAGGCCGCATCCGGGGAAAGAAGCAAAGAAATACATAGTCGAGAGAATTCGTGAATGGTTGACAGGTTTAGGGGTGACACCATGAATAGTATGACCTACAAAGGATATTTTGCTAAAGTCAACTTCGATGAGCGGGATAATATTTTTTGGGGTAAAGTGATTGGAATAAAAGAGAGCATTTCGTTTGAGGGTGAAACTGTTGCGCAGCTTACCGATGATTTTCACAACGCTATTGACCACTATCTTGCTGACTGCAAAAAGCTGGGTCGCGCACCTGCAAAACCTTATTCCGGAAAGCTAACTTTGCGGATTTCTCCTAATACACATGCCGAAGTAGCCGCTGCCGCAGCTCATACGGGGAAAAGCCTTAATAAATGGGTGGCTGATACTCTACAGGAGATCGTTCATTCTCATTAACTGTTCATTCCCATTTCGCGGCTAATTAGTGACACCATCCTTCCATATCCCGATCTGGCGGTAACCATTGCGTTCAGCATGGGGCCGTACCTCGCCATTCGCTACCTTCAGGACCAGCTCAAAAAGCTCCTCTGCCGCCAAATCCATGCTTTTCCCGCTCATCAAAGTACCCGCATCGTAGTCGACCCAGTGAGGTTTCCGAGTTGCCAGATCCGTGTTGGAAGATACCCGCATCAGGGGAGCTGCAAAACCTGCGGGAGTACCGCGTCCTGTGGTAAAAATGGTCATCACACAGCCCGCTGCTTCCTGAACGGTAATTCCCACCACGTCATTTCCAGGGCCGCTGATAAGGCAGAATCCGGATTTTCGCAGTCGCCCTCCGTAGGGCAGGACGTCGCGTACGATGGCTTGACCACCTTTTTGAATACAGCCCAACGATTTTTCTTCCAGGGTAGAAATGCCGCCTGCAATATTGCCGGGAACCGGGTTTTTATAGATCACTTCACCGTATTTCTGGTAATATCGCTTATAATCGTTGATCATTTCAACGATGCCTTCAAAAACCTCCTCGTTTTCAGCCTTTGCCATGAGCAGATGTTCGGCGCCGAACATCTCGGGTACCTCGGTCATCAGGACGGTTCCCCCGAGAGAAGTTAATTCTTCGGTTACTCGTCCGACCAGCGGATTGGCGGTAATGCCCGAGAAGGTGTCGCTGCCTCCGCAATTGACCGCCAGGGCCAATTTGGAAACGGGCTGTGCGGTTCTTTTATCGGAAGACATTCGATCATAGAGCTCTTCAAGTATAGAGACGCCTTCTTTTATCTCATCTCCTACCTCCTGACAATTGAGCGTCCGGATACGATCATTGGTGTTGAGAAACGGTAAAAAAAGGTCCATGCAATTGGCTTCGCACCCCAGACCCAGAACCAAGACTCCACCGGCATTGGGGTGGCAGGCAAGGCTGGCCAGGACTTGCTGGGTATGTTCAAGATCGAGTCCTGTCTGGCTGCAGCCATGGGGATGAACCAGGGCATAGGCTCCGTCAAAAGAGGACGTTTGGGGGTGGACCTTATTCATGTGTTCAGCGAGTTTCTGAGCGGGTCCGTTGACGCAGAATACCGTTGGGATGATCCACAGCTCATTACGAATTCCAACCCGTCCGTTTTCTCTCAAGTACCCGCTGAAATGGCGCATTTCGCCTTTGGCGCCGGACTGTGGTTCAGGGGATCCATCGTAGGTGTATTCTACGATATCTTCCAGATTGGTGAACATATTATGAATGTGGACCCATTCTCCTTCTTCGATGGGCCGTGTTGCATGGCCTATGGCAAGGCCGTAGCGTAACACCTGCTCCTCTTTTTCCATGGGTTGCAAGGCTACCTTATGCCCGGCAGGGATATCTTCCCGGATCTTGATGGACCTGTCTCCGATCTTTATGATCTGGTCTTTCTTGAGGGGCACTGTGGCGATAGCCACTGTATCTTTAGCGTTTAATCGCAGGAGTTTGTCCATAGGGAGTCCTTTCGGATTAAGTTTTTGGGGTCCAAAAGCTGCAATCAGCTATTAGCTATTAGCCGTTAGCTTAAAGATCTCAAAAATTTATATTATTTTTTCGTAACTTCATAATAAGTTCGACCGGATTTCATCCGTAAGGATTTTATAAAAGGCTTACGCCTGAACTCCGAAAAGAGGGAAAAGCATTTTCAATCGATTTCGAACGTATTTGTGTCAGGATACCCGAACTTATTGAGAAGTTGCATTTTTTGTATAATTTTGATGATTACCTATTGCATTGTAAATAACCTTCATTGTGCTGCTAATCGCTAATTGCAGCTTTTATGCGGGATTAAAATCCCAAGGCACGAGGGAGCCACAGAGCGACGGCAGGGAAGTAGGTGATAATGGCCAGAACGACAATGTAATGCAGAATGAACGGGGTTGCCTCTCTGGAAATTTCTTCCAGCCGGACACCGGAAATACTGCAGGCTGCATACAGGCAGACACCCAGAGGAGGAGTGCAAAGGCCGATGCACAGGTTGACGATCATAATGATGCCGAAATGCAGGGGATCAAAGCCTAACAGAATCATGGCAGGTGCAAAGATGGGCCCGAAAAGAATCACGGCGGCGCCGGTCTCAAAGAACATGCCGATGAAGATAAAGAAGACATTGACCAGTGTGATCACAACCCATTTATTTTCAGAAACAGAGGTCAGAAGATTGAGCACTTCGGTGGGTATGTTTAATATGGAAAGCACCCATTTAAAGGCAATGGCCACGGCTATGATAAGGAAAATGTAGGAAGATTTGATTCCGGCCGTGAGCATGCTTTTCCCAAGGGAGTGCAGATCGAGCTTGCGGTAGATAACGCCCAGCGCCAGGGCATAAAATACGGCCACTACAGCTGCTTCGGTGGGAGTAAAAATTCCTCCAAGGATCCCGCCGATGATGATCACCGGCAAGAAGAGCGCCATGGAGCTTTGCCATGTGGCCTTGCCGATTTCGCGCAGGCTGCTGGGTGTTTTTCTTTTGGGATAATTGCGCCTTTTGGCAAGCCATCCAACATAGCCAAAATCTATGAACAGAAACAGCAGTCCGGGCACAATACCGGCGGCAAAAAGACCGGCGATGGACACGCCCATGATCGATCCGTAAATAACCATGATGATGCTGGGTGGGATAATGGGACCCACCAGTGAAGAACAGGCCGTGATGGCCGCAGCGAATGGGGCGTCATACCCCTGTTTTTTCATGGCCGGAATTTCAATGGAACCGAGGGCCGCAACGTCCGATACCGCCGCGCCGGAGATGCCCGCAAATAGAAAGCTGGCGATCATGTTCGCATAGGCCAGTGACCCGCGAATATTGCCGGCCAGCACATGGGCCAGATGCATGAGCCTGTCCGTCAGGCCGCAAACATTCATAAGCTCCCCGGCCAGCATAAAGAAGGGGACAGCCATGAGCACAAAAGAATCAATGCCTTGAAACATCCCCTGCGGCAGCATGAGGATAAATTTATAGGAGGGCAACATCAAAAAATAGACCAAGGCAGCCCATCCCATGGAGATGGCCACCGGCATACTCAAAAGCATGCATACGGCAAAAACGGCAAGAATAATGACAACGACACTGATATCCATGAAATCCCCGAAGAATGAATCAGGTTGGCAGATATTTTAGAGGGCTTTTCGGACATCCCTAAAAAGGTTTATCAAAACCTGGACAAAACAGAACGTGCAACCGATGGGCACACCGGCATAGGGCAATGCCATCATCATCTCGGTGGCTGGAGAGACAATGTGAATTCCCATAACGGCAAATTTTACGCCGTACACGATGACAAAGCCGAAAAAAATCAAGGTAAGTACATCCGTCATGGCAATGACCCAACGCCGCCATCGAACCGGGCACAATCGGTCCAGGATAATACCGAGACCCACATGTTCCCTCCTGCGAAAGGCAATTCCAGCACCGATAAGGGCCATGTACACCATCATGAAGCGGGCGACCTCCTCGGGCCAAAAAGGGGCCGCATTGAAGATATAGCGGCACACAATACCATAAAACACCGATACGCTCATGATTGCAACAAAGAGAATTACAATGCCCGAGGCAATATAATTCAGATATTTATCAATGGCCATCAATGCCTTCATGTGGGCTCCATTCGACTCTTGACCATCTTCAGGATGGTTTTTAGAAAACGAAAGATTATGTTTCGCCCCCATCTGGGTCAGAGTTTCGTTGATCCATCCGGGTCTTATACAGCGGAAAATACTTGACAGGGTACAGGCCCTGAATGTGCCCATACCCTGTCATCATTGCATTTTGTAGCGTGAAATCGACTGGTTAGTTTATGTAACCCAGTTTCTTTTCCGCATCATTGACCGCCTTCAAGAGCTTGTCGATCCAGGCGGGATCCACATTTTTCTGATCCCGAAGCCATGCGATAACCGGTTTCTGAGCCAGTGTTTTAAACTGGTTATACTCTTCCGCGGTTGGCTGGTAGACGGTCATGCCGGCCTTCTTGATTAGATCGGTCCCATTGAGTTCGGTGAGTCGACAGATGCCACGGGTCATGACGGTGGCTATACGTCCGGCGCTCAGGATGGAATCCTGCATCGGTTTGTCCTGTTTCTGGAACCAGGCGTCGTTGACGAGGGTAAACTGCATGCTGTATACGTGGCCATCCAGGATGACATATTTCTGAACTTCTTCCAGTTTTCCAAGGAGGATGGTCGGGATCGCATTCTCTTCGCCATCAGCAACACCGGTCTGCAGGGCGGTATACAGTTCGGTCCAGGCAATGGGGATCGGATTGGCGCCCAGCGCTTTGACCATGGCCATGTGGGCTGGAATTTCCATGGTGCGGATCTTAAGGCCTTTCATGTCGGCCGGCGACTTGATTTGTTTTTTACTGGTGGTGAAGTTCCTAAAGCCGCCGTTTTCCGCCCAGGTGATGATGCGCAAGCCGGTTTTCATACGGAAATCTTCAGCCATTTCCTTGCCGAACGGGCCATCAAGCACTTCATAGGCCACATCGTAGGACCTGAACAAATAGGGGATTGCCAGGACCTGGATATTGGGGTACCAATAGGCCAGCAGACCTTCAACACTTTCCACGAATTCGATGATACCGGCCTGACACTGTTCCACAATGGCTTTTCCATTGCCGAGGACCGCGCCACCGTGAATCTCCATTTTCATCTTGCCGCTTGAGGCTTCTTCAACCACCTTGGCAATATACCTGTTAGGGGCGTAGATGTAATTGTCCGGATTCACCAGATCATCCGCTGCCATTCGGACCACTTCTGCAGCGGTAGCTGTTGCCGCCATCGTGCACACCATAGCCAATGTCATCGCAATAACTAACAATCTTTTCATGCCATACCTCCAAATAAGGGTTTTTTTGTTTTGGTTCTATTTGAGAATCCCATGATTTATCTCTACCCGAAGTTTCCCGTATCACCTCCTTCTTTTCTTTGAATCCACCCCGTTAAAATTTTTAGCCCCGGGTGTTTCCTTACCATAAATGATAGTGGTCACTGATCGTTCATCCCTTCAATCGTTTTCATAAAATACAAGCGATCCGGGGGGGCATATTTTTAGCAGGAAGCAGACAAAAACAGGTATCTGCTATACCAGACAAGAAATGTTATGTCAAGGTTTTCTTTGATGGATTTGTTTTCGAATATCCCTGCTTCTCAGGGGTTTTATCGGGCCATAATATGAAAGCGTTCTCGAAAAATCGTTTGACTATTCGGCATCCTTCATCCATAAGTTTACACTTTTCCCGGAAATGGGGTATGTTTTCTGGTTGAAAATCGGACGTCGAATCTGAAAATCGGATGCTGAAACTGGAAATTCGAAACTGTAAATTGGATAACACATCCGAATTAATGTGTTTTTTTCTAATTTCCAATTTCCAATTTCCAGTTTCCAATTTCTCTGCGAAAACGCGAAATCACGAAAATGAAATCTACTTTTTGGCTTAAATGAAGGATGCTGACTATTCTATGCCTTTTTCATTGGCAATTGCTTCGAACCCCAACTTAGCCGCCCCGATTACAGCGGTCTCTCCAATCTGTAAGAATGTGTAATCCTTGAGGCATTTCTGCTTAAACCGGGTATATGCCTCGCTTGCACCACCCCCCACATGACAGATGGTGTTATTTAGAGATACCTTTTTTTGCCACTCACGGAGCCCTTTTGTTTGAAAGGAAAGTATTCCGTCAGCCATTGCCCGCAGGCAATCTTCTCTTGTGTTATTCAGGGTAAGTCGTGTGAAAGACCCTGATCTCTGCCTGATTCTGTGGCGATCACCGGAGAGAAAAGGGTGAAATTGAACATCCGAGTCTTTTGATTCGGCCAAAACGCCTGGCAGGTACTCTTCATAAAAAGTTTTCCTGGTCATTTCTCTACAAAAGGAATTCCTGAACCATTCCAGGGAAGCCCCTCCGGCGCCCACGGTTCTCATGGCCAACCAGCGACCAGGATAGGCATGGGTTCTCAGGAGATGGTTTTTGCTTACCAATGGGTGGTCCATACAAAGAACCATAATTTCGACTGTTCCGGAGGTATTCATCAGTTGCCCGGATTCAGTAACGCCTGCGCCTACTGCTGCACATGTGGTATCATTGGCGCCAATCACCACAGGTATCCCTTCGGGCAAACCTGTGGATCCGGCAAGCTGTTTATCAAGCTCTCCCAAAACAGTTGTGGACATGACCACTTGAGGAAGTTTTTCCCTGCCGATCTCCAAGCTATCCAGGATTTCTGCATCCCAGTCCCCATAGCCTACGGTGTCATAAAGACCTGTGAAGGACGCGTTTGAAGGGTCCATCACAAAGCGCCCGGTAAGTCGTTTCATAAAAAAAGTTACGATATGGCCAAATACCGTTCCCTTACGATCATAAATATCTGGCCAGGTATCCCTGATCCAAAGGATACTTGTGAGTGAAATCCCTCCGGGAATGGGAAGATTACCTGCTGTTCTGAGGAATTTGTCTTCCCCTACACGGTTTAGAGCCCACACCGCTTGACGATGGCTTCTCCGGTCCAAATGAAGGATGATCGGGGTAAGAGGGTTCCCTTCGGAATCCATGGCCAGAAGAGAAGGACAAGGGGTTGCAAAGGACAGGGCCTGCACTTCCGATTTCCGTTTCAATGGTGTGCAGGCCTTCAAAAAGGCATCCCATATGACCTCGGCTCTGATTTCAACCTTATTTTTCTTCTTTACTTCCGGGACATAGGAAACTCTCGATGTTTCCAATACGTTCAAGTCGCGATCTATAATAGAAGCCTTTATAGATTGCGTTCCCGTGTCAATGGCCAAAATATGGTTTATAGTCACACCAACCCCTCAGAATTAATCAGCTGATTAACCATCCCAGACCGAGAAACGCAAGTCTCCCATCGGTTGGCACACCTGTTTTTGAATTCCATCCCAGGGCCTCATAATAAAGTCTCAGGCCTTCGTAAAAATCCTCTTTTCTGATCCGTTTCTCTCCCGGGGTTCCTTCTTCCAGGGGTTCAAAAAGCCTGTCGGGGAGATAGTCGTCCTCTGCGGTAAAACCTTCTCTCACGTTGAACATCCTGGCCATGGTGATGGCCCGCTCTCCCAGTTCCATGATTTCGTACAGACTCGTGTTCCATCCGGTTACAGCTTCAAGCAGCTCTGCGATCATGGGAAGGGTATAGGCCGTATAGGGTACTGCTGAGAAGTTGCAGATACCCAAAGAATTAAAACAACTGAAGATCTGCTGGGTATGGGTAAACTGGCGCACTTTCTCAGGCCCCATCTCGGTAGCGGACATGGGCTCGATGATACCCAGCGGTTTAATGGCGTCTAACATAACCCCATCGACGGTAAAAGAGGTATCGTGTGGGGCCTCGATGTGGTCAGCTCCGGTGGGAGACAGCGCAAAGCTCATACCGACCGCATATTTGCCTCTGGGGTCGTGAAGGGGCATTTCCATTCCTTTGATATGCATGGCATAGGCTTCCGAACCTTTTCCAACCTTCTGGCTTGCCCGTTCCACACCCTCCGCCAGCATCTCTCCGAACCCCTCTCTGAAGGCGATCTTTCGGACCATTTGAATCATTCCGTCGGCATTGCCGAATCGCAGGTCAATTCCGTCCGTGTCTTCCTTGGTGAGGATGCCTCGTTCGGTGCACTCCATGGCAAAGGCGATGCTCATCCCCGTGGAGATGGTGTCCAGGCCCCAGCGGTTACAGAGTTCGTTCCCATGGCAGATGGCTTCGAGATTATCAATGCCGCAGGCAGACCCAAGAGACCCCAGGGTCTCATATTCCGGCCCCCCGTACTCTGGAGTGGCCGCATACTTACCCTCAATATTTACTGTTCTTTTGCAGAGGATAGGGCAGCTATAGCAGCCTTTGGCGCTTTCAAGAACGGTTTTTTCCATAGTCTCACCGGAGATGGCTTCGGCGCCCTCAAACCGGCCTTCCTGGAAATTTCTTGTGGGCAGGATACCTGAATTCTGCAGACCCATTACAAAAACCGGGGTCCCGAATTTCTTAAATGCATGGCCCATTGGAGATTTCGGTATAGCATCGACGGCCTTCTTTCTGAGTTCACGCACCTTTTCCGGTTCAGCCGTTTCAATCTTGCCGGTGCCTCTCACAGCAATGGCCCTGAGCTTTTTGGAACCCATCACCGCACCCATGCCGGTTCGACCATTGGCATGTTTCAGCTCATTGAGCACACAGGCATAGCGTACCTGTTTCTCTCCCGCCGGTCCGCACTGGGCCACCCGGATTCGTTTGTCCCCAAGTTCATCGCGGATACGGTCTTGAACTTCTCCAGAGTCCTGCCCCCACAGCTCACTTGCATCGCGGATCTCTGCTTTCCCATCTTTAATCCAGAGGTATACTGGCTTAGGAGAAGATCCTTCGATAATCACACCGTCAAAGCCGGCCATTTTCAATTCCGGGCCCCAGAATCCACCCGCTTCAGCCTCTCCAAAGCCGCCGGTCAGAGGTGAGCGGGCGGCCACCGTGTACCGGGTTAAACCGGGCATGGGCAGACCCGAAAGGACATTGGACATGAAAACCAGCAGGTTTTCGGGTCCCAATGGATCCACGCCCGGTTTCATTTCTTTGAGCAGAAAATAGAGGGAGAGGGCCGATCCGCCCATGTATTGGCGGTAAATGTTTTCCGGCGGGCTCTCCTCAGTGAGGGTAGCGTTGGTCAGGTCAACTCGCAATATCTTACCATTGTATCCGTTTGGCATTTTTTTTCTCCTTTCAAAAAACTTCGCGTCTTTGCGTCTTTGCGTGAGATCCTCTTTGGTTCCTGATCATCCGGGTCAGGCGGATCGAATCTCTGAAACGCGATCTTTTGCCGCCTGGGCATTGTCGCGTATGGCATCCCACTTTTTTCCTGAAATCATATCCTTGGTGGCTATCCATGTGCCGCCCACCGCCAGCACGAATTTCCGTTGGAGGTAATCGGCCAGATTGCCCATATTGACGCCTCCCGTGGGGATGAATCGGACACCCAAATGGGCGAAGGGCGAAGATACGGCCTTCAGCATTTTGATCCCACCGCTTGCCTCAGACGGGAAATACTTCATGCATTTAATACCCATGGAAAGGCCTTTTTCGATCTCCGTGGGGGTCATGACCCCAGGGAAGAATGGGAATGAAATTTCCTGTGCTTTCCTCACGATTTCAGGATTAAAGCCCGGCGCCACACCGAATTGGGCACCATATTCCTTGGCACGGAGCAGGTCTGCCACGGACAATATGGTACCCGCCCCAAGCAGAAGTTCCGGTCGTTCTTTTTTCAGGATTTGAATGGTTTCACCCGCCGCCTCAGTACGGAAGGTGACCTCCGCAACGGGTAGTCCCCCTTTCATAAGGGCGTCGGCCAATGGCACCGCCATGGCCGGGGATTCAATAGCAATAACGGGGATGACTCCGCATTTTTCCATTTTTTCCATTAACGCATTGTCTTGCATATGGTTTGCCTCATAACAAACTTCGTTTGGTTCAAAGGTTCAAAGGTTCAAAGGTTTTCTTGTTTCCATTTGATTCGATGTTGGAGTTTTCGCTCACCTGGACGTTCGTACCAAGCGCATTCGGTTGTCACTGAGCTCGAAGAGGTGCCCTCCATTGCACTGATCCGAATGTGAACATCCAGTTTCTGTAGGTTGGGGTGAGGTACAAACCCCAACATCTTCCGGTTTATGATCCTGTTGTGTTGGGGTTCATGCTTCACCCCAACCTACGGACTCATTCGAAAGATGTTAGAGCAAACATCCACACTTTAACATTCTGCGGTTCGCTTTTCCCTTTTTTCATGCTACAGCGTGGAAAGGCACCAACCCGATCCCCTACCTCTGCACCCTTCCCGAACCCGAACCTTTCACAAGACTGTCGACTTCATCGAAGGACAGGAGGGGAAGATCACCCGGAATAGAATGCTTGAGACAGGATGCGGCTACGGCAAACTCAAGAGCCTCCTGATCGGTTTCCAGATTGTTGAGCCCATAAATCAAACCGGTGGCAAAAGAATCCCCTGTTCCAACCCGATCGACAATATTCCGAATCTCGTACCGTTTGGAAACAAGAAAATCCCTGCCGTTGTTCAGGGTTGCAGACCAGCCGTTGTGGTCTGCCGAATGGCTCTCGCGCATGGTGATGGCGATACGGTCCAGGTTCGGGAATTTTTCCAATACCCGTCCTGTGAGTTCTCTGTATTTCTCCACATCAAGTTTCCCGGATTCTATTTCCACGTTCGCCTTTATCCCCAGGGATTTCTGGCAGTCCTCTTCATTTCCAACCGCCACATCAACATATTGCATGAGATCCGTCATGACATCGGGTGCCGTTTTGCCGTATTTCCAGAGTTTTTTGCGAAAATTAAGGTCACAGGAGACTGTTACCCCTCTGTTCTTCGCCGTTTTCATCGCCTCCAAAGAGAGATCAGCGGCCGACTGGGAAATGGCCGGGGTGATCCCGCTTATGTGGAACCAGGTCGCACCCTCAAACACCTTGACCCAGTCTACGTCACCCGGGGATGCCTCCGAAATGGCCGAGTATGCACGGTCGTAGATGACCTTGGATGGCCTCTGGTTGGTGCCCGGTTCCAGAAAATAGATGCCGAGCCTCTCTCCTCCCTTGATGATCAGAGATGTATCAACGCCATGCCTTCTCAGTTCTCCGATGCATGCTACTCCCACTGCGTTTTCCGGAATAGCGGACACGAAAGCGGCATCTAAACCCAATTTGGCGAGTCCCACGGCTACATTTGCTTCACCTCCCCCGAATGTGGCTTCAAGGTAAGGGCTCTGAAAAAACCTCTCCCGCCCTGGGGCTTTGAGCCGAAGCATGATTTCACCAAAGGTTATATATTTTTTCATCCATTCCTCCTGTTTTTCTATGAATCCGGCTTAGGCGTTTTCCAAACTCTTTTCTAATTCCGTGAGGTTGGAAAAGACATCATCGGCCCCCGCCTCTCTCAATTCATCCATGGTGTTATGCCCGGTGGCGACGCTATAGACAGAAATCCCTGCGCTCTTGGACATATGGATATCCAACAAGGAATCCCCCACATAGCAACACTCCTCTTTGGTTACCTTGAGTCGTCGCACAATTTTCATTAAGGGTTCTGGAGAAGGTTTCGGTTTTTCCACCTCATCGGCAAAAAGAGTTTCTCGGAAAAGGTTGGAAAGGGTCGCCGGAAAAACACCGTTAAAATTGTCCCTGGTCGTATTGGACAAGAGAGCGAGGAGATATTTCTTGGCCAGCGAAGTTAATACCGTTTCCACATCCGGAAAGACAAGATTTTTCTTTGCAGCAATTTCGAAATAGCGCCTGGTTTTGGTCTCTAACAGACTTTCCCACTGTTCGTCGGAGATATCCCCGAAATAAAATTTTCTCTTTCTTTCGATAGAGTACGAGATATGCCGGCTTACGGTTTTTCTCGTCAGGGGCTTGTCAAATTCTTTCGCAGCAAGAAGATAGGCATCCTCATGGACTTTTAAGTCGTCGACAAGTACGCCATTATAATCAAATATGATTGCTTTCAGCATTGCGTTCCTATGAGTATGGATTGTCTATGTTTACTGTTCGGTCCTGTAATTGTCATCTCTTGGTCCTTCATCGATAAGAACGGGCCACTCTCCCGGAAGCCATGGAATAGCCATACTAACTGATTTTATTTATAAAATGGTATGCCGTAAGTCAACAGAAAACGGGAAGACCACTGTGCCGGAGTTCTGAAAAGCAAGGGAGTAATTCGGGAGGGTTTCTTCTCCGGAACGGGGTATTGGGATCACGGCCTCCTGGATAAAGGGCTTTTTCTTGTTCCAGCCAGAGACGCAATGTATTCCCCTTTTTTGTGGCGCTGGTTGTATCGAAAAATGGTATCGACCAGCCCCATGTGAAGCCTTCCATAGGTTTTAGCATATCGCTTGCTTACCCACCGGTAGTAGTTTTCCATGCTTTGCATGTTCTGAGTGAACACAATACCCACCAGTTGATCAATCAACGAGTCCGGGTCTGCCCCGAAAAAATCCAATGTACCGGCCGGGGGGCCCCCTTTGATTGGCAGGTATTTCTGCATAAATACGTATGCGCCGGGGAGAGAACGAAGAAATGTGAAGCGGTTCACGTCTTCCTCGATCGTTGTGTTGTAACCGTACATACAGACAAATTCCACATTGTCCCCTGGCTTGAAATCAAACAGACGATATTTTCGGGCCACCCGGTCCAGATTCTGATTATGATTCAGACTGAAATGATAATTGCTCCGGGTAAAGCGGGTATTGGCACACTGTATCCTACGAATGAGTCTGGCCCGTTCCCGGTTTACCAGGCGAAGGTCCAGGGTCTGGGTAAAGTTCACCATGATGTTTTGTTTCACCATTTCCAACAGGAACCGGTCAGCATCTGGGTGGCTCAGGATGTTGTCATCAAGCAGGATCAGCTTGCTTCTGCGGCCGCCTTCCAGTAGCGTATCCACATCACTCACCTGCCGGGGGCTTCCCTCTTTCGGTGGGACCACGCAGAAGGAACAGTCAAATGGGCAGCCGCGGGTGATAAAACCAATGGCTCGGTCACCCAGCTCCGGATAAAGGGTGTAGTCCGGACACAGGGTTTCCACCTCATCGGGCAGGCGGGAGGCGATGTCTTCCCCCGTACCTCCCAGGGTCAGTTTGTCACCGTAGTGCAGTCGCAGACGCCGGTTTCGCCTTACAGACAGGGGTGAATAGAACAATGTGGATGCATACACCCTGTCCGTACCTTCCAGAAAGCAGTCCCTTTTTCCCAGCCGCACGGTGTTCCCATTTTGTCGATAGTGGGCACACAGCTTCATCAGAGCCAGGTTCGGCAAACGCCCGTCCACATCGATCAGGAGGACCGTGTCTTTCGGCAATCGGGCAGGCCGGAATTTTTCCCTCGGTTTTTCCTCATCAGGTAGGAGGAGACGTTTCTGCCGGAAGGACTTGGGAAGGCTTTTTCCAGCCCCGGCATCGGCCGACAGGATAAACTGCATTTGGGGAAACAACGTGTCCAGCAGTGTCAGATAGTCCTTAAAACGATCAGGGGGGCAGAAGGTTTCCGGCTGGTCCATGAGGACGACTCCTGGCATCTCCATGGGAGTGGCGGATGTGGGAAAAGCGTCCAGCATATGACGTGCCATGTCCAATATGGGAAGGACCGCACGTTGCTGCCAGGAATGAAGAGAATTCCAGGCATCGTTGGGGTCCTTATTCACGTTCCACCACAAATCTGTCTTGAAATGCAAACGCTGCGACAGTTGTTCGCATAGGGCATGAAGCACATTTTTTGAAGGCATTCGACCCCATCGAATCCCCTTGTAACGGAGTCGATTGATAAAATCAGCAGGGTTGGTTAATGGTGCATCCCGTATCAGGAGAGAGTGAAAACGGGTGCGGCGAAAGAGCGGATCCGTGAACTGAAAATCCTCTCCCGGAGGACCTGGTCTGTAACCTCCACCGTAAGCCAGAAGCAAGTAAGCGGACGGCCGGGCAAGGATATTCAATTTCCTTGCGGGGATGTGAGACGGAAGCAGAGAAAGGTCTTTAGTCCGTAGCGAAGTGACATGCCCCCCGGCATCCGTCTCAACTCCGCTTCCCATAACTGATACGCCCCGGTTCAGGATGTCCAAGGGGTGATGACGGGCCAGCACATGGGCCACCTTGAGGAGGCGATGACGGTCTCTTACGATCTCTGTAGGGAGAGGAAGTGCATTAAGATATTTTTCTCCACCCAGCCCCATGGCAATTAACGTCAAAAGCTCTCTGCCCGCGGGGTCGTTTCGAAGAAATGTCCACTTGGCAATGGTCCGGCTGTTGGGCATTTTTCGAAAACGAAAATTGCCATTGCCGTTATGTGTGCTGTTTTCAAAAAACAGTTCCAGAAGGTACATGGTCTAAAAAGCAGCAAAAAACATTCTTGAATGCATTTTCCCCAACGCCTCTGCCCCGACGATCCTGCTCGTTAAGCTGTCAGAGCCGGATGCCGGGCTATTTCCTTCCAAGTCCAAAATCGCGCTTTTTGATCTTACCCATGCGCCCATCGAAATGGTGAAAAACAATGCCCTCAATATCATGGTATTCCCTTCGGCAATACACGTGAAGTGACCTGAAGGCTACATTTATCCTCCGAGAAAAGACGGATTCACTCTACCTCTTGACGGTCAACGGTCCTTACAGTATCACTTTTTTATAAGGAAATCCATGGAGGGTGGGATTAAAAATGCATTCGGTCGTTACATCAAAATATCAGACTATCATCCCGAAGGGCATTAGATCTCAGCTCAGACTTTCGGTCGGCGATACGCTGGAATGGAAAATAGAAAACGGTAGGGCTTATGAAAAAAGAGTATTTTGAAAAGCTGGTGAGTAGTATTAAGGAAGCTGGTGAGATCAAGTCTGGGCGTAAGACGCCAAGCCGTGTGTATGAAATCAAACCGCCTGAAATCAAGACAGTAAGAAAGACACTTAGGAACGTGGACGCAATAACTTTGTCAAGAAGGCGCATAGATTTGGGTCAAGTTTGTTTGATCTTAGATCGCAAAAGCTGAAGTAATAGCGAGCTATTTCAATGTTTTTGCGATTTCAGATCGGGCGAAAATGGCCTGAATTCATGATGCATAGTTGGGGAAGTTATTGCGTTCACGTTCCTTAATGTTTCGCAGAACGAATTCGCGCTCATGATAGGAGTCAGTGTTCGAACCTTGCAGAATTGGGAGCAAGGCAGAAGAAAGCCGGAAGGTCCGGCCAAAGCACTGTTGCGCATTGCATCAAAGAATCCCAGTGCTGTTCTTGACGCTTTACATGCCGAATAAGCATCCTACAAGTGATTCATCACACGTGCAAAAAGGACATCGGTGTTCGACCAACAATTAATCGTCAGATCGGCCGGAGGAAATGTCTGCGTCCGTCCGCGTGGGTCTGCGGTTCATTGCCTTTTGAAAGAAAAATATGTATCAAGAGTAGATCTCTGAAATACGATCAAAGCTCCCTTTCAGGGCACCGTATAAATCGCGGTAAATGGGGAACAGGCGATCGTAAAGATCCGCGTTTTCCGGAATGGGAACCTCCTTTGTCTCCGCTTCCAGGACGCCAACGGCCTCTTCCACATCCTTCCACAGACCCACACCCGCTCCTGCCACCAGGGCCGCCCCGTAGGCCCCTCCTTCAGAGCTCCCGCTCACGGTGATTACCTCGCTGTTAAAGACATCGGCATGAATCTGCCGCCAGAGGGGACTAAGGGCGCCTCCACCGGATGTGCGGACCTGCGTGAGGTCATATCCCATCTCTCGAATGAGTTCGACCACATCCCGCAGGCTGTATATGACACTCTCGAACACGCTTCTGAGGATATCTCTTCGATCGTGACGAAGGGTGAGTCCCACAAAGCCACCCCGAGCGTGGGGGTCGGCATGGGGACACCGTTCCCCAATGAGGTAGGGCAGAAAGAACAGGCCTTCCGATCCCGGTTTCGCCATGGCGGCCTCCTTGCTGAGGAGTTCATAGACATCCACTTCCATCCATCGGGCAGTCTCGCTTTCAGAAAGGCCCAGGTTATCCCTTATCCACCGCAGGGAACCGCCCGCAGCAAGTGTTACTCCCATGGTGTGCCATTTGTCGGGCAAATTGTTGCAGAAAACCTGGAGTTTGCCTCCCGGGTTGTCTTTGCACCTGTCCAACGCCATGGCTACGATCCCGGCCGTTCCAATGGTTGTTCCGACTATTCCCGGTTTCACGAGGCCGGTTCCCGTCGTTTGAATCACCGCGTCCCCACCACCGCCTGCAACGGGCAGGTCTTTTGAAAGCCCGAATTCCGATGCAAGCCGCTGCTTTAACTGTCCGCTTATCTCAGGCGACTCGTAGCAGCGGGGCATCCACTCTTTGGGGATATGGAGGGTATCCAAAAGCGTGTAGGACCACTCCCTTTTACGAACGTTGAATAAACCGGTACCCGATGCGTCCGAGACCTCGGTGGCCAATTCCCCCGTCAGACGGTATCGAATATAGTCTTTCGGGTTCAGGACGACCTGAAATTTCTCATAAAGATGGGGTTCATTCTCTCGAACCCAGAGTATTTTGCCTCCGGTGTACCCGGGGAGCATCCGGTTGTTGGTCAGTTTCAGCAACTCATCGACCCCGCCTACCGCATCATGGATCTCCTGACACTGCTTTTCGGTTCTTTGATCGTTCCAGAGGATCGCGGGTCTCAGGACCGTCGCCTCCCTGTCCAGGGCGACGAGCCCGTGCATCTGGCCGCTCAGGCCGATCCCTTTGATCGCTTCGGGATGAGCAAAGCCTTTTAGAGCTTTTCCCAGGGTGGTTTTCACGGCCTGCCACCAATGTTCCGGATCCTGTTCCGACCATCCCGGATGAGGGGTGGATAGGGGATATTCTTTCAAGGCCTTGGCCGCGATTTTTCCCTGCTGGTCAATGATAAGGGTTTTGCATCCCGACGTTCCTATATCGATCCCGATGACATACTCTTTGTTCATCTATTACCCTCCGCGCGTTACTTACGGTTCCTGATATCTGATCCTGATATGCTTGAGGTTCAGGTATTCTTCCAGACCTTCGTGGCCGTGTTCATGCCCCACACCGCTTTGCTTCCAGCCCCCGTAGGGCGCATTCATGATCCCTGCATCCACGTTGTTGATGGCTACACTCCCCGCTTCAAGCTCCCGGGAGATCTTGCCCATTTCATGGAGATCGTTGGTGAACCCGTAGGCGGCAAGGCCGTACGGGGTATCATTTGCCAGTTGAATGGCTTCATCAAGCGTATCAAAGGCCATGACGCCCACTACCGGGCCGAAGGTCTCCTCGGTCATGATCAGCATTTGATGGTCACATCCCGACAGAATGGTGGGTTCGTAAAAATAGCCCTTCTTATATTGCGGGCTTTCCGGCCGTTTTCCTCCGGTGACAACCTTTGCCCCTTTGCTGATTGCGTCTTCCACATGGCGCATACTTTTCTCAAGCCCATCCAGATTGGCCATGGCGCCCAGATCGCTTTCAGGGTTTTTGAGCCCGTCTCCCATGGTCAACTTCAGGGTTTCCCGGCTGAAGGCCTCCATGAACCGGTCGTGGATCTCTTTTTGGACATAGATCCGGTTAATGGCGATACAGATCTGGCCCATGTTTCGGAAAGACCTTCTTACAGCGCCTTTCACGGCCTTTTCAAGGTCACAGTTCTTGCTGACGATGAGCGGACATTGCCCACCCAGTTCAAGGGAAATTTTCTTGATGGAATCTTTGCATTGCTCCTGGATTTTCAGACCCACCGCGAGGGAACCGGTGAAAGCTACTTTTTTTGTTATCGCATTGGCTACCAGTTCACGTCCCACAGTTGCGCCCGACCCGGTTACCGCATTGATCACCCCGTTCGGGATGCCCGCGTCAAGCAGACATCGCCAGAATTCCAGAGGCGACAGAGGGGTAAGGGTGGGTGGTTTTGCTACAATGGTACACCCCGCGGCGAGAGATGCCGCCGCCTTCCAACCCGTCAACTCCACCGGATAATTCCAGGCCGACAGGGCCGCCACCACACCTACAGGTTGTTTGACCACGAGGCTCTGATCCATGGGGTCAGCGTTGGCAATGATATTTCCGTAGGCCCTTTTTCCTTCTTCAGCAAAGTACTGAAGCATCTCAACGGCCTTTTCGATCTCGCCAACCGCTTCTTTCAGGGGTTTTCCCTGTTCCCGGGTCATGAGCCCGCCGATCATTTCCTTGCGGGACTCAAGAATATGACTGGCCTTCCACAGGAAAGCCCCTCTCTGTTCGGGGGAAAGCCCTGACCATTGCGGAAAGGCCCGTTCAGCCGCTTCAAGGGCCTGCTGAATCTGGTCGCTCGTTGCCCGGGGGACCGATGCAAAAGGTTCTTCAGTGGCGGGATTGATCACCTCAAAGGTCTCCCCGTTTTCCGAATCCACCCACTGCCCGTCTATCAGCATTTTGTACGTTTCCATGTCCACTCCCGTTCGTACCTGTTTATTCAATATTCAATTCCGGCTTCGCCGGCTTAGGCCTTTTCTTCGACCCGGCCGGTGACCCAGAGGATGGCCAGCGGTTGATTTCCTGTATTATAGGTGACGTGATACTCTCCAAAAGGAACATAGAAAGCATCTCCCACCTGGACGGGAAATTCATCATCTCCCACTACCATCTTACCCTTTCCGGAAAGGATATAATACACCTCTTCCATGTCCTCGTGGGCGTGGCCTGTAGTCTTGCCCGTGGGGTAAATGATGGTATGGCCCATTTTCAGGTTTCTGGAAGGGGAATCTTCAGGATCAATGAGAAAATAGGTGTCCCTGAGGGTTTCATCGTCACGATCTTTGACCACATGCCTGAGGGAACGTTTATCCACGTCCGGCGCTTTGTCATCGATATTCACTAAATATTTCATGGGCTATCTCCTTGTATTTGCTTACTTTGTGTGATATTCCACCTGGTTATTTTTTTGAACCGCAAGACGCAAAGGGCGCAAAGCCTTTTTCGAATCGGAACGAACGATTCGAAAAAACAGCCATTTTTTTATGTGTGACCCTTCAGGATAGTTTTCCGATAACGGTTCCATTTTCCGAAACGCCCGAAAGGCTGATTGCTTTACCGAATCGTCCGTCCCGATTCGGTAAAAAACACTATCTTAGCGTTCTTTGCGTCTTGAGCGAAGCCCCGGCGACGGGGCAAGCCCCGGCGACGGGACAAGCGGGCGGTAAGGTTGTGTGATCCCGCTTTACTGGAGTCCGGCAGTCTTTACGGCCGCCTCAATATTCTTCCTGCCTTCGTCGCTCACTGGTCCTAAAGGAAGGCGGGGTGGACCACCGTGGTACCCGGCAATGTCCATGGCGCATTTTACCCCGGCGACACCGAAGCTGCCGGAAACCGCCTGGTTGAGTCGAAATAGGGTGTAATGGGTTTTGAGGGCACCCTCTGAATCTCCTCGCTGATAGAGGTCATAGAGTTCACAACATTTGTGAGGAAAGGCGTTTCCAAGAGAAAGCACTCCTCCCGATGCCCCCAGCACCATCCCGGTCAGGAGAATGCTGGCACTCCCGGCAAGGACAGCAAAGCCTTCTTCCATGGCCGCCAGATATTTCCCGATATTTCCCGGTGATGAATCCTTCATTCCCACGATGTTTTCGTGGCGGGATATGCGTGCAATGACTCCAGGGGAGATAGTAATTCCGGTGAAACCCGGTGCGTTGTAAGCAATAACCGGTACGGAAACGGCATCGGCCACATCTTCAAAATATTTTGCGATAATATCGTCGGTCATCCGTTTCTTGAAGTAAGATGGCGTCAGCAGGGTCACAAAGTCAACTCCCATGGTTTCGGCCACCTTGGCAAAGGCGATGCTCTGACGAGTGGACTCATACCCCGCCCCGGCCATAATCAGTTGATGGGGGGCCTTCTCGGCCATCACGGTCTCCAGTACCTGTAATTTCTCCTCTTCGGTGAGACTCTTGGCCTCGCCATTACTCCCGAGGACATAAAAGCCAGCCAGGGGGGTCTCACTGTATTTCCGTACATTTTCCCTGAGCTGTTCAATGGATACCTCTTCGTTCACAAAGGGGGTGGTAATGGGGGCAAATACACCTTTAATCTCTTTTTTCATTTCATTTTCTCCTCTACTATTGATTAATTCTTGAAAAGTCGAAATTTATCCGTTTTCGTCATTCCCGTGGAGGCGGGACTCCAGGTAAGCGAGCCTGCGAGACTCCGGGTAAGCGAGCCTGCGAGACTCCGGGTAAGCGAGCCTACGAGACTCCGGTAGTAACAGGTGGTTATGGAGCCCCCGCCTTCGCGGGGGTGACGGGTTTGGGGATTTCCAACGAAGTCGATCCTATGAATCCGGAAATTTGACTTTGGTTATTTTTCGTGTCACTCAGAGGAGTTCACCTGTAAAGGTTTTATAAAAGGCTGACGCCTTAACTCCGCCATGATCGACCTATTGCCGCGTCTCTCCGATAGTGACTTTGTTTCCAACAGGATGCCGTTTGTCGCCATAATGTAGCTTTTTACAAGACTCTCAACTGCTGATTTAAACCAAGGGCTTTATTGGTAATCAGTATAGATAGTTTCTTTTTCTTATTCCGTCTTCCGTCTTCCGTCTTCCGTCTTCTGTATTCTGTCTTCCAACTACGGCCACTCACGTTTTGCAACAGATTTTACTCTTTGGAGTATTTCAACCTCTTGTATCAGAACATTCTCCTCCAGCTTACGGGAAACAGGACACGGCACGTCCATGGATGTCAAGCAGACTGGAGGGGCATCGAGGTCATCAAAAAACCGTTCGGTAATTGCGGCCGCAATCTTATCCCCGATAGATTGACTTTTCGGCGCCTGCTCTACAATAACTACAGCGTTCGTCTTTTTTAACGACTTCCCAATGATCTCGTAATCAATACTTGGGAGATCGAGGGATCGCAGGTCGATAATTTCTGCTGAGATATCAGATGTCTCCAATTCCTTATGAACGTGCTTTAACCGTTCTATCATGGCACCGTACGCGAGAATTGTTACGTCATCCCCTGCAGTAACCCTCTTCCCTTTCCCGAAGGCAATAAAATAGTCAAGGGAATTTTTGGGAACAGGAAATTTCTCGGTATACGAGGAATGATGTTCAAGGATCACCACGGGATCCAGTGACTGCATGGCCGTATTGAATAGCCCGATATAGTCAAAGGCATTACCGGGCGCCACGATTCTCCATCCGGGAAAGAGCGCAAAAAGGGCCACCGGATCCATGGAGTGCTGGCCTCCGTACCCGCAACCTGTAGCGATGCGTGTCCGGACTACAATGGGCAGATCGGTTTTTCCCCCGTACATATGCCTTGCCTTGCCGATCTGGTTGAACAATTGATCGGCGGCTACAAGGGAAAAATCGGGGAACATGATCTCCACAATGGGACGCATCCCGGACATGGCTGCACCACAGGCCAACCCCACAAAGCCGGCCTCGGAGATGGGGGTATTAATTACCTGCTCAGGGTATCTGGTCGGGAGACCCTTTGTTGCGCCATAAGCCCCGCCTCCGAAATTAGCCACTTCTTCGCCCAATGCCACGACCTGTTTGTTCTTGTCCATCCATCTGCCGGTGACCGCCGAAATGGCATCGGAATAAACGGTCTCTTTAAACTCGTCAAAATCCTCCACTTCACTGAATGATATGTTCTCAAACTCGCCGCCATCACTTCGCATACCGAAACCGGCCGTATCGGGTTCGGGCCACAGTTCATCACGTACAACATAAGGTGTTCCGGCAATGGCGCAAGCGTCGATGGCACGGTCAACGCTGTTCTTCGCCATCTCCGCAATCCGTTGAACGTCAGGCTGGGAGAGGATACCGGCATTTATCATAGCTGCCGGAAACGTATCCACGGCGTCCTTTTTCATCCATTCCGCCTCTTCCTTCTTGTCCCGATAGCCATAGGCGCTCCCTGGTTGATCACCCGCATGATGATAGCGCCGATAACATTTTGCCTCGATGATGCAGGGGTGATTCCCTTGACGAATCCCATCCGCCACAGCCTTGACTGTTTCATAGATCGCAACCACGTCATGACCGTCCACAACCCGCCCGTCCATGCCATACGAACCGGCACGCAGGGAAATGTCGCCCACAGCACATGCATAGCCGGCCTGTGTTGCAACTGCATACAGGTTGTTTTCCACAAAATAAATGATGGGAAGATTCCAAATGCCGGCTAAATTACAGGCCTCATGAAAAGAACCCTGGTTGGCTGCTCCATCCCCAAAAAAACAGACCACCACGTTTCCGGTCTGTTGAGCTTTTTCCGCATAGGCGGCTCCCGTGGCAATGGGGATTCCGCCCCCCACGATAGCATTGGTTCCTAACACGCCGGCTTCTATGTTCCGCAGATGCATGGAGCCTCCCCTTCCCCCGCAGTACCCGGATGCCAATCCCATAATTTCAGCGAGTGTTTTCCTGACAGCGCTGGCTGCTTCTTCAGGGAGATCTTCTTTTCGAGGATCCCAGGTTTCATTCAGCACAAAATCCACTGTTTTGCTGAGAAATTGATGATGGGCCCGGTGACTCCCGGCAATTTTGTCCCCTTTTTGCAGGGCTGCAATGGTGGCTGCGGCAAGAGCCTCCTGACCAACACTGGTATGTACCGGACCCCAGACGCAGTCATCGTTTTTTAAACGCAACAGGGCATGTTCAAATTCGTTGATCAGCAAAGTGTTAAACAATATTTGCGATGCAAGCCGGGGATCGATTGCGGCGAGATCGGTTTTTTCAGCTTTCCAGTATTGCCGGTCAAAATCATTTGCAAGTGGCGTCTTCTTCATTTTTTATCATCCTCCAGACTTCAATGCTTAGACAGGATCAACAGAATTAGCGGGATTAACAGATTAAAAAAAACCTCATATGAAACAATTAAATTGAACCGCAAAGCCGCGAAGGCCGCAAAGCCTTTTTCGAATCGGAACGGACGATTCGAAAAAACAGCCATTATTCTTTCCTGTGCGATCTTTCAGGATAGTTTTGATAGCGTAACCATTCTCGGAAATGCCCGCAGGGCCGATTGCTTTATCGAATCGTCCGTTCCGATTCGGTAAAAAATAAAATCTTGGCGTTCTTAGCGTCTTGAGCGTAGCGGGCGGTAAATAGTTCTGTGCAAGCTTTTTTTTCGATTAGACTCACGATTTCTCCCGGTAAGAGGTGGTGCTCATAACTATCCTTAAATTACACCCCTGAAAAGGCACTATACCCCCCGTCTATGGGTATCACCGCGCCGGTAACAAAACTTGCCGAGTCGGAAACCAGCCACAAGGCAGCTCCCACAATTTCCTTAGGTTCTCCATAGCGTGCCGTGGGGACACTCTGGAGAATCTGTTTTCCCCTCTCTGTAATTTCCCCTGTTTTTTCATCTATCAGGAGGAATCTATTTTGTTCCGTCAACATGAACCCGGGAGCGATGGCATTCACCCGGATATTGGGAGAATAGTCCTGTGCCATGTGGACAGCCAGCCATTTGGTAAAGCTGTTTGCTGCAGCCTTCCCGTCGGAATACGAGATTGCCCGCGTCAACGGCAATATCCCGGCAATAGAAGAGATATTGAGAATGACCCCTGATTTCTTTTCTGCAAAGATACGACCCACAGCCTGGGCAGGAATAATCGCGCTCAAATAATTCAGCGAGAGAACCGCCTTCATGTCCTCGGGTTCTATATCGAAAAATGGCAACTCATTCGATGTAGTGGTCTCTTTGCGACTTCCCCCGGCGCCATTGATAAGGATATCAATGGTTCCATACTCAGATAGCGTTTCTTTTAGAGCATTCGCCACGCTTGGTTTTTCGCATGCATCACATGCCACGGCTATGGCATTTCCTCCTGAAGAACGGATCTTTTCACACATCTTCCGTGCGGCATCAAGAGATATATCCCAGATGGCGACGGATATGCCTTCGGCAGCAAACGCTTTGGCTATTTCGCCGCAGATGGCGCCGCCGGCCCCGGTTATCACCGCAATTTTTCCTTCAAGTTGGGTCATGATTCCCTCAATTCACACACTTCACCATCCGGCCCGTAAAAATAGAATATCCAGACACCTGGCCTGAATTCAATCGGTTCACATAGAAATTTGACGTCGTTTTCTTTCAATTTCTCGTAATCCGCCCGCGCATCGGTGGATGCAAATCCCATATGTATCAACCCATTGTCGGCCTGTTTATGATTCGGCGGGACCGGCTTGCCCTGGGGAGTCAAATATTCGAACAATTCCAGCATAGTTTCCCCCAGGGTTAAATGGGCTATCCGGGCCGTGCATCCCGGCATCCCGTTGACGTCACCAAGCCTCATTTCCGGACCACATTCCAGGATACGTGCCACTTCAAAACCGATGACATCCCGATAGAATGCGATGGTTCGGTCCAGGCTTGCCACACTCAATGCCACATGGTCAATTTTTGTGATCATGGTTAAATCTCCTGTGAAACTTCGGTTCAAGGGTTCAGGGGTTCAACGGTTCCCCTCTTTCGCTTCAAACGGGATCTTTGACAAGGTTTGGATTGCTAATTTCCACCCCGGTGTCTGGCATCCTGCCACGATCGGATCTGCATGAAGCGGGAGTCGATAGCCCGAGAGACCTGGAAAATCGCGGCTGGATGCCTCGAACACTGACATCCAAAATCTGCCGTTATTTGCGCCTCTGCTTGCCCAGTGAAACCTTTTTTGCTGTTGTTTCACCGGGGCGCGAGACTTTCTTTTTCCTCGTTCCAAGGCTCTGCGTGGGAACCATAAAAATCTATACCTCTATACTGAATCTATTAGTACAAAGCATGGCGATTTATTGTCAAGGAAAAACCACTACACGGCTTCAGCCTTGTGGGATGGAACTATATGTCGTTTATTTTTTGACTGTTGCAGGTGAGTGTTTTGAACCCATCAAAATACGCGGCAAAGGAAGATCCTGCTCCAATATTTCAACGATGACCTCTGCTGCGAGCTTGGCGCCGGCACTGGTGACGGCCTGGCAGCCGTCCTTCATTTCCGCCATTTTTTTGTGGAGTGCTTCCCTCTCTTCAGGGTTTTGTAGATCAAACGATCTTCCAAATTTTAATTTTTGTATTTTAGAGCAGCTGACAGTGCCAAATTCATCTCGGAATTTTATGTAAAGCTTATTTCCATAGTCCATTGCCCTTTGATATTGAGGAAACACCTCCAAATCGTCCCTTCCGGTCAAAAAGCCTATCATCATCAGACCTCCTGAAAGTGCTCCGCATACATGCCCCCTTCTAACCATTCCACCAGCCAAACATGTGGATGCTCGAAGAAGATCCTGTCCCCCGATGCCAAAGGCCTCAATAAGACCGGCAAGTGTTGTTTGACTGCAGCCAAAGTATTTCAACTCGTATTCATAGGCCAGTTGAGCTGCTTTTTCGATAAGTTCTTTATACTGCGGTGTTTCAATACTCATAAAAATAACCTCGAGAAAGAATTTAATCTGTTAGTCCTCATCTCTAGCCCACCTGATTCACTTACAATCTCGTTTGTTTTACTTTTGCGGGGTTAGCGTTGCACTTAAAAACTGCAATTAGCTTTTAGCTATTAGCCGTTAGCTTAAAAATTCCAATCATTTGAATGACTTTTCCCTTTATTTGGGATTTCACTTTTCGATGCTTACCCATTGCATCGTAACTACCTGACATTGTGCGGCTAATAGCTAACGGCTAACCGCTAATTGCACTTTTTAGGTTGCACTATGCTGACACCTGAAACCTGACACCTATTGACTCGTTCATGTCAGTCAGAGTAAAAACCATATTTTTCCATAATCTTTTGATAAGTCCCATCATGCTTGATCATTCTTAGCCCTCGATTGAAATCCTCAACCCTTTGTTTGTAATTGGGTTTCATTTTTGAAAAAGGAACGTAGAGCGACAGCGTTTCCAAAGGGGCCCCTAATATTTCTAAAGAATCTGTTTTGTCGGAGTAGTGTTTCTTTAAATAAAAAAGGACGGCTTTTCGAGATCCGATTATCAGGTCAATTCGTTTATGCAATAGCCTTGTTATATTTGTTTTAAGCTCATACGCTTCAATCTTTTCCAGGTAGTCAGCCTTTGCAAATTCCTCAGGATAGCCATACCCAAACCCGGTTCCTATTTTGTAAGGTTTCAAATCTTCCAGCTTAGAATATTTGATGTTATCTTCGGTCCTTTTAAAGAAAACCACTTCCGTGTCAGCTATAGGGTCTGAATAGGCAAATTTGGTTGCCCTTTCTTCCGTATAGTAGGAAGCTCCAAGACCGTCGTAAACCCCTCTTGCGGCTTTCACTTGTGCCTTTTTCCAGGGCAGCCATACGATGTCCAAGGTATAGCCGACTCGTTTGAGGGCTTCCCTGATAATTTCAACAGTATAGCCTCCCTGTTCCAGGGTTTTTCCGTAGTGAGGGGCCCAGGAAGTTTCATGGGCAAGGACAATTTTCTTGCCATCAGCACAAACTTGGCTGCCGAATGTGGTCAAAAAAAGGCAAAGGGCCAACGCAAGGGCTTGAATTTTTGGGAATCTCATGTTTTCACCTCTCTTTCTGATTCATTGCCATTTATCAATAATTTTCTCAATGGTGCCATTGTTCAGCAATACCTTTAGTGAAGCATGCAATTTCGACCATATCGCATCTGATGTTTTTTTTGATAGGGCCAGATTGAATTCAACTGTCGACACATCATACTGCGATTCAATTTGATTGGGATCAAGACCGTTTTCCTTTGCGATATATCTTGCAGCAAGTACGGAAGTTACGATTGTTTGCACTCTCTTTTTGAACAATTTCTTAATATTCAGGATATCGTCACTCACCATTTCATGCTTTCCGATGGTTCCCTGTGACATGAGCTGTTGAGTGATGATATCTCCCCGTACGAGACCGATGACGTATTTCTTTATGTCGTCAAGATCCTCTATTTTTACACCGGAATTTTTCAAAGTCAGGAAGCTGACTTTTTGATAAAAATAGACTCCAACCCATTTGTATTGCTGTTCTCTTTGTTTGTTTCTTCCAAGACAATAGATTGCTGAATTCTCAAGGCTATCCTTGCCGACGATCTTTTGAGCCCGAGACCAGGGTACATATTTGATTTCAAACGGAATCTCTGAATGATGAAAGATGGCTTTGACTATCTCAGTATTAACGCCTGTCAATTTCCCATCTTGAACCATCTGATAAGGGGGGTAGACTGCAGAATAAACAACAATCTTTTCGGCAAATGACATTCCAGGCAAACAGAATGAAGCAGCCAAGACAATCAACAATTGGGTTACGTTTCTTATTCGCTTTCTCACGTTCGGAAGGACCTTTTTTTTAAAAATAGAGAAACGTGCGATTGTATGTCCAATTTACCACATACCGCGGGTGGACGCAAATATAGCTTCTATGGATTCAGTAAAAAGCATTTTACATTGGATAGCAAAAAAATGGGAATTCGCTGACCAACTGGCGTTGACATTACGTTTAGACTGTATTCTATCAAAATCGATATATGAAAAGCTGGCAAAGGTGTCGTGGGTAAGAAACTGATTTAGGACGATTGGATTATCATACTGACGAATAATTGAAAAATGGAAAAGAGAAGGGCTCTATGGCGCTTGATCAGAAGAATCGAACCTGCAGGACTCAGCAGTCAGGTTTCGAACCTGAGCTTCGGCGAATTATGAGTTCTGGCGATATGGTTTGATATTTTATTTGGTCCTTTACCCCCTCATCTGACATTTTGTTGAGAAGTCGTAACAGGGCCATCTCGGCAAGTCCAGTCATGTCAAATCGGATGGTGGTAAGAGCAATGGCTCGAATTGAAGCCAAGAACATGTCATCAAAACCCACCAAGGCCAGGTCATCCGGGACATTCAAACTTAAATCACTGGCTGCGTCCATGATACCGATGGCCATCAAATCACTTGCACAGACAAATGCCGTGGGTCTTGAATTATTAGCGAGGATGATTTTGCTAGTCTTGTAGGCTTGCTCCCTTGTGAAGCCACCGTCGACCATCCAGTCTTTATTTACCGGTAGATCCGCAACGCTCATTGCATCCCGATATCCTTGTTCTCTCTGAATGCTAATGGAAGAATAGGGACCGTTAACAAAACCTATCTTTTTTTGGCCGAGAGAGATCAGGTGGGCTGTGGCAAGACGTGTGCCTTCGCAGTTGTCTACCCCAAAATAGTCCGTGTTTAATTTCTTGGGATGATAATGGATTCTCACCACGGGAATTCCCGAGCTTTGAAGGAGTTCTGTTGCGGTGCTGTCCCAAGCCCCTGAGGCTAAAAGCACGCCGTCCACCCGCTGGCTAAGCAAAAGATTGACAATCCGTAATTCGCTGGCCGAATCGCGTTTCGTATTCCCTACAATAACGGAATAGCCGTACCTTTCCGCAACCTCTGCTGTAATATCTACGATCTCGCCGTAGATCGGATTGCGGATATTCGTAACGACCAGGCCAATAGTGAAGCTCTTGCGAGTGACCAGACTTCTGGCCACAGCATTCGGGGTGTAGTTGAGTTCTTCGCAGGCTTCCAGCACCCTGAATCTGGTTTCGGAGCGAACGTTCCTCCTTCCGTTTACAACATTGGATACGGTTTGGGCGGAAACAGAAGCAAGCTTTGCCACGTCTTTTAAGGTTACAGGCATTTGGCCCCTTTTGTTCCTCTTTATCCGCCCGCTACAATAGGAATCAGGCAGAATCTGTCTCCATCTTGAAGCTGATATTCATTTTTGATTAGTTTGTCTGCCCGGCTGCCATTTATGGTTACCATGATTCCGCCTTGGGGAACTGTCGAGATGGCACGCTGAAAAATCTGATCGATCACCTCCTCAATCGCTTCCGGAAGGGGAGACGCAGTGACAGCGCACATACTGCTTTCAGCGAAGTAAGACTTCAGCCAACCTGAGATTTCTACACTCACTTTTACGCCACCCTTGATGGTCACCGGTTTTCACCTCTTGTCTCGCATCTCACTCCGAAGCCAGTCCAGCGACAGTTCCACCAGTTTGCCATCAGTGGGAACACCGGTATTTCCGTTCCACCCGCACATCTCATAATAGAGTCGGATCCCATCAAGAAAAGTCTCTTTGGGGATATAGGAACCTTCTTGGGGGCCCCCCTTGGCGGGCGTAAACATTCTCTCGGGAAGGCAATCATCTTTTGCAGTCAAGCCATGTTTCAAATTGAAACAGCGGGCCATAGTCATGCCCCGTTCCCCGGATTTCATGATCTCCCAGAAAGTAACGTTCCATCCTGTCACTGCTTTGACTATTTTGGTGATCTCATCAAAAGTTGTAATTCGGACAGGTGCGGTCGTGAAAACGCAGATATTCAGCACGTCCATAAAAGAAAAATGATGTTGAAGGAGGAAGAACATGCGAGCCTTGTCCGCACCGGCTGACAGACTGGGAACCGGTTCAAGTATACCCAGGGGATAAACTTGTTCCATAAAAAAAGACGGCGTATCGGCCTTATGAGTATAGCCTGTCAGGTTCGGATCAAAGGCCCCGTCATGCTCTGCTTGGATATGGTCCGCACCCGTGGGAGACAATGCGAAATGGTAAGCCAGACCCATCTTGGAACGAGGTTCGTGCATTGCGAACTCCTGACCCTTGACCGACATGCTGAACTGCTCCGCGCCCCTGCCCACCTTCTTCGCCGCCACGGCTGAACCTTCAGCCAGAAGATCTCCGAACCCCTCACGTTTTGCAATCATGTGAATCGATTTGAGCATGGCTTCATGATCTCCAAACACGATTTTTGAACCTTCTGTATCCGCTTCGGTGAGAATTCCTTTGCTGAAGCACTCCATGGCCCAGGCGATGGTTGCCCCGGTGGAAATGGTGTCAAGACCATAAGCGTTGCAGAGTTCATGGGCCTTGCACATGGCGTAGACGTTGTCGCAGCCGCAGATTGCGGAAAAAGAAGTCATGGTTTCAAATTCCGGACCTCCGTAGATTGGGTCAATATGGTAGGGCTTTTCAGCACTAATCACCTGTTTACATCGCACGGTGCACGCAAAACAGCGATCGTGCTCCACATGCAACTTGGCATGGATGGCCTCGTGGCTGCACTTTTCCGCCCCTTCAAACTGCGCCTGGTTCCAGTTCCTTGTCGGCAAAGCCCCACCGGCGTTGGCGTTGGCAAAATAGTTGCTGGTTCCGAACTGATGGAGTTGGTTGGTGTCAGCATTTTTCGGCACCCTTTCGGCAAAGCTTTTGGCAAAGGATTTAATGTAATCTGGGTTTGCTGTCGGGAGCCGTTTATTTCCTCGACAGGCAACTGCTTTGAGATTTTTGGAGCCCATAACTGCACCTAATCCACAACGACCAGCGGTGTGCCGCCCCTGATCGACTACGCATGCAAATCGGACCAGATTCTCTCCTGCTTGTCCGATTCCAGCCACTCTTATTTTGGGGTCACCCAATTCCTCTCGAATGGCGGCAGTGGCTTCTCCTGTTGATTTTCCCCAGAGAACTTCTGCATCCCGAATTTCCACCTGGGTATCATGAATCCATAGAAAGACCGGCTTTTTGGCTTTTCCATGAATAACTACTGCGTCATAACCAGCCCACTTTAACTCTGGCCCCCACCATCCACCTGCCTGGGACTCACCGAAGGATCCGGTAAGTGGTGACTTGGCCGCTACGGTGAAACGGGACGTCCCTGGCACAGGAGCACCAGTTATGACACTTGCCGCAAAAACAAGAACGTTTTCAGGAGCAAAAGGGTCTGCGTCTGCAGGGACTTCTTTGAGCAGATAATATAGGGCCACATTGCGGCCCCCCATATAAGTACGATACCAAACAGTATCATGTTCATCGATCCAGGTCTTACCTTCGGTCAAATCTACATGAAGTATTTTACCATTGTAGCCAAACATCATGTTTTCCCCCTACGAATCCCCGGAAACGTGCGGATTCCTCTTATCGGATTCTCCGCCACTGGCTAACGCGGTCAATTCCGACAGCAATCAAAATAATCGAGCCGATGACGATTTGATGCCAAAATACGTCTATCTGAAGTAGATTGAGGCCATTTCGGACAACTCCCATAACCATTGCGCCAACCACCGTCCCAAGCAAATTGGCACGACCGCCGGATAGGCTTGTTCCTCCAATGATGACAGCGGCAATAACATCCAGTTCGTATCCCAGCCCTGCTTCGGGCATGGCCGCCTCGAGCCGGGAAGTCAACAATAAGCCGGAGATGGCGCAAAATAAACCTGAAAGCGAATAAGTGATGATCTTTACCCGGGTCACGTTAATGCCCACAAGTCCGGCTGCTTCACGGTTGGAACCGATGGCCAGAACGTATCGCCCGAACCGTGTCTTGGCCAGGATAAACAGGCAAATGAAAAATATGATAGCGGTGATAATCACAGGTACCGGAACTGGGCCAATGTAACCCTGGGCCAACCATTGGAAAGAAGGAATTTGAAGCCCAAAAAAAGGCACACCGTGGGTGAAAACCATATTGATGCCCCGTAGGATACTCATCATACCCAGAGTGGCAATAAAGTCGGTAATGCCTAACTTGGCTATCAGAAAACCGTTAATAAATCCAACGAAAGTACCCAGAATAAGTGTGGTAATCAAGACCAGCCCTACATCCGAACCAGCCAGCAGCATCTTGGCTGCCACCACGCCGCAAAGAGCCAATATGGCTCCTACTGAGAGATCTATCCCGCCCATCCCGATGACAAAGGTCATGGCAAAGCCGATGATCATTACAAATACGGTTTGGCGGGCCACAATGAGCAGGTTTTCCAGAGACAGGAAGTGGGGGGATGCAAAGCTGAGAAAGGCGCATAGGACGAAAAACGCTATGATGATGCCGGCTCCTTTGCTTAGGTCAATTTTTTTAAGAATGTGGGTTTTCTCTTTGACGATGGCAGGATCAGACTTCATAAACACCCTCTTTGGACGATGAGATACAGCACAAGGCTATGGTTTCCTGAGTGATGGACTGGCGATCAATCTCGGCCGCAATTTTTCCATGTCTCATAACCAAGACACGGTCGCAAATGCCCTCCAATTCAGGTAGTTCCGAGGATACGATGATAATCGCACCACCCCGCTCGGCAAAATCACCCATCAATTTGTAGACTTCGACTTTAGCATTCACGTCAATGCCTCGAGTCGGATCTTCGAATATAAGGATTTTCGGATCATTAAAAAGCCAGCGGGCAATCATGACTTTCTGTTGGTTTCCTCCACTCAGGTTTCCTGCTGTCTGGCCTATGGAAGGCGTCTTTATTCTGAGTGCGTCGACGAAACGATCGGCAGTTTGGTTCTCTCGATCTTTTCTTATCCAGCCACTGATCAGGGCTTTCAGATTAGAGATACAGATATTGTACCGAAGGTCATGTTCGAGAAAAAGCCCCTCACTTTTTCTGTCCGCTGGTAGAAAAGCGATCCCGGCTTTCACCGCAAGGTGCGGTGTCAGTTTGGCTGGTAAGACATTCCCCTCAACCGCAATGGATCCAGCCGTGGATTTCTCCGCGCCAAAAAGAGCGCGAGCCAGTTCGATCTTTCCAGACCCGCTAAGACCTGCAATACCAAGGATCTCTCCTGGATAGAGAGAAAAGTTCACTCCAGAGAAGGCTTTCTTATGGGCCAAATCGGATACGCCAAGCAGGGGATGTCGGCCGATGGAAATCCCCCGTTTTGGATATTGATCGGTCAAGCTTTTTCCGATCATCAACTCGATAATTCGTTCTATGGTTGCATCGGCGATTCCCATATCTCCAACTTTTAATCCGTCGCGAAGCACCATGACCCGATCCCCGATTTCAAGGCATTCCTTGAGATGGTGAGAGCAAAAAATAATCCCCACGCCGGATTTTCTCAGTTGCCTCAGAAATTCGAAAAGCTGTTCCCTTTCGTAGTCCTCCAGAGCAGCAGTAGGTTCGTCTAGAATGAGGAGAGATGCATCTTGGATGAGGCCACGGATGATTTCAATGACTTGCCTCTGACCCATACCAAGTTCCCTGACAGGCACTGACAAGTCGATATGGATATTAAATGCGTTTAGATACTCTGCGGCTTTGCTCTCCATCTGTCGTCTGTTAAGTACCCCCATTAGATTATCTCCGAAACCGTTTACCAACTCACGGCCGATGAAGATATTCTCGATGGCGTCCAAATCCGGAATGAGTGCTTGTTCCTGAAAAACGATGCTTATTCCAGAATCTTTGGCATCGTGGGGATTGAAAAGTTCTACTTCCCGCCCGTCTATTTCGATAGATCCATTATCCTTTTGATAAACTCCGGCCAGGATCTTCATTAGTGTTGATTTTCCCGCACCATTTTCTCCTACCAGGATAAGAATTTCACCTCGCCCAAGACTCATATCCACGTCGTCCAGAGCTACCACGCCGGTGAAGCGTTTGGTGATCCCCTTCATTTGAAGGAGTCTGGAAGTAGATGCGGAGTGGGAAATCAAAACAGGCCTCCTGTTTGAGAAGAATAATTCATGGTGACTGGAATGAAAACGTTCATGGGGGTCTGTCGGATCGTTTTCTTTTAAAAAGAAGTGGTCGCTTCAAAGAAAAAGCACCTTCAAATCCTAGATGCGGCAACAGTAGAGCAATATGGTCTAATAAAGTTCAAGCTGGCCCCCTGTCCACTGAAATTCCAGGGCGCCAGCCTTATCCATCTACTGTTTATATTTATAGTTGTCGGTGTTGAATTTGTCGATATTTGATTGATCCCAAACGGCGATTTCAGAATTGATCACTTTAGGAACCATCTTGCCATCGATGCAATATTCTTTGATGGTTTTAATCAGATTATAGCCCATTTCTTTTGGAGCGGTGTCCACAGTGCTGCTCATCTCGCCTCGTTTGATGGCTGCATAGGCATCCGGCGTATTATCGTAACCCATGACGGTTATCTTGTCAGAGAGACCACGAGATTTGATGGCGGCCAAGGCGCCTAAAGCCATTTCGTCGTAAATACCCCAGACCACATCGATATCCTTTGGATGTGCTGTCAAGATATTTTCCATGACAGACTGGCCTTTGTCCCGGACCCAACCGGCTGGCTGGGAAGCAATAATTTTGATGTTTTTGTTGCCTTCAATGCCTTTTTTGAATCCGGCAAGACGCTCGGAATTATGAACGCCAGGCAGCCCTTCAAGAATAACCAGATTGGTTGGTTTATCGCCGAAGTTCTTTACCAGCCAGAGACCCATGAGACGGCCAGCTTCATTTTGGTCATAGCCAACATTGGACACGTAATAGGGATTGACCGACATGGGTACAGGCGTATTAAACACGAAGACCGGGATGCCTTTCTCTGCAGCCCTTTTGTATATGGGCGTCATGGCTTGATCATTGGCCGAGCAAATAGCGATGGCATCATATCCTTGCTGAACCCAAGTTTCAACAATGTTCATCTGTTCAGCTGTCCCTGATTGGCTGGAAGGTGCCTGGATAACCAGATCGATTACGTCCTTGCCTCCTAATTCGTTAACGGCGGTTTTTGCCCCGGCGATAACAACGTCATAGTGGGTGTTCATCGCTGTGGGCGTGAAGCCAATCTTTATAGGGGTTTTCTTTTTGGCGGGTTGGGGTTCTTTCCCTGTCCTTTTGACGTTGACTTCCGGTCCATTAGACACTATTTGACCGCTATCTGAGATCCAGGCCGGGGCCAGATTTTGCAAGGCATCATCCCCAGCCCAAGTCAGAGTCAGAGTACTCCCAAACGCCAGCGCACAGGCTACCATACAAACAACCATCAAGCTTTTCCATTTCAACTGTACTGCCATTTTCACCCTCCTTGTTTGTTGATTAATTGATGACCAGTTTGGTAAAATTAACACGTTATGGTTATCAGCCAACGGAGTTCACTTAAGCAAAAATCCAGGACACAATCGGAAAACAATATGCGGACTTCGACCTTCCAGTTTAGTGAAATTCGCCACCTGTTATGTGAATTCACACAGGCACGTCCCAAAAGCGGAGCGCCAGCGTAATTGGATGACTCAAAAATATTCTTATCGAATAATAGGATTAATAGGTTTCATTTACAGAATTTGAACGTTAAAATATTGACTTATGAATCGAATTTTGTCAATAAAATTCTTCAAGGTAAAATGTTTTCTACAATATCTATGGTAATATTAGATACTTGTAATGTAAATAGGTTGCGTTATGTATTTTATGTTCTTTGGAAATGGAATAGCTTACATGAGAATTAATACATTTAAAATAGAAATATCCCGTATTGAATATTAAATTAGACAGTCCCGTAAAAAGTCCCCAAACCAGTCACCCCCGCGAAGGCGGGGGGGCGGAAACATCTGATACTCCTGGATTCCCGCGTTCGCGGGAATGACGAAAAGAGGCGGATTTTGACTTTTTACGAATTCATTAAATTAGATTTAACGATAAAAAGCGTATCTCATTAGCTTTACAATATGCCATGTCACCTAAAAGTTGCAATTAGCGCTTAGCCGTTAGCTATTAGGAATACAATTTCAACCAGTTACTGTGAAATAGGTCAGCATCAAAAAGTGATGCCTCGAATATAAACAGAGGCAATGCAAATACTTGAGACCTTTAAGCTAATAGCTAACAGCTAATTGCAGCTTTTAGGTATTAATGGATCATTTCATGCTTTCCGATGTTTCCTTGTCACATGAGCTGTTGAGTGACGATATCTCCCCGTACCAGTCCCGCGACGTATTTCTTCACATCGTCAAGACCATTTATTTTTCACCTGAATTTTTCAAAATACTTCGGATGGACGCAAATATAGCTTCTACGGACTCACTGAAAAATCGCTTTAGATTTGGGATCTCAATAAACTGGAAATTATATTATACAAATGGGCGATATCCCAATGAAAATTGCGTGGAATTTTCCGAAGGTATTGACAACCGTTTCTGAGTTTAGTATAGAGGTATAGATTGAATGTCTATTGTGGTTCTGCTAGAGGTTCTTTCATACAAGCGGCGCCGCCGGCTGAAAAAAACCAGTCGGATCAGGAAAGAAACTTACGCATTCCATAGCTAGTTTGTGTGAGCAGCCTTGCCCACAGTCCGTTTGGTGGGTTTTAGCCGCGATTTTCCGGGTCTATCGAACTACCGACTCCTGGTTCATACAGATCCGTTCGTGGCAGGATGCCACTCACACAGGGGTGGAAATTAGCAATCCAAACCTGTCGAAGATCCCGTCTGAAGCGAAGCGAAAGCGGGGAACCATTGAACCATTGAACCCTGAACCAAAACGAAGTTCACACGAGCTAACGGACCCCCTGCGACCCAATTCCATCCCAACTTAATTGAGGAATTTGAACCTATGCCCCCCAAAAAAGTATTGCTTCCCCAGCCCATTGAATCTGAAGCCCTGCTCATGTTAGAAGGAGCTGGGATCGAGATTGTTTCTTCCCCCGACCCTTCGCCCGAAACGGTGAGGCCTCTCCTGGCCGGTGTTCAAGGCATTATTCTGAGAACGGGGATAAAGATTACCCGGGAATTGCTCTCCCATGCCGACGAACTCCAGATCGTCTCACGAACGGGTGGCGGATTAGACAATGTGGATGTGGACGCAGCTACGGAACGTGGAGTGGTTGTCACTTCCAATCTCGGGGTAAATACGAGCAGTGTGGTGGAGCATGTGCTCGCTTTCATGTTCGCCCTGTCCAAGCAGCTTCCCCTGATGAACCGGGAAGTTCGAGACGGCAACTTTTCCATCCGCTACCAGAATCTGCCCTGTGACGTGAAGGGAAAGACTTTGGGGGTTATCGGTTTCGGGCGTATCGGTTCCGAACTGGGGCGACTTTGCCACCAGACCTTCGGGATGAAAGTCCTTGCCTTTGATCCCTTTCTTCCCCAGGAAATCAAGGATACTTATGGCGACTGGGTCCAGTTCCCCGATATCCAGGAACTTTTCTCCCATTCAGACGTCATTTCGATCCATGTGCCTTTGACCGAGCAGACCCGCAATATGGTGGGAGAACGTGAATTGTCGTGGATGAAGTCCGGGGCTATCATCGTTAACACATCTCGAGGTTCTTTGATTGATGAAGAGGCCTTGTTCCATGCCTTGCGGGATAAAAAAATAACCGGGGCAGGACTGGATGTCTTCAGCCAGGAACCGGTTCCTGTTGACAGCCCGCTTCTGAGTCTTGACAACATCCTGTTAACCCCCCACTCAGCGGCGCTTACCAACGAATGTGTGATTCGCATGGCCACTGAAGCGGCGCAATGCGTAATGGATCTTTTTTCGGGGATGGAACCGAAAAACATGGCAAATCGAAAGGTCCTGGAGTTAGACCAGTGGAAACAAGTCTCACAAAGACCGTAGGATGATGCCTATGAACAAGAATGACTCCAATCCGGCTTTTTCAAACCTGGCCCACCTCATTGAGAGAGAGAGCCCGGTTCCTCTCTACTACCAGATCAGCGAAGCCATTTCAGAAATTATCAGGAAGTCACGCCTGGAGGCCGCCACAAAAATCCCTCCGGAAGATCAACTGGCCCAGGAGTTTGGGGTCAGCAAGATGACTATGCGGCAGGCCCTGGGGAAACTGGTGAGCGATGGCGTCCTGGTAAGACGAAAAGGCTCAGGTACTTTTATTTCCGAAAAGAAGATTGAAAGAGAAGCTACACGACTGATCAGCTTTTACGAAGATACAAAGAAGAAGGGGTTGAAACCGAGCTCCCGTGTGATTGAAAAAAAGGTCATTAAAGCCGAAACCAAGCTTATGGAGAAACTTCGGCTGGATGAAGGGGATCCGGTCATTAAGATCATCCGGGTCAGGCTGGCCAATGAAATCCCTATGGCAGTGAACTATGGATATATCCCCGAGAAGTACTGTCCCGGTTTGCTGGAAGAGGACCTGAGCCAAGTTTCTCTTTCCGCAACCGTAGAGGAAAAATACCAATTACGCACGGAGTATGCAGTCCAAAGCCTGCAGGCCGTTAAGGCTACCGCCTACGAAGCATCTTTGCTCCACATTATAGAAGGCGATCCCATTCTTTCCATGGCACGCACCATGTTCGACTCGAGTCAGCGGCCTCTGGGCCATTATGTGAATTTTTTCAGGGGAGATAAGTACGCCTTTACTTCTGTATTATACCGATGACTTGAGGAAATTAGAGAATCAACCGGAAATTGATCGGTATGGCAAAAGATACGGGGGAGAAAATTTCGGCGAAAATGGGATCAAGGTTTTCGTCACCTGGGCTGCCCCTCACAGAGCTTTTAGTTGCCCTTGATCTCAAATAAATTTCCATCATAATCCTTGACGAATACCAGGGAAGACTCACCCTTGGGAATCTCAAGGATTTCCACACCCATTATAACGCATTTTTCCAGATATTTATTCAAATCTTCAACCTCAAGACAAACATGTTCAATTTTCTTGAGGTCCGGACTCTTTTGCGTACTGATAAAGATCTCAAAATGAATATTATCATCAGCGTAATTGATAATTTTCAATTCGGAATCTAAACCGAAGATCTGTTTTGATAACGCTGACGGGATTGATTTCGACCCTATCTTTTTCAACCCCAGGAGGTTTCCATAAAATTTGTCACAGTTCTGTTCAGAACTGCAAACAAGCGCCACATGTCGCAAAATCATTTTATCACCCCTTATGACGGTCTCAAATAATAGCAGGGATAAGAGACTCGGAAAAACTCAGGAATTTCCTTGCACAATTATTAAAGATCATAAATGGTCATCGGGGAAAGGCTGCCGGAATTCCTCCATCCACGGGAAGTGTTGCCCCGGTAATTGGGGCCTGATCACTGGCAAAGAAAACAACGGCATTACCGACGTGTTCTGATAAAACACCCGTTTTCAGTAAGTTTCTGTTGCGATAATAATCTTTCAATCCTTCGTAGCCGAGACCCCGGGCTTTCATTCTGTCAGGCCCAACAAGATCCCACAGTTTGGAAGATATTTCTTCATCCCCGAAGACAGCATCAGGATTGATCATATTCACCCTGACCCCCAGTTCTGCCATTTCTAAGGCAGCGATCTTGGAAATCTGGTGGGCGCCTGCCTTTGAAGCACTATAGGCCCCAAAGGCCGCGCCCGGATCAAAGACATTTTTTGAACTGATAGCCACAACATTACCCCCCGTTCCCTGCCTCTTGAAAACTGGGATAGAGGCCTTGATCACATTGAAAGTACCTATAAGGTTGACTGCAATGGCCTGTTCAAATTTTTGCTGTTCCAGTGCCTCAATCTTAGCCACATAGGCTATCCCCGCATTCGGAACAACGATATCGATTCCACCAAGCCTAACGCTGATTTCATCAAATGCCCCCGCTATCGATTGATAGTCTGTAACATCGGAAATGATGGTCTCCACCTTGGCCTCTCCGTATCTATTTGCCAGAATAGAACGAACCTTTTCAAGACGCGATTGGTCAATATCAGATAGTACGACCACGGCACCGGCCGCAATCAGACGATCCGCGATGCCAAACCCTATTGCGCCTGCGCCACCCGTTATAAAGGCGATCTGCCCCTGGAGCATAGACAGAGAGGTTTTGCCCAGCTTTTTTTGCTGGAGACTCCAGTATTCCATATCAAAAACATGGGAATCCAGGAGAGGGACGTATTCACCCATCGCATCAGCATGGAGTTTGGCACGAATGGCGTGCTCGGCAATATCAGCGGCAATGCGGGCATCCTTTTGCGTAAACCCGAGTGCGAGCAACCCCAGGCCTGCAACAAGAAAGATCCGAGGATAAGGATCAAGTTCTTCCCGATCAACGCCCTTCTTTCTTACCTGGCAATGAAAATAGTCGTGATACGCCTGTTTGAAGACTTCTATCTCCCGGGTTATTATCTCTTTGAGATCATCGTCCTTTTCAGGTATGTGGTCAATATGTACCATCCTGTTTTTCGTGCGAATTACATGGTCTGGGGTAAGGACACCGGAACCGCACAATCCCCGAGCCTCTTCAGAAAGGGATGTCTTCACCAAATCGGATGTATTCCGGCTCGCAACATAAAATCGGCGTAAACTTCCATCATTGGCCCGATGGGCACATGCACCGCGCACTGATTGTGCAACCCTGGCGACCGATACAGAAATCTCCCCGCAGGGCGCAATATCAACACGAGGGGTCATTAAAATTTTGCCCCTAATCCCTTCCTGAACAAATGCCTCTGCCCTATTCACATATTTGATCATCCGCGCGTAGGAAGTTTCCGCATCCTCGCCAAAGGAAAAAATTCCATGATTTAGGATGACAAGGGCCTCTATTCTTGTATCTTTTTCATATTGGGAAACCACCGCTTTTGCCAGAGGGAGACCGGACATGGTATAAGGCAGGACAGCAACCTTCGACCCGAGTGCCTTTTTGATTATATCTTCTCCGTGCCTCTGATTGGTCAGAACAAGCACCTTATCGGCGTGTGTATGGTCAACATACTTATGCGGCAGAAAGGCGTGGAGAAGTGATTCCACAGAGGGATTCACCCCGGACAATCCAAGCCGATGAATCTGCATCTGGGTTTCCATCTCTTTGTCAGAGAGGGTCTCAACCTTCCGGAGTTTTCGGAGAAAAGTCAGATCCACTGCTGCAAATCCTTCCGGTTCAATGGATGCCAGGTCGACACCGCTCCCCTTAATATAAAGGACTTCCTCTTCTTCACCGACGATATTTTTGGTCTTCAATTTTACTGAGGTATTTCCCCCACCGTGAAGCACCAAATCAGGCTCGCTGCCAAACAGACGCGAAGTGTAAACCCGAAGTGCAAATTCATAGGGAATATCGGGATAGCGTTCGACAAAATCTTTGGCAGCATTTTCGTTAAAGACATTTTCCAACGGCCTCTCTCCTCTCTTCTTAGACCTGAACAATCCCTCCACTGAGAATCAGGCAATTGTTCAGTCTGCTCAAACCCTACAGTTCATTTCTATCGTCATTGATCTTTGGTTTGTTGTTTCCCAATTTTTCATGCACGATCTTGATTTTTCAAGGTATTATAAAGATCAAAAGCCTTTTCCGGCGATTCATTCTTGTGTACAACGGCCCTAACGGCCTGGATCATATTAACGGGGGACTCGGACTGAAAGATATTCCGGCCCATATCAACTCCACTTGCACCCTGTTGTATTGCGTTATAGGCCATTTTCAAGGCATCCAGTTCAGGGATCTTCTTTCCCCCAGCCATGACAATCGGGACAGGACAGGAAGAAGTAACGGTCTCAAAGCCTTCCTCAATATAGTATGTCTTAATGTACTGCGCCCCAAGTTCAGCGCATATTCTTGTGGCAAGCCTGAAATATCGGGCATCGCGCGCCATATCCGTACCCACTGCGGTCACTGCCAGCGTTGGAATGCCATAGCGCGTTCCCAAATCTACCATGTGAGTCATGTTCATAATCGATTGCTTTTCATACTCGCCGCCGATAAAAACCTGGACCGCCATAGCACATACATTGAGGCGTATAGACTCCTCAATATCCACAGCGATCTCTTCATTTGAAAGCTCTTTGAGTATGCTGGTACCCCCTGAAACCCGCAGCACAATAGATTGTGTTGATGATGGGGGGACAATACTCCTGAGGATACCCCTTGTCAGCATGAGTGTGTCCGCGTACGGAACAAGCGGGAGAATATTGATATCAATCCGCTCCAAGCCGGTTGTTGGCCCCTGAAAATAGCCATGATCTATGGCTAGCATGACTGTGCGGCCGCTTTCAGGGTTGAAGATGCGGGCAAGTCTATTCTTCATCCCCCAATCGAGAGAATTTGAACCCTTAAGAAAGAAACCTTCAGTCTTCTGAGGGTGATCTGTATAATACTTTTTCCCCTCTTTCAGTTCGTCCATATCTGGCATTTATTTATCTCCTTTCGTTCATCAAAAACAAATCCGGTTTAGGTTGTGACATATTTCACTGCTCAGTTTACACTTTCTCAGAAAAGCCAATAAAAGACTTCCGCCATAACCTTCCGGGCTCGCATTTTGAAGTTAATCGGTGGGATTTTATCTCAAGAAAGTACAAACTACCTTTTGGCTTACCGAATAATTCTATTTATCCCATCCATAGAACCGTCTGATAAAGGAGAGCTCCAAGACTCCAAAATCAATAATCAGTTTGTCCCGAAATTTCACGACCCCACAATTTATACATACCCGGTTGCCATTGCCAGGTCTTCAAAGCTTTTCTTCAAGGAAGGATACAGATCGAGATATACCTTATACAATTTCATATAGTAATCGTGCAATTTCCTGTTGGGCTCAACATAATCAGTAAAGGCGACCCATTCTTTCGCCACATTATAATCTTTAAAAACGCCAACCCCAACACCTGCATTTATAGCATTGCCAAGGGGCGCCCCAGGACATTCCGACATGTAGGCGCCTTTCACATTCAAGATGTCGCAAACAATTTGACGCCATAGACGGCTATGCGCTCCACCCTCACCCATTGTGAGGATCGGTTTAATATGGAGCCCGCTTGCCCTAATCAGCTCAAGATTCTGAAGCATGCCATATCCAGCACCCTCCATCAGTGCCCTGAGAATGTGGCCGCGCGTGTGAGATAAGGAAAGCCCAAACATGACTCCTCTTGCCAATGGGTCCCAAATCGGAGTCCGTTCTCCCATGAAATATGGCAGCACGATGAGGCCGTCAGAGCCAGGTGGCGCTTTTTCCGCTTCAAGATTCAACAGGTCATATTCATTAATATTGAGCTTTGATGCTACGTCCATTTCGATTCGGCCGAAATTGTCTCGAAAATATCGGATAAGCGCACCGCATGAAACCAACGCCATTAATGTCGTATAAACTTCTTCACAATTTGAAGTATGAATGATCGTAATCATATTCCTGGTAAATTCGGGTTTTTTGTGACAGACACCCAGAACCCCGGCTGTCCCCATTACTACGGAGTTGTCTCCATCTTCAACCATACCCATAGCGAGCCATGCCGCGTTACAATCTACAGTACCGGCCACTACCGGGGTTCCCGCGGCCAAGCCGGTCTGTTCACTGGCTTCACGGGTTACTTCACCAATTACTTCTTGACAGGGATAGATTTCAGGGAGTTTTTCAATATCTATTCCAATTTCCTCCGCCATTTTTTCGTTCCACTGCTTCTTTCGAATATCAAAGCATATCCCCATTAGGCTTGCATTAGAATAATCAATAACTGCCTTGCCTGTCAGCTTCATGCGGGGATAGCAGGCTGCTGTCTGGATTTTGTATGCATTTTTATATAATTCTGGGCGATTATCTCTTTCCCACATCAATTTCGCTACAGCATAATATGGATCCGTTGGATTTCCAGACAATTCAAAAATCCTGTCCTCCCCGATGTTTTCCTTTAGCCATTTACATTGCGCCGTAGCCCTTCGGTCCATCCATATGTGAGCCTTTTGAAGAGGTTTGAGATTTTTGTCAACCAATATACACGCTGGTGACAGCGCACTGATACTAACGCCACGAATATCTTTATTGCTGATTCGTGCCTGAATAATGGATTGTCGAATCGTTTCTGAAACTGCAGACCAATAGAGGTCAGGGTCGTGTTCGGCCCAGCCGGGTCGTGGAGTCTCCAGGGGATATTCAATGAAATGACTGCCTAATAGATGCCCCTCATCATCAATGACTGCCGCTTTCGTTCCACCAGTTCCAACATCACACCCAACAAGATAATTGGACATAAAAGCCCCCTCAATTATCAAAACAGGATTGGTATACGCTTGCCCACTTTATATCGAACCAAGCCCTCTGAAGCAACACACTAAGGCAAATGACAAACTCAGAAGTTACTTGCCGGCACTTAGCCCTAAGAAAAATAGTCTGCAGCTCAGCAGAAGCCCATTAAAATTCCCAAAACCGTGCCGCAACAAGATCAAAGGGTGATTTATATAGACGGACACCTTTGCTTTTCAGCCGTTAATAGGAACAAAAATGATAATCAGTCCTATTCCTTAACAGCACCGAAACTCAATCCGCGAACCAAGTATTTTTGGACGAAAAAGCTAAATGCCAAAACAGGGAAAATAAGAGCACTCCCTGCAGCGCTGACCTGCTCCCAAGTAACTTCACGCCAGGTTATAAACTCGCAGATGACAACTGGCATCGTCTTCGCTTCAGTCTGCGTCAAGAGGAATGCAAACAAGAATTCGCTCCATGAAAAGATTATGCAGAATATGGCTACGGCTACCAGGCTGGGTTTAAGGAGAGGCAGGAGGATCTTGCGAAAGGCTTGCATCCGGGTCAATCCGTCAACCATAGCCGCCTCCTCTAATTCCTCTGGTATGGCCATTATAAATTCCCGCATCATCCAGACAACGAAGGCTAAGTTAAATACTGTATAAGCGCATATTAGTCCAAACCGTGTGTCAAGCAGATTAAATTTTGACATCCAGAGAAAGATTGGTATGGCTGCGGCAATCGGCGGAAACATCCTCATAGAAAGGATAAAAAAGGAGATATCCTTGGATCCCTTGATTTTAAACCGGGCTAAAGCGTAGGCAGCCAAGGTACCGAAAACAAGGGAAACAACCGTGCTGCCAAAGGAAACTATTATGCTGTTAAAAAAATAATGAAATAGCGGTTTCTTGGTAAAGGCATCTATCCATGCCTGTACAGTCGGTACGAAAAAAAATTTCGGAGGCATGACATAAATATCAAGTCTAGACTTCAAGGAAGTCATAAACAAATAAACAACCGGGAAGAAAAAGAATATAACCGTAACAACAATGACCGAATAAAATACTACCCAATAAAGTGTACTGCGTTCACTCTCCATCTAACAGTTTCTCCCTTTATCCTTCAGTGACGGATTCCTGCTTCTCAAAAACCCTCAGGTAAATTCTACTGATAATGATTATAACAATTAGCATCACAATGGCCAGGGCTGCGCCTTTACCCATATTGAAGTATCGAAAGGTCTGTCTGTAAATCTCAAGGCTGATCAATTCAGTAGCATCCCCAGGCCCACCTTGGGTCATAATAAAGATCTCATCAAATAGTTTGAAGACATCCATAGTGCGTAGCAATAAGGCAATCAACAGAACGGATTTCATCATCGGGAAGGTAACCCATTTAAAGGTTTGCCAGGTGCTAGCCCCGTCGATTTTCGCTGCTTCAAATGGTGATTTTGGCAAAGCAGCAAGCCTGGCCAGTGAGAGAAGAAAGACAAATGGAGTCCAGTGCCACACATCAACGAAAATAATGGCTGGTAAGGCTGTAAGCGGATTAGATAAGAGTGTATATTCAGTGACACCAATTAGCTGCAATATCCATGAGACAAGACCGAATTCGCCATTGAACATATAACGCCAAATCAGACCGACTACAATAGGTGTTGTGATCATGGGTATAAGAATTAGAGGAAAAAAAATGGATTTCCCCTTGAACTCGCGGTTAAATAACAGGGCGAGAGCGAATCCCAGACACATCTCCAAGCCAACGGCCACAGCAGCAAAAATGACCGTCTTTAGAAATGCCGCCCAAAACAAGGATGACGTAAAAAGGGACGTGTAGTTCTTGAACCAGATAAACCGCATACCCAATTCAGGACGAGTCAAAGTCCAGGAATGCATGCTCAAGAACAAATTGTAAAAGAGCGGAAAAACACCTATCAAAAGAATAATTATGAGCGCCGGTGACAATAACGCCCAAGGCAAATATTTGTCTTCAGTTACAGCATTCATTCTTACAACCTATGCCCTCTCCCCACTCATGAATAAAAGTGCGTGTAAGGGGAGATGTGGGTACGCTACCCACATCTCCCAAGGTCCTACCCAGTATCTATTCATACGTGCCGGTCAACAGGTCTGAATAATCCTTATTCTCAAAGTAATACCCTTTGTCATCAAGCATTTGCTCCACGGCTTTTGCCGCCTTAGAAACAGCTTTTTTAGGCGTAAGCTGTCCAATCATACACTTCTGAAAATAGACAGCGCTAACATCATCGACCTGTGACCATTCAACAATTTTGGGCACCAGTCGTACTGCATTATCTTTTCCGCCCTGTTCAAGAAGGGGAAAGTAGGCAAATAGATTCTTGACAGCAGGGTTATTCATTACTGAATACCTTGCAGGGTGTCCGCACTTGTAATCGGCCTCTATTTTAAGCAGCGTGGATTTGCTGGTCAGCCACTGGATGAAAAGATAAGCAGCCTCTTTGTTTTTAGCTGTTTTGGGAATACACAGACCGGTCGAGGCCTCCCGAACATAATGGACAGCTTTGGGGTTGTCTTTGGGGAACATTGCGTAGCCGACCTTGCCTACAACTTTACTTTTGGCCACGTCCTCCAAATCAGCGCCCATCATAGACCAGTTCCACATCATAGCCGCCTTTCCTTGAGCGAAGAAGGCTGCTGCTTCACCAAGCTCAAAGTCGGTGGCTCCGCGTGGTACCAATCCTTCGGCATAGAGTTTCTGGTAGATGGTCAAAACGTCAATCATCTTTTGATTGTTGAATGCTGGTTTGAGTTTTTTGTCAAAAATTTGACCGCCTTTACCCCAGTATGGAGTGCAAATCTCATCAACAACTCCTGTCCGTTGTCCATGTTGAACTGTCCCGTAGACGACAGTCTTACTACCTTCCTTTTCAGTCAGCTTTTTAGCGTACTCGTAGTATTCCTGGTAAGTCTTCGGAGGTGTGGTCAAACCGTGTTTTTCAAATAGATCTTTCCGATAAATCAGGACTGGAAAGAAATAGCCCTCGGGAAAAGAGTATGTTTTTCCTTTCCACTGATATCCCGCCAATACCTCTTTAACAAAATCGCCAATATCCAGGCCTGGATCACCCAGCTTAGGGTCTTTCATGTAGTCATCGAGTGGTCTTAGGTAGGCGACGTACTGGGGAAACCACAGATTATCGATATTCAGCAGGTCATAAGCTTTGCTTCCCGTGGCAAGAGCAATCATGTGTTTTTCAAGAGTTTCAGAGTAAGGAATGGCTTCAAATTTCAGTTTTATTCCTGTAATCTTTGTAAATTCCTTGCCAATTTGGGGAATAACCTCATTAACCTTATACCCAGCCATTAGCGACATGGATAGAGTTTGTCCCCTGTACGGTTTTGATGCTTCAGCAAGATCAAACGCCATTGCGCTTGAGCAGAAGCTTAAAATGAGGCAGAAAATAAATCCAATCAACGTCATCGCTTTCAACTTTTTCATAGTAAAGCCTCCTCCAAAATAAAGATTATTGATTCAGGACAAAAGCGTTTTTTTTGCATCACCTCCTCATATCCTCAATTTTCGACCCATTAGACCTGCGGACCTTATTTTATCCTGCTTCCTGTTTCAGCATCGAAAATGAGTGCCTTCTCCCAGGCAAATTTCAACCAGGCTTTCTCACCGATAGCAAGCTTTTGATCCGGGTCGGTTACGACTTTCAATTTTTCTGCTCCAAAAATAAAATCAATGATCTGTATTTCTCCAAGCGGTTCACTCACATAGACTTCAACCGGGAAACACCTTCCTTCAGTTTTTTCCTTAAGAACCTCAAAATGCGAGGGCCTGATGCCCAGACGGATTGAACCCGATGATATATCTCTTTTCAAGATGGATGATTTGTCATCTGGGATTTCAAAAGAAAACCCATCGCCTCTGATGTACGATTTCCCACTTTCTTGAACCAGGCTGCCATCCATGAAATTCATGGGTGGATCGCCGACAAAACCGGCAACAAATTCATTCGCCGGTTCGTTAAAGACTTCGTCAGTAGTGCCAAATTGCTGGAGTACGCCGGAACGCATGACAGCAATCTTATCGGCCATGGACATTGCTTCCAATTGATCATGAGTCACATATATCATCGTCGTACCCAGGTCCTTTTGAAGCCGCTTGATCTCACCACGCATATGGGCCCTTAATTTTGCATCAAGATGTGAAATTGGCTCATCCATTAAAAAAACAGCAGGGTCTCTAACAATCGCCCTTCCCATAGCCACCCGCTGTTTTTGCCCACCGCTTAGCTGGGTTATGTTTCGGTTAAGCAACTCTTCAATCTCTAATATCACAGCTGCTTTCATTACCTTTTCTTTTATTACTTCTTTAGATTCCTCCCTGACTTTAAGTGGAAATCCAATATTCTCAAAGACGGTCATTTGGGGATAAAGGGCATAATTCTCAAAAACCATGGCAATATCTCGATCCCGAGGAGATAAATTTGTTACATCCTTTCCCCCTATATGAATCGTGCCGGAGGTCGGACGTTCAAGCCCGGCAACCATTCTCAAGGAAGTGGTCTTGCCACAGCCCGAAGGCCCCAGGAAGCACACCATTTCCTTATCCTTGATGTCTAGATTAAGGTCAATAGTAGCTATAACCTTCCCGAAATTCTTGCAAAGGTCTTTAATTTGTATCTCCGCCACGGAATCCCTCCTGAATAGTATGAGTCGATTTTAGATAATCAATGTCAGTTATTAGGGCTTTCGAATCCTTGCATAGCTTTACCCGCATAATCAAGGAAATTTGAAGTATATGAGATATTTTTTGGGCGCTGTTTTCGTATTTTTGTCCAGACTCAGCATCGAAATTTTACAAGGCTGAATGAGTGAGCATATGTTCATCGCATGAGCAAAAGATCACTTTAGATCTTCATCCCATACAGGCACAGGCAAAAATTGTCAAGATTTTTTTTTACAGGATAGATTATAATCTACTAAATCGCTAATGCATCTAGACCTGACTTGACAAAATAGTTAGCGCCCCTGTATGGTAATTGTGATAAAGATTTCAATACTTGAGTGTTTGTATTGGTTGAACTCCGAGTTTTTCAAGAAATGATTTTCTTATTTGGGATTATTGCAACGGATCAAGCATCGGTATGAAAGAGAGATATGGCCTAATTTGTGAATTCACAGCAATTCTGATGTCACCAGTTGGATCATTAGAGCAGCGCTTTCTTCACCGCAGATATAAAGGACGGGCCACATGGGCAAGTTTGAAGAACGAGACTTCACACCTTGAGTTGAAGTTGAAGGCCTTAAAGACCACTCTCTTTGCCCATCGTTAAACCTGGCACTCATAAATCGCGCATACAGTCCATTGTCAGCGCCTTTTTCTGTAAGAGCCCTAAATGTGCGCAACACGGAATTCGGGATTTTAGATGGCAACAACTCATGATGTTTATAGTGATCAAGCAGAACTTATGACCCGGGTGGCGTCTCTTTATTACTTAGAAGAACTCACTCAAGAAAAGATCGCCAGAAGCCTTAGCCTTTCTCGCGCAAAAGTAGGACGTCTGCTTAAAAAGGCTCGCGAAGAAGGAATTGTGGAAATAAATGTTCGCCAGCACCCCAGCCTGAATATTCAGTTAGAGAATGCACTGGTTGATCGATTCGGTCTACAGCAGGCCCTGATCGCCATCGATCACCAAGACCCAGACATCCAGCGGGCATCCGTAGCCCGACTGGTTGCCGGTTATCTATCGCATAATTTAAATGACCATATGATAGTGGCAGTGGGTATGGGGCGTAATACGGGCGCCATTTCCGACCATGTCTTTAATCCGTTATCTCACTCCTGTGTCTTTGTCAGCGCAATAGGAGGGTTATCCGGAGCTGGGGAGTTGATTAATCCTGATCATATCTGCCGGCGGCTTGCTGAACGTTTTGGCGGCCAAAATGAGATCTTATACGTGCCGGCATACGTGAAGGACTCGATCACCCGGGATTCATTTCTCAAACACGAAACCATCTGCCATACATTGGACCGGGCACGTCGCGCCGACCTGGCTATTGTTGGAATCGGCGATGTCACTGATAATAGCAATGCAGTTAGGATGGGCTGGCTTTCTGCCCAGGAGATGGCTCAATTGCGCGAATTAGGAGCGATAGGCGATATACTGGGCCATTTTTTTGATATAAATGGAGCACCCGCCAAGAGCGACATACAGGGCCGGGTAGTTGGCCTCAGTGAGGAGAACCTTCGCCGGATTCCCACAGTGGTCGCCATGGCAAGCGAGATTAATAAAAATCTTTCAATTTTGGGAGCTTTGCGCACGGGTATCATCGATATCCTGGCGACCAGCGCTAACAACGCTCACACCGTACTCACTCTGGATTCCGAAACTCGGAACACTTCATAGGCACTGTAGTAAACGGGTATATTAGAAGTGAACACTAAACCGGATTTATTAATCAGGCCTTCTGCCCGTTGTTTAACTGCGTTCAGCGGTTGCGTGTCCATAGCCTGATCCTTTAGATAAGCATGCCTTGAATCGTGTTAGCAAAGGCCTGCAGGATAAGACAACAGGAGACTGCCCCGGCATCTAAAACACCCCGGGAACGTTCGCCCAGGCGACTGGATCGGCCCACCTTAGCAACCAGATCTTTGGTAGCATCGCGACCGGCCTCGGCGGCCACCGACATCTTGCTCAGGCAATCCGCGAAAGGCTCAGAAACTGTCAATGCGGCCTGGTATGCCTCTTGCGCCGGGATCAGGGTGTCGAGCAGGGTTTTATCGCCTGGTTGAGCCCCACTGATATCCAGGACCTTGTCCTTGGCTGCGAAGAGCATCTGCCCGAAAACTGCGGCGTCCAGTTCATCTTTTCCCTTACACGCTTTAGCCATGGCCTTAAAGAACATGCCATAGAGCGGACCCATCGAACCACCAATTTGGTTCATCAAAATCTGATACAGGGTTTTCAGACCCAGGGATAGATCAAAAGGTTTGTCCCCCAGTTGTTCCTGACACAGGGTAAATCCCTTGTTCATGTTGACACCATGATCTCCGTCACCGATCAAACCGTCGATGTCACTTAGATACTGCTTATTATCCTGAATTGACTTGATCAGGGCCGCCATAATGACGTGCCCCTGGTTGGTTGCCACTGATGCCATTTCCTACGACCTCCCGAACTGGGTTAAGCCCATACAATCACATTCATAGTCAATACATGCCTTGAGTTCGGCATCCAGTTTCATAATGGTCAGGGTTACACCCGCCATTTCCAGGGAGGTGAAGTAGTTTCCTACATAGGGCCGGTAGACGTTAATGCCTTGTTCTTTCAGGATTTTTTCAACGTCATTATAGAGAATGTAGAGTTCCATCAAGGGAGTCGATCCCAGGCCAGAAATCAGGACCACTACATCGTCTTTTGCTTGTAAAGGCAGATCGGGCAGGATGATGTCTGTCATACGTTGCGAGATCTGATGGGCGGTTCCCAGGTCACAGACTTCCAGGCCTGGCTCGCCGTGGTGACCAATACCCACTTCCATCTTGCCTTCTTCGATCTTGAAGTTGGGATGTCCCACTTCCGGAATCGAACATGGGCTTAAACCAATGCCCATGCTACGGGTATTATCAATGGCTTTTTGTGCAGCCGAAATTACCTCATCCAGGCTACCACCCATAGCCGCCTTGGCACCGCCCACCTTCCACATGAGAATTTCACCGGCCACGCCACGTCGTTTGTCTAACTTATCTTTGGGTGCGGAGGGCACATCGTCATTGGCCACAACGGTTTTGACCTCAATGTCATCATCATCCGCCATTTCAATAGCGATCTTCACATTCATATTGTCACCGGCATAATTACCGTATAGGCAGGCCACGCCTTTACCTGCATCTGCGACCTTAAAAGCATCGTAGAACATCTGAGCCGGTGGAGAAGAGAAAATCTCACCTGCAGCCACCGCATCTAACATATTCTTGCCCAAATAACCAATAAAGGCGGGCTTATGTCCGGAACCACCTCCTGTAACAACACCGACCTTGCCAGGAATGGGGGCTTCTTTGTATTTAAGGACGCGGGGATTATTGGTTTTGGCAACGAGCTCTGGATGGGCCTTGACAAATCCTTCCACCATTTCGTCTACTACTTCGTTGGCTTTATTAATAATTTTCTGCATAACACGCTCTCCTTGGCTATTTGAAGGACTTTTTTTCCAACTGCCTCATTTGCTTGACTTTTTCGGTTGAACCGCCGCCAGTAAATTCTGAAACAAGCCAGGCATCCACGATCATCTTAGCCAGTTCCGGGCCAACCACGCGTTCTCCCATGGTCAACACATTGGCATCATTACTTTTTTTCAATCGTTCTGCGGAAAAGCAGTCGTGACATAAACCGGCATACACACCTTGTACTTTGTTGGCAATCATGGCCATACCCAAGCCGGTTCCACAAATTAATATGCCACGATCATAGCTACCATCCTGGATGCTAAGGGCCAAGTTGTAGCCGATCTCTGGGTAAAAGGGGTCCGCTTTGGTGGCGGAATAGTCCAGATCCGTGATATCCACACCCCGACTCTTCAGATGGTCTACAATCACCGCCTTAAGATTAACCGCTGCATCGTCACAATCAATTGCAATCTTCATGGGACCACATGCTCCTTATAGCGAAACGATATTCGCTTCAATGAACTTCCAAGTTTTGAGGAAGTCAAGTTGAATATTCAGGTTCTTAAACTCATCACGATCAACCGTGTAAGGCTTGGCACAGACTTTATTTGGTCAAATGTGGGTCAGCCTTAAGGGCCCTGGTGTCAGGAGCCTGAAACCGGAACCCGAAACCTGCCGAGGTTGAAAAAAATGTAAAACACCCAATGATAGATCTAATTTTATCCATTCCAGAGAAGCCGGTCAATCTGCAATTGTATGGAAATGAATGCAAAAATGGATACAGAAGCAACCCACTCTATGAATAAACCATAAATCATACCAAAAATCAGAGAGAGTAGGGGCCGTTATCATTAAGTAATTAACTTAATCTATGAGGCTATAATTGTTTTCTTTTGCGATTCGCTCACCCCTTCGCACAGCATACCCCACCCCTTGACCAGTCATACCAAGAAGTCTCGCCAAATCTGCCAATAGATATCCGAGCTCCACAACCGCCCAGTAACAATACAACCCCCTCGCTTCGCCCTTGTTTTTTGACGGCTCTTTGACAATTCCATCCGGTTCTATACCAAAAAGCGCGCAAACTTTCTGCCCTATTGTATCAAGATTATATCCTTTGCTTTTCAGCTCATAGAAACGTTCAAATTTCTCTTCTGCCTCTGCCTACCTCCATCACAAAGGCGCTATTTCCCAATATTCGATGATCGCCCTTCATTCTATCCTGGCCGCTAAAACGAGATTTCTTTACAGCCCGCCATCCGCCGAGACTCCGTATCAATCCACCGCCTACAAGCCCCGGTCGCCTGCCCTGTTGAATCCCCGATTCAACATATTGAAGGTAGCGTTTTCGGGCTTCACGAAGCGATTTGCCAAAAAAAGACAATACATATCCCATATCCTGCCATGGCCGTTTCTTCTTGTCCATTAACACACTGTGACCACAGTAGGAATAACTGTTGAGTTCAAGTATGTCAGAGACGATTCTTGCCCTTAATGGGTTTAAATGGATATATCGTACCAGCTCTTTGAGATAGGCATCCTCCTGGCAAATAATGGATTTATAGCGATTTTGAAAAAGCTGACCATGTCGTTTGTGCCTGCGGCTGAAGCTTACCGCATACCCGGTAAGTAATCGCCGCATTAATGTTGATAGAGGTGTATCCCGGTTCGGAATAAAAAATGCGCATGATTGGATAGAAGTGCCCATGCATAGCAGATTATTCTTGTTTCGGGTAACAGGGTTTCCAGGCGGTCAAGGAAATTGCCCTTAAATATTTTTCGGCGTTCTATCCCACGGATATTAACGTGGTGCAGAATACCGGGGGCATCGAGTCGGGCTAATCTTGGCATGAAACTTCTATTATCAGTATATCAAAATCATGTCAAATTGTTTACTTAATGATGGGCGTCCCCCATTTCACATGACCCAAATCTATGCGCCTACTTGCGAAAGTTATTACGTCCACGTTCCTTGGCGGTTTTCATTAATGACAATTACTGTTTTATTTCTTGACAACGATAGGTATAGAGGTATAGATATTGTACCATGAATCTGCCTCAACTTTTTTCTATAGAACAACTGAAATTTTTGGTGAATGATTAAATCTCTTTTTTGGAAATATAAACCAAAAGGTTGCCCAATCTTTTTTTGGTTGTGAGCGGCCTTTATAAAGGAGGAGCCAATGGATTTAGGAATTAAAGGGAAGGTGGCGCTTGTCACCGGCGGAAACAAGGGAATTGGAAAATCAGCCGCTTTGGAGATGGCTGCGGAAGGCTGTAATCTGGTCATTACAGGCAGAAACGAGGCGGATCTGGCCTCAACGGAGAAGGAAATTCAGGCACTCGGAGTCAAAACCGTGAGCGTGCCTGCAGATCTCGAAACCGCGGAAGGGGCGGAAAAAGTGGTTTCGGCGGCCTTTGATGCTTTTGGGACGGTCGACATCCTTTTTAATAACGCGGGCTATTCGCACCCCTGCACCCCCATCAGCGCCACCGATGAGGAGTGGATGGGCCAGTTGAATATTCACCTCATGTCGTGTGTAAGAACCTGCCGTTTAATTATTCCGAAAATGATCGAACAGAAATGGGGCCGCATCATCAATATGAGTTCCATGTACGGGATTGCACCCGGGACGGGGGTCACCGATTATAATGCAGCCAAGGCTGCGGTTTTGAATTACACCCGGTCCATAGCCATGGAATATTCCAAAGACGGTATCTGTGCCACCGCCATATGTCCGGGATTGATCCATACGGAGATCTGGGATAGATTCGCCGATATGATTGGTGAGGAACTGGGCAAAACCAGACAGGAGATTTTGGATTCTGCGGCGGCCCAGGCCAGCGCCACCAAACGGTATGCCAGGCCGGAGGAAGTGGGAAAAGTAGTCGCCTTTCTGGCATCGGAGTGTGCCAGTTATATGACCGGGTGCTCTGTCCAGGTGGATGGCGGCGCACTGGCAGGGATAGAGATCAGTTTCTGATTCCTGGGGATGGCAGGGTGGACGGAAGATTGAAGAATCCTTTTTCAGAAAAGACCCGGAAGCCCCGCAAAATATAGTAAAAGGACCAAAAAACGTTTGAAAGCCGCTATTTCTGATGGGAAATAGCTCAAAAGCAACCCCAAATCTTAGCAACCCTAATGGTTAAGGAGGACGCATGAGAGCGAAGGTTTTTAGATCAAGTCTGGTTTTTGTGACAGCGATGGCGCTGGTAATCGGTTTTACTTTCAGCCCTGCCATGGCAGAGAAGAAGTTTGGTCTGGCCGATATCCCGGAAATTAAAAACAGAACCCCCATTCATGTGATTTTCCAGGCTGGCGGAGAATCCGACGTACTTATCCCCAAACTCAAGGAATTTGCAGCGAAGACCGGGCTTAAGGTTACCTTTGAAGACCATGTGTTCGCAGCCCTTTACTCGAAATCGGTCGTGGAACTTCAGGGAAGGACCGGGGCCTATGATGTGTTGTGTACCGAAACCTCCTGGACCAATGAGTGGGAAGACTACCTCTATCCGATCTATGAAATGGCAGAAAAATTTGATCCCGAGGGTGTGGCCGGCCTGAAAAAAGACCTGGAAGGCCATGACAAGGGCCTGTTGCGCATGTGTTCCACCTCAGCCGGGACCCTCATGGGCATCCCCTACTATAATTACACTATGCTTACCATCTACCGGCAGGATGCCCTGAATGACCCGACGGAAAAGGCCAATTTCAAAAAGAAATACGGCTATGATCTTGCTCCTATCGAGACCTGGGAACAACTCCGTGACCAGGCAGAGTTTTTTACGCGTAAAAAAGGCGAATTGCTCAAAGGGCAGCCTCTGAAGGATGACCTCTATGGGATTTCCCTCATGGCCGCTCGCATGCCCCATGTGCAGGACGAGGTGGGAACCATGCTGTGGAGCAAGCAGGGACGCTGGGCCTCTCCGGTACGGGATGCCAACGGCAAACTGAAGGCCTTTAAGATCACGGACAAGGACAAAGAACTTCTTACATGGTCCTTTCAACAGTACAGAGACCTGATGCCCTTTGCGCCTCCGGGAACGGAAAACGCCTTCTGGGACCAGGCGACCTCATTTTTTGTGGCAGGAAAAACCATGATGATCCCCATTATGTACGCTCCCCTGTGGCCCTGGGCCTCGTCTGTGGCCAAGCACGTTCCCGGCGCCAAGGCCGCCTGCAAGACGGTTCCAGGCGTCCGGCCCTATACCGGGGCGTTCCATTTCGCCCCCAGCCGGGACAGCAAGAATCCTGAGGCCGCCTACTGGTTTATTCGCTATATCACCTCTTACGATATCCAGAAGCAGATGGCGGAGAGCGGTTTTCCCAGCGTGCGGACCGATGTGCTTGAAAACCCCGAATACAAGGAAGCAAAATGGTACGAGAAGCTGGGGTGGGTTCCTCCGATTCTCACGACCTGGAAAGAGCAGTTGCCGGATATAAACAACTATCTCCATTTCAACAGCGCGGCATTCGGCAAACTCTATGAGATGATGACCATCATCGGCCACGAGAATGCCCTTGGCAAGAGAACGCCCGAAGAAAGCACCGAGAAGTGGGTCAAGCAATTTAATAAAATCCAAAAGAAGTTCGGCAAATTACCTGTTGAGAAGTAACCTTTTTTTCTACAACCCTAATGGTAAAGGAGGACGGCATGAAAGCGAAGGTTTTTAGATCAAGTCTGGTTTTTTTGATGGGGATGGCCCTGGTGGTCGGTTTTACTCTCACCCCCGCGATGGCGGAAAAGAAGTTTGGTCTTGATGACATTCCGGAAATCAAAAACAGAACGCCTATCCACGTGGCCCTTGAAGCAGGTGGTGGTTCGGACCTAATTTATCCCTATCTGGAAAAGTTCTCCAAAAAAACAGGTATCAAGGTAACCAAAGAATCCCATGTGTTTGCTTCTCTTTATTCCAAAGAGATCGTGGAACTCCAGGGGAAGACCGGCGCCTACGACCTGGTGGTGACCGAAGCAAGCTGGACCAACGAATGGGAAGACTACCTGTATCCCGTGTACGAAATGGCCAAAAAATTTGATCCCAACGGCGTTGCCGGTCTGAAAAAAGATCTGGAAGGCCATGATGGCGGCCTGTTGCGTATGTGCTCCACCTCCGATGGGACCCTCATGGGTATCCCTTATTATACCTATACCATGATGACCATCTATCGTCAGGACCTGATCGATGATCCCACGGAAAAGGCAAATTTCAAAAAGAAATATGGGTATGAGTTGGCCCCGGTGGATACATGGGAACAGGTGCGGGACCAGTCCGAGTTTTTTACACGAAAAAAGGGTGAATTGCTCAAAGGGCAGCCCCTGAAAGAAGACTTCTACGGTTGCAGCCTCATGGCCGCTCGTATGCCCCACGTCCAGGACGAAGTGGGATCCATGCTCTGGAGCAAGGGAGGACATTGGGCCTCTCCGGTGCGGGATGCGAATGGCAAACTGAAGGCTTTCAAAATAACGGACAAGGATAAGGAACTTCTCACCTGGTCCTTCCAGCAGTACAATAACCTGATGCCTTTTGCTCCTCCGGGAACAGAGAACGCCTTCTGGGACCAGGCGACAGCTTCCTTTGCCGCCGGAAAAACCGCGATGATCCCCGCCATGTACACGGCGCTTTGGAACTGGTCTACCTCGGTAGCCAAAGAAGTTCCGGGCGCTAAGGCTGCAGTCAAAACGACGCCTGGTGTCCGTCCTTACACGGGCGCCTTCCATTTTGCCCCCAGCCGGGAAAGTAAGAATCCCGAGGCTGCCTATTGGCTGTTGAGGTATATTACCTCTTACGGAGCACAGAAAGGAATGTTGGAAGACGGTGGGTGGGCCAGTGTGCGCACAGACGTCTTGGAAGACCCCAAGTACCAGTTACCGGAATGGTATAACAAGACTGGATGGATCCCGGTTGTTCTTACTACCTGGAAGGAACAATTGCCCGATGTGAACAGTTATCTCCATTTTAACAGCGCTGCTTTTGGAAAACTCTATGAGATGATGACCATCATCAGTCATGAAAACGCGATCGGCAAGAGATCGGCCAAAGAAACCACCAAGAAATGGGTCAAGACCTTTAATAAGGTCCAGAAGAAGTTTGGTAAATTGCCCGTAGAAAAATAACCATGTTCCATGGGGTCGTCCCGGGAAATTTCTTTTCGGGACGGTCCCCAAACCACCACTACGGCAACGATTTTTAAAAAAAGAAAAAGTGTTGTAGAACTGTTTTTGAGGGGGTATTCCACACATGTCGACTATGGTAGCAACAGCCTCTCCCACGGGGAAAAGGACATTCAGGCAGGCCTTGGCCAGCGAATCGGGGGTGAAGTGGCTCTATCTCATGCCTCTCCTGTTTTTTCTCGTTGCGTTTATGCTGTACCCAACATTTTATTGCCTTATTATGTCTTTCACCGATTATGTCCTGAAAGCCCCTCCTGAATTCGCCGGACTTGAAAACTACAGGGACCTTCTCCAGGACGAGGCTTTCTGGCAGGCCCTTTGGCGAACCGCTTATGTATTGGTGGTCTGTATAGCCGTTGAGTTGATTCTGGGAATGGCTTTTGCCCTTCTGCTGAACCGGGAATTTATGGGACAAAACATTGTGAGGGGCCTGTGCTTTCTGCCTCTCCTCATATCCCCCCTCGCCATGTCCTTGATGTGGAATTATATGCTTCATGTTCAATTCGGGGTCATTAATCAGTTTTTCGACTGGTTCGGCCTGGGAAGACATGAATGGTTTTCAAGTCAGAGCTACGCCCTCTATACCATCATGTTCATTTCCATCTGGCAGTGGACCCCGTTCTCCATATTCATTCTCCTTGCGGGCCTGAGAGGAATGCCCAAGGATCAATTTGAAGCAGCAAGCGTTGACGGAGCCGGCGCTTTCTTTATCTTTAGAAAATTGACCTTACCCATGTTAAAGCCCCTGATCATCATTATCATTCTGCTTCGCACCATGTGGCTGATCAGAATCTTTGACCCCCTTTACGGAACCACCAGAGGGGGCATGGAAACGGAAATCCTCGACTGGATGGTCTATCGGGTTTCCTTTGTCTTCTTCGACGTCGGAAGAGGATCGGCCATGGCCATGTTCTCTTTGTATATGACCATTATCGTGTGCGCCATCATGTATCGGCAGCTAATCAAGGCCATGGATGCAAACACTTAGCTCGTTTCATGACCTTGCAAAAAGGTCACTTCTGAATTGGAAACCCGCAGTGTCGCCAATAACATTAATGGAAGGACACTAGCGTAGGAAGATCTGTCTAAGGTGTTGTTCACCGGGCTTAACATAATGCACCGACTGGCCTGGGAAAACCATTGAATTCGCAGGAGGAAAAACCAAGGTGAAACGCGTACTTTTTTATCTCGTCATAGTCATCATGCTGATAGGGTTTGTTTTTCCCATTGCCTGGGTCTATGTCACGTCATTCAAGGCCCCCGCAGATATTTTCAGGCCCGATAAGCTCATTTTTGAGCCCACATTGTATAATTATAACTATATTACCAATGTGAGGCCTTCATTCAAAGAGTTGTGGAATTCCCTGATCGTCTGTATTTTCAGTACGGCCATCGTGATCTTCGTCTCTTTGCCGGCGGCCTACAGCTTTGCCCGGTTCAAGACCGGTAAGGGGCACCTCCTTTTCGTGACTATTTCCACAAGGATGTTCCCCGGTGTGGTCGCGGCGCTGCCCTTTTTCTTTGCTTACAGGGATATCGGCCTTTTAGACACCCATCTGGGGCTTATCCTCCTCTATGTCTATTTCAATATGTCCTTTGCCACCTTTTTGCTCTACGGGTTCTTTCGGGAGATTCCCCAGGAATTGGAGAATGCAGCCCGGGTGGATGGATACAGCCAGTTTGCTGTGCTTCGAAAGATTGTATTTCCCCTCATCAAGCCCGGGGTGGCCATTACGACGGCGTTTTGCCTCATCTGGTCGTGGAATGAGTTCTTTTTTGCCTTTCTCTTTACCCGGAAGGTGGCCAGGACGGTTTCGGTAGGCCTCTCCACATTCTGGGGTTCGGTGGAAATCCAATGGGGACCCATGGCTGCCTTGATGGGCGTTGCCATTCTGCCTACACTGCTTGCAGCCTGGTTTATGCAACGGTACATCATTCGTGGCCTGACCTTTGGTGCAGTAAAGGGCTAAAAAAAGTCTCCACAGGCAACCTGAGGGACTTTTGACGACGTAACCAATTATCTGAGGATTGGACAATGGAATTTGGTGACAGACTTTTTTGGGGAATCATGGTGTTTTTGGGCATTAATCTTTTTTGGCTTGGAATGTTGGAAGAATATGCCCCCATGTGGGTGGGCGCCATCGTCGGAATTATCGCTTTGTTGGCGACCATAAAATTTGTTCCCAGGCCAAAGACGGAAGAAAACCAATCAGGGGAGTAAGGAAAAGCAATGGCAGGTGTGAAGCTAGAAAATGTGACGATGAAATACGGAAACATGGTTGCTCTGAACAACGTCAGCTTTGACTGTCCTGAAGGGGAATTCTTTACCCTCTTAGGCCCCTCTGGAGCTGGAAAGACAACCACCCTGGAACTGATTGCGGGGATCAAACAGCCTACCGAAGGGCAGATCTACATCGGCGACCAGATGGTGAACCATTTCACACCCGAGGACAGGGATGTGGCCATGGCCTTTGAGAACTATGCCCTCTACCCTCAATTCACCGTGTATGATAATATCGCCTTTCCGTTGAGGGCGCCCCGACGAAAGAAGGAGTTGACCCCGATCCAGGAAAAAGAACGGGTCCTGGAAATCACCACACTCTTGGGTATCGAAACCTTTCTGGACAGGAAACCGGATCAGCTCAGCGGCGGTCAGAAACAACGGGTTTCGTTGGCACGAGCCATGGTGCGGAGGCCGCAGGCCTATCTGCTGGATGAACCTATCGCGCATCTGGACGCAAAACTAAAGATTTCAGCGAGAAGCACCTTGAAACAATTGGCCCATCAACTGGGGACCACCATCCTCTATGTGACCCACAATTACCGGGAGGCCCTGGGCCTTTCGGATCGCATTATGGCCATAAGTAAGGGGAATGTGGAACAGATCGGGACTCCCGAACAAATGTATGAGACTCCGGCAACCGATTTCGTGGCCAGGCTCATGGGAGATCCTCCCATCAATCTGGTGGACGTGGAGATAGTGAGTGAGAACGATCGGATATTTCTCCAGGCAGAGGGAATTTTCCGCTTTCCCGTAGATAAAGGACTTCTTTCCCGAATGGAAGAGATTTCCTGGGAAGAAGAGGGCAAGCGGATGGTGCGAATCGGGGTGCGGCCCAAGAACGTACGCATTTCGATGGAGAGGTCGTCGGATAACGCCTTCGAGCTCCCTGTGTATGTGACCGTTCGGGAGGCCAAGAGCACGGTGGTCACCTTCGAACTTACCCACAATTTTTTCCTGGGCCTGGTGGATAACGACCTCCGCTTGAAGGTCGGTGATAAGGTGTGGGTGGAGATTGATCAGAACAATTTGTATTTCTTCAAAAAAAGCGTGGAACTCACGAAATAGGAAAGAATCTCATGAGTACAGTCGAAGTAAAGCATGTTTGGAAAATCTACGGTGAGGATGTGGTCGCAGTGAAGGATGTGAATTTTTTGTGCGAAAACGAGGAATTTGTGGCGCTCCTGGGACCCTCCGGGTGCGGAAAAAGTTCTACCCTGCGCATGCTTGCGGGGCTCGAGGAGGTCACCAAAGGGGAGATGCTCTTTGACGGCAAAGTGGTCAATGACCTGAGCCCCCGTGACCGAAATATCGCTCTGGCGTTCGAATCCTATGCCCTTTATCCACCATTGACGGTCTATGACAACATAGGGTTTCCGCTCCTGGCGAAAGGCGTGGACAAGAGGGTCATTGACCAAAAAGTCCGTGGAATCGCGGAGGACCTTGAGCTGACGGAGGTCCTCAAGAGAAAACCGGGAAAGCTGAGCGGTGGCCAGCAGCAGAGGGTTTCCCTGGCACGGGCCCTGGTGAGGGATCCTTCCGTATTGCTTCTTGACGAGCCTTTGTCCCATATGGATCAGCGGGTGCGAGTTGTGATCCGGGCCAGGATCCGCAGAATCCATGACGAATTGCATACCACTACCATCTATGTGACCCATGACCAGGAAGAAGCTGTTGCCTTGGCCGACAAGATTATTGTCATGAGCATGGGCCTCATCCAGCAGGTGGGAACAGCCGACGATCTTCTCAACTTACCCGCGAACCAGTTCGTTGCAGGCTTTATCGGTGAACCCGCCATGAATTTTCTGGAGGGAAAGGTGGAGGGGCCAAATCAGGTTTCCGTGCATAGTGGTGGCACTCCCGTTTCCTGGGCGGTGAAGGAATCGATCCCGAAATCCCATGAGAACTCTCCTGTCGTGGTGGGGGTCCGGCCGGAAAACATAAAGGCTTCCAAGGAACCTGTCGCGTCGGGCGTGAAGACACGGGTTGATGTGGTAGAATATCTGGGGGAAGAACGAAGTCTGACTCTCAGTCTCAACGGTACCATCCTGAAGGCGATGGTTCCCATTGATTTCCTGGTGAAAGAATCCGAAAGCATCTGGCTTACGGCGGCCCCGGAGGATGTCCATATTTTTGATGAGAAAAGCGGAAAGGCCCTGATCAAATTCAAGTCGTGAGAAAGGCGATATGACATTGACGAACCCTGGAAGCGCCCCATTCTTATAGCGACCCCCCTCCCTGGAACGGTGAAAAGGGTTCCGTCCAGCCTCGGCAAAAAAAAGCCGCATCCCGCCTGGCGGGATGCGGCTTTTGGAGTTTTCGCTTATCCGGCCAATTCACAAGTACATAACGGGCTCGGTTCTACCCCATGCTTTTCCGGTTAACACGGGTGCCCTCCTCCAACGAAGTACTGTAGAAGGTCCGTAGGTTTGGGTGAAGTATGAACCCCAACAGGAAATTCTATTACAGACCTCGCTAAGTAGTTGAGTAGGGAAGTGGTTATTCTTATTCGAAGCTAATCCTTTCACCCCCAAATTGGACATCTGATGGAGCTGAATGGGCATGGTTGATTTCACGTGTTAATTCTCCAACTCAACGACTCGACTACCTAACTATTTGTTGAAGTCTGCGTTATGAGTAAGAGAATAATTTGAGGAGGTTCACGAAGGTGAAAACAGAAAAAGAAAAATACTTGTGTCCGTATTGCAATATGGCTTTTGACACATTCGAAACTTTAAAAGAACACGCACTTAAAGAACACAGGCAAGAGTCAACACCTGTGCCCGAAGGTACGATTACCCTGACCGTGAATGGGGAAAGGCATCAGGTCCATGTGGAACCCGAATGGACTCTGTATCATCTTCTTCACGATCGACTGGGCCTGTTGGGGATCAAGATGTTCTGCGACCGGGGGGCCTGTGGATCGTGTACGGTGATCATGGATGGCAGGCCGATTCTGTCCTGCATGACCTTCGCCATAGAGTGCGATGGAATGGTCATTGAAACGGCGGAAGGGATCGCAGAGGCGGGCCATCCACTGGTAGACAGTTATGTGAAACACCATACCATGCAGTGCGGGTATTGTACGCCTGGATTTATTACCACGGCCAAGGCCCTTCTGGACAAGAACCCGGAACCCACGGAAGAGGAGGTTCGTAAGGCGCTGTCGGGGAATCTCTGCCGTTGCGGAACCTATCCCCAGCACCCCAAAGCTGTGCTTGAGGCGGCTGAACATCTGAAAGGGGAGAACTAAGATGGGAGACTACGAAAAGATACAGGAAGAAGGCCAGTTTAAGGTTGGACTGGACATGCCGGAGATTACCTTCAAGGAAGTGGGCAAGCGCGAGGTCCGGCGGATGGATGGGTATGAAAAGGCCAGTGGAAAGGCCGTCTATAACCGGGATATTCAGATTCCGGGGATGCTGTATGCTCGGATATTGGCCTCCCCCTATCCCCGTGCCCGAATTCTGCGTATGGATACGAGCAAGGCCGAAGGTCTTTTGGGCGTAAGATCGATCATTCGATACGATGACCCCGAAGTGGCTGGTAAGGAGTTGAACGGGAGTTATTTCGCACCGGAATGGGTCAACAAGGCGTTGGCCGGATGGGCTTTGAAACCGGTTCATCTGGTCTTGGGAGATGAGGCCTTCTATGAGGGGCAGCCCATGGCGGTGGCCGTGGCTGCAGATACCGAAGGTATTGCCACAGAGGCCCTTCGATTGGTGGACATCGAGTGGGAAGAGTTACCTTTTGTATTGGACCAGGAGGAGGCGTTGAAACCGGATGCGCCCATTTTGCGGCCTGGAGAAGACTCCAACTCCATTTCCGGTGGGGACCTGGTGGAGCATTCCCACGAAGTTGGGGACATGGACAAGGGCTTTTCGGAGGCGGATACGATCATCGAATTTCGTGCCAGGCGGCGAGCCCATCTATGGGCCGGGGCCGAAATGCCGTGTGTGGTGCTCCGGTGGCGCGGGGACAACATCGAGATGTGGGTTCACCAACAGCAGCCCTATCATGCAAAGATGCTCCTCAGCGAATGGTTGGACATCCCTATGAACAAGATCTCCATCCATTCTCCCTACATGGGATGCGCCTTTGGGGGAAGGGGCAATCCTTCCAACAATTCCGAGAACGGGATGAATGTCCTGGCGGCCCTGTTGGCTCGAAAGACGGGAAAGCCGGTCAAATTTCTCTATGACCGGGCGGAAACCTTTTTCGGTGAATCGGGCGATATTATGATCAGTGATTTCAAGGTGGGGGCCAAGAAAGACGGGACCATCACCGCCGTGGAGATGCACAACAATTTTGCGGTGTATATGTGTACCAACGGCATCGAACATTTTATCGAAAACACGAGGATTCCCAACCTGAAATGTGAGACGGTGAACGTGGACGTGAGTATCGGACCTGCCTGGTGGCACCGGTGCGAACAGCTGCCCAATGTATTCTGTTTTACCCTGGTCTTTGAGCATGTGGCTGCGGAGCTGGGTCTTGATCCCACTGAGGTGGCCCTGAAAAACGATGGCTATGCCGGCCAGGATACATCGGCACTTGTAAAATACAAGAAAGAGAACGGATTCCCGGATATCGACAGCCTGAAAGAGTGTATAGAGACTGGCAAGAAAGCCATCAACTGGGATGAAAACTGGCATCTTCCCGGTGCCAGGAAGCTTCCCAACGGCCGCATGCACGGCATGGCCTTTACCTGGGATCATGAATGGGATGACTGCCGGGGGACCGGTTCCGCGGCCGTTCTCATTGAAAACGACGGGTCGGTGAGCATCATCGGACACCAGGCCGACGTGGGCGTCAATCCATGGTCCACTTATTGTCAGATAGTGGCCGATGAATTGAATATGCCTTTTGAGAACATCAATATCAAGACTCAGGACCTGGATTCAGGTTTTGCTATGATGTCGCCGGACGGTTCCTGTTGCCTGTGCTCAAACGGCAATGTGCTGAGAAAGGCGGCCAGGAAGGCCAAAGGGATGCTTCTTGAATTGGCGGCCCAGAAATTCGAAGATGTAGAGCCGCAGGATCTGGAGATTGAAGGTCTCGAAATCTACGTAAAGTCAGACCCTGAAAATCGGAAGGCCATCAAAAAAATCGTTAAAAAAGCCATGCCCATGTTCGACTCCTGTGTGTTCTGGACGGAAGCTCCGGTGATTGCCTGGGCCTGGCATACCCAGGGAATCTGGGGCAATGCCATCAGCACGGGGCGCCCACGACTGTGCCGACAGGCTCATTTCCTGGAAATTGAGGTGGATACCGAGACTGGGAAGATTGAGGTGAAGAAGCTTGTAAACATTAACGATGTTGGCAAGGCTATCTCCCCTGAAGCGGTAGAAGGGCAGATGTACGGAGGTTCTTTCATGGGTGTGGGAAGGGCGCTTACGGAAGAGATGATCTGGGACCGAAAAACAGGAGTCCTTCTGAACCGCAACCTCCTGGACTATAAATATGCGGCCATGAACGATAGCGGCCCCATCGAAGCCATCTACCTGGAAACCGGTCTTGGCCATGGTCCCTATGGGGCCTGCGGCATCGGGGAATCCACGCCGACCATTGTCCCGGCCATGTTCAGCCCTGCTGTATACAACGCCATCGGGAAGTGGATTGATGACTTCCCCATTACTCCGGACAAGGTTCTTAAGGCGTTGGGGAAGGCATAGGAGGCAGAATATGAGGAGACTGAAGTTTCACCGAAATTGTGCGCTGTTTGTTCAGGCGACCATCCGCAACAGTGCGTCCACAAAAGATTTTCGGGGGAGTTGTTGTTCCTTGTTGCAAACGGCATTAAAATCATCGCTCAATGCGGCCTTGGCAATGATATGCCTCAAATCTGAAAAGGCGAAACTGTTACGCCCTTTAACTTTATGGCGACGTTC